>JAEEGL013659401.1_pt1 | contig 11364 bp, 11 predicted proteins | sample 9134231 | NCBI WGS metagenome assembly JAEEGL01 (sample SAMN16246548, study PRJNA631951) | gut metagenome | biome: gut microbiome; feature: rumen; material: fiber-attached | host: Bos | place: Iran: Karaj | collected 2018-10
AAGTCTGAGAACGAGGGTGTTTCACACAAGTGCGGGCACGATGGGCACAGCACGATCATGCTGCGCGTGGCGGAGATGCTGCACGAGAAACCGCTGCCGTCGGGGAAAGTGCTGCTGCTTTTCCAAGGCGTGGAGGAGACCGGCGAAGGCGCTCGGCAGATTCTCGAAAGCGGGATCCTGCAATCTTACAACATCGATTGCGCTTACGCCCTGCACAACATTCCCGCCGAACCTTCTAACACAATCATCTGCCGGCCAGGCAGTTTCACCTGCTCCGTGGTCAGCTGCGACATCGTGCTGACGGGCAAGACCGCCCATGCCGCCGAACCTTGGAATGCCGTTTCCCCATTTGCGGCAGCACAGCGCATCACCGACTATGTGCTCTCGCTGAACCAGCGGGATGTGCTTCGCGACGACTTCTGTGTGGCCACCCTCATCGAGTTCCGGGTCGGCAGCCAAGCCTATGGTGTAGCCGCCGGCGACGGCGTGCTCCGCTTCACCATCCGCACCCGCGAAGACGCTCACCTCCAGCAGATTATCTCCGAAATCGAAAGTAAAGCCAAAGCCGAAGCGGCTTGCGAAAACCTGCAATGCGAAATCCGATGGCTAGAATATTTCGCCGCCTCGAACAACGCGGAAAAGGCGGTCAATGTCATCAAAGAATGTGCTGACAATCTGGATTTTACCTATCAGGAGAAACCGATTCCCTTCTTTTGGGGCGAGGATTTCGGGCTCTTCACACAGCATTACACTGGTGCGCTGTTCGGACTCGGTTCCGGTACGTCGCAGCCGCCCCTGCATCATCCCGATTTCGACTTTCCAGACGGGATCGTGGAGACGGGCGCGAAAATGTTCTACAATTTGGCGAAAGCGATAAACCGCTAAAACAGGTATGGCAATAGCATCTCCACTGCAATGGCCACCAACACGGCGACGATGGCGACCAGCACGAGACCGCGTTTGCACCATGCTAAAATCAAGGCCACCACGGTGGCTACGACAGCGGAAATGGATATATGCGGTTCCGCACCGGTTGCTGTTGTGGAGTAAAGCACGTCAGGGAACGTCATTGCGGACAAGACACTGAACGGGATATAGTAAATAAAGTCCTGAATCCAAAGGTTTTCCATCTTCTTGCGTACAAACCCGATGGGGATCACACGAATCAGATAGGTGGTCAGGAACATCAGGAACATGCAGATATATACGTAGTTCATGCGGACCTCCTTTCTGCCATGGCGGCTTTACGACGACGTTTCACTTCCTTAATGGAGGCGCAGATAGCAGCGCCTAAGATGGCAGCCGTGATGATGGCCCAGCCACCGCCTCCCACCTTCGACAACTCGTTGAGTCCCGGCACATACTTGAACATGCAGGAGAGGAATGCGGCAACCACCACTGCCAACGCCACTTTGCGGCTCTTTCTGGCGGGTGGGATGATAATGGCGATGAACATGCAGTACAACGCAATGCCCATACAGCCTTGAATCATCGGGGAGAGCAAGCCGGAGGCAACAGCACCGAGCAAAGTGCCTGAGGTCCAACCCAATATGGGAGTGAGCATCAATCCTCCGAAGAATGGGAACGACACTTCATCGGGTTCCATGGCCGAAAGTGCGAACACCTCGTCCGTGATGCAGTAAGCCATGACTGCGCGTTTGTAGAACGGCATGTCGGGAGCCACCTTCTGCGAAAGCGAAAGCGACATCAAAAAATAGCGCAAGTTAATAACGAATGTGGTGATTATCAATTCGATATAGGGAGCACCGCCTTCAATCAGCCGGATGCCGGCAAACTGACCTGCGGATGCCATGTTCGTCAGGGAGATGATGGTCGCCTGCGCGGGCGTGAATCCCATCTTCACGGCAATCAACCCGAATGTAAAGGAAACGGGAATGTATCCCAAACAGATGGGAAATCCGCGTTTTATACCTCTAATAAATTCATTCATAAGTAGTTAAGGTTTTCAAATAACCGCTGCAAATGTACACAATATTCGTGAATGTTGGATGGGGAATTGATTATTCTTAGCAGTGAGTGGTGAATAGTGATTAGTGAATAGTGATTAGTGAGCAGACAAAAGGATTATGTTAATAGATAGTAGTGGGCCAAAGTCATAGTCAAAGTTAAAGTCATAGTCATTACTATGAAGCTAATCGTTTCTCGCCAGGAATAGCCAATAGCTAAATGCCAACCTCCAGCAGCCCGTCGCGTTCCAATAATGCGGTAATTTGCGGTTCGCGGCCGCGGAAGTTGACAAACATCTCCATAGCATCCACGGAACCGCCCTTGGAAAGAATCGTTTCCAAGTAGCGTTTGGCTGTCTCTTTGTTCATCACACCGGTCTCTTTGAAGAGTGCAAATGCGTCAGCTTCAAGCATTTCCGCCCACTTGTAACCGTAATATCCCGCTGCATATCCGCCGGAGAACAGGTGTCCGAAGGTGGGGCTCATACAAGTTCCAGGTACCACAGGCAGAACCTCCACCGTGTCGAAAACCGAACGTTCAAGCGCACGAATATCATCGATCTTTGCCGCTGGCATGGTATGCCACATCATGTCCAAATAGCCGAATGAGAGCTGTCGCACGCAGAGATAGCCTGCCATGAAGCGGTTGAGGTTTTTCAGCTGCTCGACATACTTTTCGGGAATCAGTTCGCCGGTCTGGTAGTGGCGGGCGAAGGTCTTCAGGAATTCGGGTTCTGTAAGCCAGTTCTCGTTCAGTTGCGACGGCAGTTCCACGAAATCGCGGGGAGAGTGGGTGCCCGACAGTGTGGCATATTTCACCTCCGATAGCATTCCGTTCAGCGCGTGGCCGAACTCGTGCAGGAAGGTGTTGACCTCGTCCACCGTGAGCAACGATGGCTGTTCGGGCGTTGGCGGGGTGAAGTTCATCACCAGGCTCACCCATGGGCGCACGTCATTGCCGTCAGCGTCATAGTGTTGGTCTCGGAACTCGGTCATCCACGCGCCGCTCCGTTTGGTGCTGCGCGGGTGGAAGTCCAGATAGAGCACCGACATGAACTTGTCGCCCCGAAAGACCTCATAGACCAGCACTTCAGGGTGATATTTCTGAATGTCTTCGGAGGGGACGAACCGCAAGTCGTACAGCGTGGAAGCCAAGCCAAAGACACCGTCAATTACTTGATTCAATGGAAAATAGACCTTCAGTTTCTCCATGTCTAAGCTGAACTTTTCCTGACGCAGTTTTTCCATGTAGTAGCTGAGGTCCCAGCGTTGGAACTCGCCTTCAAACCCCTGATTCTTAGCAAATTGCTTGAGCTCCGTTATTTCCCGTTTGGCGGCGGGCAGTGCAGCGGACTTCAACTCGTCGAGCAGTTGATAGACATGCGGCAGGTCTTTGGCCATGCGGTTGCGCAGGGCGTAATTGGCGTAATGTTCATAGCCAAGCAAATGAGCAATCTCTTCCCGGCATTTCAGTATCTCTTTGATATTCTCGCAGTTGTCGAATTCATCATGGTAGGCTTTCTTGCTGGAGTGCATAAAGACCTCTTCCCGAAGGGATCGGTCGTCAGCGTAGGTCAACACCGCATTTACATCGGGGGCCGAAAGCCCGAAGACATAGCCGCCCAACCCTTTGTCGGCAGCCTTTTGGGCGGCAATGGCGAGAGCGTTTTCCGGCAGGCCAGCTATGCGCGGGGAATCTTTTTCAAGGTGCACATACCAGGCGTTCGTGGCCTTCAGCGCGCGCTGTCCGAAATCGAGCTGTCGGTTGGCCAGATTTATGGTTAGCTCGCGATAGCGTTGTTTCTCCTGTTCCGGCAGGTTGGCGCCGCCCGAAACAAAAGCATCGTAGGTTTTCTTCAGCAGGATTTGTTCGGCACCTTGCAGCGCGTGGTCGATTTGCTGTTGCTCATAGACGGCCTTCACGCGGGCGAAGAGTCCGGGGTGCTGATAGACTTCGTTTTCATATTCCACCAACAGCGGCTGCACCTTCTCTGCCGTGGCCTGCATCTCGTCATCGCCGTTGCATTCGAGGATGTTGAAGAAGATGTCGGCGACGGTGCTCAGCTGTTCGCCCGCACGGTCGAGTGCCACGATGGTGTTGTCAAAATCAGGTTTGTCTTTCTGATTGACAATGTTTTCTATATCTTTTTTCGCAGCGGCAATAGCCTGCTCAAATGCCGGCAAATAGTGCTCGGTTTTGATTTCGTGGAATGGCGGGGTTTGGCGCGGGGTGGTCCAGAGTTCGATGAAAGGGTTCATTAGGTTTAAGGTTTATGGTTTAAGGTTTATGGTGTAGGGGGCGTATCGCATACGCCCAAAAAAAAGAGACGGACAATGTGCCGCCTCTTCATTATATAATATATGTGACATTACTTGATTCCAAGTTCGGCGCGGACGGCGTTGGTCAGGTCATCGGAGTCGGTATGGAAAGCGCACATCGTGACATCAAAGATGTAGGTGTATTTGTTGGTCTCGGCAACCTTCTTGATGGCGGCCAACAGGTTGTCTTGGAACGGTTTGATCAGTTCCAGTTGTTTCTTTTGGATGTCCGCTTCGCTGGTGGAGACGAAATCCTGCAGGCGTTGGTAGAGTTTCATCAATTCATCCTCTTTCACTTTGAGGATGGCGGAGGAGGTGGTGGAGTTCGCCAGATTGGTATATTCGGACTGTTTGGCTTTGAACTCCTCGGCCATCTGCTTGCCCACGGCTTCGAGCTCCTGTTGATATTGCAGCAGGGCTTGTTGCGCCGTGTCGATGCCGGGCATCTCCTTCATCAATGTGCCGTAGTCCACATGACCGAATTTCGCTTTTTGGGCGTAACCGGCAGTGGCACAAAGCAATGCGATACAAATAATAACCAGAAACTTTTTCATCGCTTCAACTATTTAATGCCCAATTCTTTCTTTACTAACGGGGTGATGTCATCGGATGTGCCGTAGTACAGCAAGGTCTTCGTGTCGAAGATGTAAGAGTAGCCGTTGGCTTTTGCCACTTTGTTGATGGCATCCTGAATGGCGTCCTGGAACGGTTTTGCCAGTTCGTACTGTTTCTCTTCCAAATCTTCCTGGGCGCTTGCTTGGAATTCCTGAATGCGGTTGCCGAGGTCCATCAGCTCTTTTTCGCGCACTTGGCGGACGGCGGAAGACATCGTGCCCACTTCACGGTCGAATTTGTCTTTCTTGGTCTGATATTCAGCCATCATATTCTCATACAGGGACTGTAAATCCTGTTGGAAGGCTTGCAATTTGATTTGCAGGGAGTCGATGCCGGGCATCACCTCCAGAATCTCGCTTGAGTTGACATGTCCGTATTTCTGCGCGTGTGCGGCTTGGACGGAGAACAATCCGGCAATAGCCAGAATCATTAAAATCTTTTTCATTGAATCTCTTTCTTTATGTTCGTACTTTACTATTAATCATCTAAATCATTGCTTGCGGAGATGCCCATCTTTTGGAGCACTTGCGCATTGATGTCCCATTTCGGGTCGGCATAGATAATGGTCAGGTCGCCGGCGGTGTCAAAAACGAAAGCGAAACCTCTCTCTTTGGCATAATCGTTCACCGCATTGATCACGCGGTCCTGAATCGGTTTCACCAGCTCTTCGCGTTTCTTGAAAAGGTCGCCATTCTGACCGAAACGCTTCTTCTGCAGGTCCTTAGCGGCTTTTTCTTGGGCGATGATGGCTTCCTCGCGGCTCTTCTTGATCTGTTCGGGAAGGGTGATGGACTCCACCTGGTAACGCTTGTACATGGAGTCAATGGTGTTGAATTTCGCCTCGATTTCCTTCTGCCATTGTACGGCAATGCGGTCTAACTCGGCTTGAGCCTCCTTATATTCAGGAATTTGCGAAAGAAGGTATTCGGAGTTGATATATGCATATTTCTGCGCAAATCCGAAAAACATGAGCAAGGTGAATAATCCTGTGAATAAGAGTTGTTTTTTCATTTCTTTATTATTTAAGACGTTGGTTTGACTTGATTTATGCGAAAAGTTTAATCGATGGATTGGTTGATGGAGATATGGAAGTGGCTTCCCCAAGCGCTGGAGGCGAGTCCGGGGACAGGGTCGAAGCCATAGCCCCAGTCGAAGCCGAGCAGACCGAACATGGGCAGATAGACGCGCACACCCACACCGAGCGACTTGTACATGTCGAACGGGTTGTATCTTTGCTTGTCGATCCAGCCTTTACCAGCTTCGGCGAATGCCAGCACATAAACGGTGGCCGACGGGTTCAACGTGATCGGGTAGCGTAATTCTGCAGTGAACTTCTGGAAAATGGAGGCGCCGATACTGCTGCCGTTCACGTTGGGGGAGAGTGCCGCGTCGTCATAACCGCGCATGCCGATCACCTCACGTCCGTCGTATGACCAGTTGGACATGCCGTCGCCGCCCAGGTAGAATCGCCCGAACGGGGAGATGCCGATGTCTGGGTTGTAGTAGCCCAGGAAACCGAACTTCATGCGCACGTTGAGCACCAAGTTGTCCACAATGCGCGTGAACCACGACACGTTGAACTTCCATTTGTGGAACTCCAGGAATTTGTACTTCTCTTGATCGGTGGCGTTGGTGTAGTCTTTGTTAGAGAAGAGGGAGTAGGGCGGAGTGAGTTGCATGGTGAAGGTGATGTCCGAGCCTTCGCGTGGGTAGATGGGGGCGTTGATGGAGTTTCTGGAGAGCGTGAATATATAGCTGAAGCTGTGGGAATAGCCATTTGCGAAGATGAAGCCGCCCCAGTTTTTCACCTTGTAATATTCGTATGAGAGGGTGTGCGACATGTGGAAGTAGTCGTCGGGCCATTTCAGTTTGTTGGCCAAGGAGATGGAGGTTCCGGCGATGCTGGTGAAAGCGTACAGGCTGTCGCGGCGAGAGTAGGTGTTGTTCTGGCGCTGGTAGTAGGCGCCGATGGTCAGGGCATTGGGTTTCTTGCCGCCCAGCCAGGGTTCGGTGAAGGAGAAACTGTAGTATTGGTAGTATTTGGTACTGACGGAGGCATTCAGGGCGATGCGTTGTCCGTCGCCGCCGGGAATGGGGTTCCACGCCTCCTTCTTGAAGAGCTTCTTCGTGGAGAAGTTGTTGAAGGCGATACCGGCGGTGAGCATGAAGCCCGTGGCGCCGTAACCCGCGGAGAGCGACAGCTGGTCGGAGGAGGTCTCCTCCACCACGTAGGTGATGTCCACCGTGCCGTCTGCCTCGTTCGGGTGAGGCTGCACATCCATCTTCTCCTGATTGAAGTACCCCATAGACATCAGCACCTGTTGAGAGCGAATGATGTCGGAGCGGTTGAAGAGCTGTCCGGGAATGGTGGTCAGCTCACGCAGAATCACGTTGTCGTTGGTTTTGGTGTTGCCTACAATGTTGATGCTGCGGATGGTGGCTTTCTTGCCTTCGCGGATTCGGATTTCGATGTCGATGGAGTCGCCATAGATGCCCGTTTCCACCGGATTGGCGCTGAAGAACAGATAGCCGTTGTTCATGTAGAGCGAAGCGACATCTTCGCCGTCCTCCTTCATGGTCAGGTTCTTGCTGAGGACAGTCTGGTTGTACACATCGCCTTTGTTGATGCCCAGGAGTTGTTGGAGCAGCGAGGTCGGATAGACGGTGTTGCCTACGAAGGTGATGTTGCGGAAGTAGTATTTCGGCCCTTCGTAAACGTCAATGTCGATGTACATTTTGTTGTTCTTCACGTAGAAGGTGTCGTGCGTGATGACGGCGTCGCGGTAGCCGAGTTCGTTGTAGCGGTTGATGAGGTTCACTTTGTCCTTCTCGTAATTCTCCTTGATGAATTTCGACGGCTTGAAGATTCTGAGTTTCACGCGGTCGGCAAAGTAGTTGTCGAGATGGTCCTTGATGTCCTTCGACTGGTAGTAGCCCGGGTGTTTGAAGAGGTAGGCGATGACGGTGTCGGCCTTGTAGAACGGCATGAAACGCAATTTCTCTTTGGTCTCCTTCATGGAGCGGAGCAGCACGGGATCCGTGACCCCTTTGTTGCCCGTGATGGTGATTTTGTCGATTTTGACCTTCTTGGACTTGTGAATGTCGAACAGCAGATTGATGGCGTTCTTGATTTTCTCGTCCGGAATCTCCTGCACATTGACTTCGCAACTGTAGAAACCCTTGTCAATGAAATATTTGCGGATGATATTTTGGCAAGTGATTTTCATGTTGTCATTGACAATGTTGCCTTGGGAGATGCCTAATTTTTCACGAAGTTCGTTCTCCTCGCTCTTCGTGGTTCCTTTGAAGCCGAATGCGCTCAGTCGGGCGCGGTCTTCCAGTCTGACATCCAAGAAGATAAGGTCGCCTTGCACGCGTGTGGCGGTGATTTCCACATCTTCATACAAGCCGGTGTTCCACAAGTTCTTGATGGATTTGGAGATTTTCTCGCCGGGGATTTCAACGAGGTCGCCCACATGGAACATCAGCAGGCGCTGGTCCAGCGGGGCGGTTCCCGAGGAGGTGATGCCGCCGATTTCGTATATTTTCGGGGAGGTATAGTCGATTTTGACGGGGCCGTCAGGCGTGTCGCCACCCACGATAATCTGGGCGCGAATCGCCTGTGTGCAAAGGCAAACCGCCAATATCAAAACAATATTTCGTAACAACTGCATTCTTCCAAAAAAAGTCGGCAAAGATAGTGAAAATATCAATGTGCTCGGACCTGTTCGCCTGTTTTTCCGAAACGGCGTTCCCTATGGGTGAATTGGTCCAGAATTTCGCGCAGGTGCTCTTTCCGGAAATCGGGCCACATGATGGGGGAGAAGAAGAGTTCCGCGTAGGCGATTTCCCACAGCAGGAAGTTGCTGACGCGCAGGTCGCCGCCGGTGCGGATGAGCAGGTCAACATCCGGAATCTCAGGATGATAGAGATGTTGTTGGATGGTGCTCTCGTCGATGTCGTCGGGGTTGAGCTGTCCGTTGGCGGCCTTGCGGGCGATCTGTTTGGCGGTGTCCACCAACTCGGATCGGCCGCTGTAGCTGAGCGCCAGAATCAGGGTCGTGTTTTTGTTGTTGGCGGTGAGCTCTTCGGCTTCGCGCATCGACCTCTGGCAATCTTCCGGCAGGGTGTCTAACCGTCCGGTGGTCAGCAGTCGCACACCGTTTTTCATGAAGGTGTCAACCTCTTTGGCAATCACACGGGTCAGCAGTCGCATCAGCATATCGACCTCCTCTTTGGGACGGTTCCAGTTCTCCGTCGAGAAAGTGTAGAGGGTCAGGTAGGGGATGCCCATTTCGGTGGCGCCTTCGGTGACGCTTCTGACGGCTTCCACCCCTTGTTCGTGTCCGAAAGTGCGTTCATGGCCGTGCTGTTGCGCCCAGCGGCCATTGCCGTCCATGATGATGGCTACATGCTTGATATTGTGATTGTTATCCATTTTTTCTTTATTTTACTTTGGCTTTTAGCTAATCGCCAATGGCTAAGGTCTAACGTCTTTTACGAGGTTTTTTCAAGTCGCAGGTTCTGTCGGTATTGCCGAATTTCACCGTGAGGGTGGCGCCGGCGAAGGAGTAGATGTCGTGGGTGGTGGAGTTGCCGCGTTGTTCGCCAGCCTGATGCTGCGGAAGCGGATTTCCTTGGTTGTCAATCAGTTCCGGGGTTCTGTCGGCCATATCCGCGATGATGTCGCCGCGTTGTTCGCGCAGGAGGTCGTTGTCGTAGTAGCGCCCGCCCACGTCATCCAGGTAGTCGGTGAAGGTGTAGCGGAAACCCCATTCCGCGCCGAGGCATACGTATTTGCCGATGTTGACGCGCAGACCGATGCCGAAGGGGATGGCGAAGTGGGTGAGGGAGTACTTTTTCGGCATCCCTTCCAGACCTTGCCCTTCGGTGCCGAGACTTTGCAGCTCATACACGGTGCCGTCCTTGTAGGCGGCCATCGGGTCGAAGGAGAAGAGCGCGAGGCCTGCGAAAATGTACGGGGTGAAGTGGTTGTCGCCAACAGTGTTGTAGAGTTTGAGGAAGTTCAGTTCCGCCACTGCCGAAAATTCCGTGATGGGGGAGTAGAAGCTGAGGTTCCGCTGGTAGCCGCCGTTGGTCTGCATGTCGCTGCCGGAGACTGTCCCGAACAGAAAATCGGCCTTGATGGCCCATCTTGGAGAGAGGTTATAGCGGTACACAATGCCGCCTGCGAGGTGCGGTTGCGCGAAAAGTTTCGACGGGTTGAGCTCTCCAAGGTAGAAAGTCGTCCCCACGCACGCCCCGATTTCGGAGTTTTGGGCGCGCAAAGCGGGGGAATACAATCCCAGTGTTCCGAGGCATAATGCCCATATAATAAGGATTCTCTTTCTCATTTCCATACAATATTAAAAGGCTGCAAAAATAAAAAAAATGCTAAAACGATTTATCCAATTAAAAATTGTGTATTTTTGCCGCCCAAAAAATTATAAATAAAGTTATTACAATAAAAAAGAAAGGATTTGATCATCGCTCAGAACAATCGGCCCAACAGGTCTTTCGGACCGAAAAACAAGAAAGACGCCCAACACAGGATCAACGAGTACATCACGGCCCAGGTCGTGCGTGTGGTGGGAGACAACCTTGAACCTCAAATTGTGTCACTGCGTGACGCGTTGGCTATTGCCGACGAGCGCGGGGTGGATCTGGTGGAGATTTCTCCGCAGGCGAACCCGCCGGTGTGCAAGGTGATGGACTATCAGAAGTACTTGTACGAACAGAAAAAAAAGCTCAAGGAAATCAAGGCGAACAGCGCCAAGACGGAGATCAAGGAGATTCGGCTGAGCCCGCAGATCAGCGAGCATGACGTGGAGTTCAAGTGCAACCACGCCATCCGGTTCCTGCAGGACGGCTACAAAGTGAAGATCATCATGACCTTCCGCGGCCGCAGCATCATCTACAAGGACAACGGCGAGCTGGAGCTGCTCAAATTCGCCGAACGTTTGCAAGACTATGGCAAAGTCGATCAAATGCCTGTTCTGACGGGCAGAAACATGACCATCATGATGGTGCCCAAACCCAAAAAGTGATATACTTCAAATACTTATATATAAACCTCAAAAAATAAACAGAAATGCCGAAAATTAAAACGAAATCCGCTGCCAAGAAAAGATTCACTCTGACCGGCACCGGTAAAATCAAGAGACATCACGCTTACCATAGCCACATTCTCACCAAAAAGACCAAAAAGAGAAAACGTAACTTGGCTTACAGCGCTATTGTCGAACAAAACCTGGATCGCACCGTCAAGCAAATGCTGGGACAGTGCTAGTTTAATTCATTAACAAAAAACAATGTTTACGCGCAGTTCCCGAAGTGCTTCAAGCCACTGACGTAAACGGAAAGGAAAAAGATTATGTCAAGATCAGTCAATCATGTTGCTTCAAGAGCAAGAAGAAAAAAGATTTTAAAACGTACCCGCGGTTACTTCGGAAAACGTAAAAAC
>JAEEGL013857076.1_pt1 | contig 11364 bp, 10 predicted proteins | sample 9134231 | NCBI WGS metagenome assembly JAEEGL01 (sample SAMN16246548, study PRJNA631951) | gut metagenome | biome: gut microbiome; feature: rumen; material: fiber-attached | host: Bos | place: Iran: Karaj | collected 2018-10
CCAGAGTGGTTTATATGGAAACACCTTGGAGCTATTTGTGAGGATAATGAAGTGCGTATTTCTTTATATTGCAAGGCAATGACCATGATGGGAAAAGAGGAATATATTGGTGAGCTACGATTAAGCTTGGCAGACCTGTTGTTTGATACCAATAAAGAGCAGGCTGCTTACGAGGTTGAGCAGTATATGAAAACCTACAAAGACAACGGATGGAAGATTGCTGGTGATGTCTATTTGTTGCAGAACAAATTGCAGGGTATTACCCCTTCCGCTCAGGCAAAACAGTTTTACTGGAACAATATTAAAAAGGCAGAAGAATATGTTTATTCCGATATTCCTGTTGTGGAGTTGACATATAGTGGTATTGTAACCAATCGTGCAGGTAAGGAAAGAGCAAGTCTTGTTAATAAGTCCAAAAAGATCTTTGTTCGTTTGCCATTGATGCCTCTACTGAAAAAGGCATCTGTTGGTGACGTTTTTCTTGTAAGAGTATATGAAAGTCAAAAGCGAAAGATTGCATTGACCATACATCCGACAGAGAACAAGGTTAATAAGAAGTCTGATAGAAAATAGCAGTTGTGTCAATCATTAAATGATGTGTATCATGAAATTAACAAAACAGCAACAGCAAGTATTCGACGCTATTAAAGAGTTTATGGATAGTGACGCATCTGTCTTTATCCTCAAAGGATATGCAGGTACAGGTAAGACAACAATGGTAAAGGTGATTGCCGACTATTTGGCACAGAATCAAGACGTTTATTTGATGGCACCTACGGGCAGAGCCGCACGAGTTCTTGCCTCAAAAACAAATCGCACAGCTGTAACTATTCATAAGGCCATTTATGAAAAGGCATGTGTGGTTTCCAAAAATGTTAAGGATGTGGCTGAGTCTGAATTCAAATTTGTATTCCCTGTACGTAAAAATGAACATGGTGGAAAAATCGTTGCTATAGTGGATGAGTCATCTATGGTCTGCTCTCGTAAAATAGAGCATGAGCTATTCGAGTTTGGAACAGATAACCTGATGGAAGACTTGTTAGATTTTGTTCGTCCCGATTTTGGAGGGAAAGTGATTTTTGTCGGAGACCCGGCTCAGCTTCCTCCCGTTGGTGAGAATGCATCCAATGCATTAAGAGCATCATATTTTGAGGAACGTGGCCTTAAGGTTATTGAAGCAGAACTGACAGAGGTACTTCGCCAAAAAGACGACAGTGTCATCCTGAAGAATGCCATGATGATTCGTGATTTGCTGAAGAAGAAAAAGCGCAATTGTCTGGTTTTTGAGGAAAAGGAAAATGATGTAGAAACAGTTGCTCCTGATGTTTTTCTTAACAAGTATCTTGACTATAGAAAACAGTCAGGCAGACATGATAGCGTCGTGATATGCTATTCAAACAGGGCTGCAAGTAAGTATAACATTGACATACGCACTTCTCTCTATGGAGATGATATACCTCTCAGGGTGAACGATATTCTACTTATTACCCAGAACAACTACAGGTTAGGGCGCATGAATGGTGAGTTTGTCCCTGTTCTGGAAGTTGGGGCAAGAACCCAACAGTCAGCTCCTGTTTATGCTCAGGTTGGCAGTGAAAAGAAACGTATCATTATTACCATCAACTTTGTTCAAGTGGTTGTTCCTGATGGTGATGGTAATCCCATGCGCTGTATGCTCATAGAAGACCTTCTGACAAGTGACAAGGCATCTATCTCTATTGATGAAAACCGTGCTTTATATATTAATTTCTGCATGCGCAACCCTCATTTAAAACAGGGAACTCAAGCCTTTGCTGATGCTTTGATGTCTGATCTATATTATACAGCCATCAGAGCCAAATATGGGTATGCGGTTACAGGACACAAATGTCAAGGTGGAGAATGGGGCAAGGTGTTTGTTGATTATACAGATAGGACAGGACTGAATGACGATAGCCTAAGATGGGCATATACTGCCACAACCCGTGCCCAGAAAACCCTTTACGTTACCAATTTACCTCATGTTACTCCATTTGACAAGTTTCGAATAGAGCCTATTCAGAAATGTAAGAACATGCCACCAGAGTGTCGTATTATTGGCGATGTGGCACCCACCCCTTTCCATGCTGAAAATTCAGAAAGCTATTTGAAGGCAAAGTGTCATTGTATCATGAGCAACATGGATGGCACCCCTTACTCTGTTCTGTCAGTAACAAGTAAGCCCTATATGGAAGTTTATCAGATTCATACACCCAGCGGAACTGACAGGTTTGATTTACGCTACAAAGAAGGAGGAATATTCCTGCCTGCTGTCCCTGCATCAAGAAACGAACATACTCAATTAGTATTGATGCTTCTTAATAGCGAAAGAGTCCTTCCGTTTGTTTTCGACTATACTCCCTCAGATGATATCCATGAAAGGCTGTATAATATGATCCGTTCCGCATGCGACGGATTATCGGTGCAGATAACAAATGTCGTAGAGCATCCGGAAGATTACAGTGTGGTTTATTATATGAGGACAAGTGGTTCATATTCCTATATAAAAGTCTATTTAGATAAGAATGGTTTCGTAACATATGCAAAGCCCATGTCTATGTTGGGTTCAGAAGACGAGGAATTGTCTGCTGTAATAAACGAAATCAATGACCATTTCATATAAAATCGTGGAAATTCTTGTTAAAGTCAAAGAAAATTTATACATTTGCAACAATTAAAATACTAAAGACAAACTATAAAATTATTAATGAAATACGTAAGAACGCTAACAGTAATAACCGATGCTGAGATTCATCAGAATGAGATTCCGCTTTTTCGTGGTGCTGTCATACACAGCCTTGGCGAACATCCCAACGTGTATTTTCACAATCATCTGGATAATGATAAGTTCAGATATGCTTATCCTTTAATACAATACAAGCAATTGGGAGGCAAAGCTGCTATTGTCTGTGTTGAAGAAGGTGTAGATATTATTGGGCAGTTTTTGACAGAAGTCAATGGTCTACTGACCATAGGAGAACGACAAATTACATGTAATACAGGCAGAATACAGCCTGCCAGAATACTAGTTCAAATCTGGCAGGACATGTTTAGCTACCATATAAGCAGATGGCTGCCTCTAAATTCGAAGAACTATCAGAGCTATAAGGATATCGAGGGAGTGGTGGAAAAGGTCAGTTTTCTTGAAAATATTCTGAAAGCGAATCTGCTCTCTATGCTGAAAGGGCTGAATATTCATTTGGAAAAGGAACTGATTTTGAAAATCACAGAAATCAGTGATCCTTTCCTGATGGATAATAAAGGTGTAAAGATGATGGCATTCTATGCCGATTTCAAGTGCAACCTGTCTATTCCTAACAATATCGGGATTGGTAAAAATGCCAGCATCGGCTGTGGAATTGTGCACCAAGTTAAAATAGATAAAGACAATAACAATAATTCTAATCAATAACCACGAATGGAAAAGAGTCAAGTTTTCAACAAACTATTTGTGGGAGGGGATTTGTCTGGAATACAGCGATTCCTTTATAACATCTCGTCAAAGAAGGCTGCTGTCAGTCTGAAAGGTCGTTCTTACTATCTCCGCCAATTGATGGAGAACGTGTGTTCCGACATCAAACGTACTGTAGAAGCCAACGGAGCCAAAGCTGTAGATGTTATCTATAGTTCGGGTGGAAAATTCTATCTCTTGACAGATAATACTCCCCATATTGTAAAAGCTGTCGAAACATGTGCCAAACAAGCAAAGCAAAATCTTTGGGAAGAGCACAAAGGACAGCTGGGTCTGAACATTAGCCATGTAGCTTTCAAAGAGCATCCTGATGGTACCATAGATTGTCAGGATGCCCTAAAACAGAAACCTGGCTATCTCTGGAAAATAGTAAATGCTGATTTTGCCCATCAAAAACCCCAGAAGTTTAAAGACCTTCTTACAGATAATTATCAGAACTTCTTTGATCCTATATCTGTGGGAGGAAAGCCTAAGGTCTGTGCCGTTACGGGTATTGAATCTCCAGATTGTGTAAAAATGGAAACTTTAAGTGAGGATGGTGATGGATATGTATTGCCATCTGTCCGTCAGCAGATACAATTGGGTGAGGAACTTCGTCTGCAAGAAGGTTTTAAAACTTTTGAGGAATATGCAGGTTCTACAGATCTCGGTATTCTACGAATGGATGTAGATGGTCTTGGTAAGCGTTTTATTGAAGGTTTTAATTCGATTTCTGAATATAAGGCATTCTCCAAGCGATTGGTGGATTTCTTTGAAAAGGAAACCAGAAATATTCAACAAGAGCCTGATTTCAAACCATACCTGAATATTATCTATGCTGGTGGCGACGACTTGTTTGTTATTGGACGATGGGATAAAGTGATTGATTTTGCAGAGCGTATCCATCAGGAAACAAAAGATCGTTTTGGCAATGATGGCATTAGCATTTCCGGTGGTATTGCTGTGGTGCAGCCTAAGTTCCCGATTTCAAAGGCAGCTGAACTGGCAGGTGACGCAGAGGATGCTGCCAAACAATTTAACAACGGTGAGAAAAACGCCTTCCACATGCTTGGCAAAACCATTTCTTGGGACAAGGAATTTGAATATGTGAAAAACTTCAAGCAGCAGTTTGTCAGTCTGATAGAAAATTATGACCTCAGTAAAGGCATCTTGCATAAGCTGATGCTTTACTCTTCGATTGCTGATAGAAATAAGATGCTGCGTAAGGAGGGTAAACCAGAGGATTTCAGTTACATCTGGCATATCAGTTATTACTTGACGCGTTACATGAAACGCTATGAGAATAACCAGACAGTCTGTGATTTCTGTTGCTCGTTGAGAGATCGCGAAATTGATTACCGCAATGGACGTAATCTGGAACTGATTGCTCTCGCAGCCCGTTGGGCAGAATTAGAATTAAAAGATAAAGTCAATAATTTAAAAGCATAATAACTATGAGTTGGAACAAAAATGAACGAATCCCTAAAGAGGAAATTCAAAACAAAGTAACTGACGTAACTGTACGGTTTGCAAAAGATTTTGGAGATTATCTTGCTGAAAGAGACGATAATGCAGAACCTCTGTCCACAAGTCAACTTCGCAAGTTTTTTGGAGAGGTTAAACGCCAGCAGATGATTGGCTATAACGATACAGAGTTTGTGATGTTAAAGCCCAAACTGGCTTATGCTGTGGGGCGAGCCAAACAGAATGGCAATAAGTTTAGAGCCTATAAGATTGCTGACTTCTACGATGTATTAGCTGATGCTATTGACAAAGTTCAAAGTAGCTCTGACAAGCAAAAGGCATTTAAGAACTTTATTACAGCCTTTGAGGCTATTGTGGCTTACCACAAAGCAGCAGAAAAGAAATAGTAATTCAAACAAATTAAGACGATGAAACAGTTAGTTAAGAAGATTAAGATAAACACCTCCATCACTCTTATTACAGGTCTTCATATTGGAGGTAACAGTGAGAATGTTGAGATTGGCGGTATTGACAATCCAGTTATCAAATTGGCATCAAAAGGTGACGTGCCATATATTCCTGGAAGTTCTCTGAAGGGTAAGATGCGTTGCTTGCTGGAACAAGCTGCAGGTGCTCCAAAAGTCGGACTCGATGAAAAAGTCAACAACTTATTTGGTATTACTGAGAATAAAAGAAATGGTATAGATGATAATAAGCCATCCAAATTAATTGTCAGAGATGCAATGCTGACAGACGAATCAAAGGCTCTTCTACTGGCATGTGACAATCTTGATATGCCCTACACTGAAAACAAATGGGAGAATTCTATCAAGCGTACAGAAGGTAAAGCAGAGAATCCCCGTCAGACAGAGCGTGTCCCTGCTGGTGCGGTATTTAATGCCGAATTTATCATCAATGTATGGGATGATGATGACGAACAGGAGTTAATGGCTCTGTTCGAGAAAGGCATTCGCCTACTTGAAAACGACTATCTTGGCGGCAGTGGCTCTCGTGGTTATGGTCAAATTAAGTTCGGAGAGATGAAAAAGACGGAACTCTCTGATACAAACAACTGGACTGCATAAAACAGGTGACTATGGCAACATTCAAAATCTATAAGTTGCACTTCACAGCGCCTCTTCATATCAGCGACCAGCATGATGATCTGGGCAACAGTCAGAAGATTATCCTGTCTGACGCTCTATATGCTGCCCTCATGTCATGTTTGGCAAAGAATGGGGAGGACTTGCCAGAGGATGGCGAACTGGGATTCACGGTGAGCAGTCTGTTCCCTTATTTCCAAAAAAATAAGGAAAGCACGCCTGTCTTCTTCCTGCCGATTCCGATGCAATCCAAACAAGCGGACCTTGCAGATGTCACCAAGGCTAAAACGGTGAAGAAAGTGCAATGGATCGATAGTAAACTCTATTCCTTTGTCCTGTCTGGAGAATCGCTATTTGAAGGAAAAGATAATTACATTCCTTATATTCAGGGAAACTATCTGACAACATACGAATTGCCAGAAGACATTAATGGTGATAAGGAGTTCGTGAGATCTGAAGTGTCTCAGCGTGTGACGTTAATGAGTCGAACAGGTGAGGAGGATGCCAAGCCTTTTTATGTGGATAAGATTCTCTTCCGTTATGATGCAGGGCTTTATTTCATTGCAGAAGGAGATACTGCACTGCTAGAAAAAGCACTAAATCTTCTTTCTTTGGAAGGTATCGGCACAGACAGGAATGTAGGATATGGCTTCTTCGAATATGCAACAGATACCCTTTCGATAGATTTACCCAAGGATGCTAATCACCAGCTGTCTCTTTCTCTTTTCATCCCAGAGTCGAAAGAGCAGTTGGAGAAGCTGATGAAATCAGAGCAAGTCGCTTACGATTTTGTGCGACGCGGTGGTTGGATTACTACATATCCCTATATGACGCTACGAAAAAATGCCATCTACGGCTTTGTGCCAGGTTCTGTATTCCGTAAGGAGGATGGAGATAATGCAACAGCTGTCATTGGCAAGATAGTGGATCTGAAGCCCGAAATTACTGATGTAGAGATTACACACCATATCTGGCGAAACGGTAAAGCCATTATGTTACCTATAAAATTGAAGTGATATGGAAGATAAAAGATATCCCATAGAATTAGAAGTCATTACACCTCTCTCCGTTGGGGCAGGCAACGATAATGAGTGGGTGAAAGGTCTTGACTTCGTGCAGAAAGAAGGCAAGGTTTATGTTATCGACATGCAGAAGGTGGCAGCTGCAGGTGTGGACGTGGAAGCACTTACAGCTTTGTTCCTGAAATCTGATGACTTAGGTATTAGCCAATTGCTAGGTAGTAAGATTAGTGAACTGTCACGCTATGTATTCGACTTGTCTGCGAAGACTGATAATAACATCAAGGCATTTCTGCGCACTCAATTTTATGATAAGCCCTTGGTCGCAGGCAGTTCCATAAAAGGCTCTATACGCTCTGCACTGTTCAACTATCTGCGTACAGATGAGCAGAAGAATGAAGAGGTGTTTGGCACGATGAAGGATGGAACAGACTTTATGCGCTTCATTCGCATTGGCGATGTGGAAATGCCATCGACGGTGCTTGTCAACACGAAGATATTCAACCTTAGAGGACATGGTTCTGACTGGCAAGGAGGTTGGAAACATCGGAGTACAGACAAAGAAGGCAATTCACATACAGATGCTCATTACGACCCCGTAGGCTTCAACACACTTTATGAATGTGTGGCTCCTGGAGAAAAAGGATTAGGCAACATCTCGTTAGCAGTCAATGCTTTCGATTTGTTAGAGAAATTTGGAAATGTCAGGTCGCCATACGCCAGTAAGAAACGTTCATTATTGAATGAGCCAATAAATTGTCTGTTCCAAGTTATCAATGATGTCACCAAAGAATACTTGCAGAAAGAGCGTGCTTTTTTTCAGAAGTATGATGCCGAAAGGTCTGATGAAGTAATCAGTTGCATAGATTCTCTCCTGTCAATGATTCCTTCAGATGGTTCTTCCTGTCTGATGAAGATGTCGGCAGGCGTAGGTTTCCATTCTATTACGGGTGACTGGCAATATGATGACTATGACAAAACAAAGTTGTGGACTGATGGACGGCATGCAGGAAAGAAGAAGTATAAGTCAAGAAAGATTGCTGAATACAATCATCGCCTGCAACTGATGGGATTCGTACTTCTGCATGCTTTGAGCCAAGATGAAGCGACTAAGCGAGAACAGACTCTTCTGCAACGTCATGAAGACCAGCAAACTAAAATTCTGAATACAGTCAAACAACGCGAAATTGATATGCAACAGAAAGCTGCTGCCGAGCAAGCACGTAGGCAAGCAGTTGAGTTGGAAAAGCAGAAGTCAGAAGAGTATAACAGGCTCATCCTTCAAGCTAAGCAGGAGATGAACTCAGAACTTTGGGATGAGGCTTTAGTCAACTTGGAGAAAGCAGCTGTTCTGTATCCAGAAAAAACAGATATTGCCCAGTTGAAGGCAGATTGTCAGAATGCAAAATCTATCGCAGAGTATCGTCTGCAGGAGCAGAAAGATGCGCAACAGAAATTCAGCCAACCACTATCGGAGGTTATCAAAGGCAAGACCTCAGCAGGCAATTTGGTGGGGACAACTGTTAAATGGCTGAAAGTCGATGGACACACCTTTGACCAGTCAGAACAAAACGCTTTTATCAGTGAAGCCCAAAAGTTGAATGCCGGAGAGAAGAAGAAACTGAAAAGCAAACTTTCCGACCTGGCTAAGGTCATAGGAAAAGATGTATGTGAAGGATTAACAAAAGAAATAGGAATCATTTAACAATGGCAAGAAAGGTTTTTATATCCGTATTGGGAACAGGCTTTTATGATGCCTGCAAATATACAAAGGGCAGTTTTACGTCTTCTGAAACCAGATTTATCCAACAGGCTACGTTAGAGTACCTGAAGGCTCATAACAATTGGACAACAAGAAATGCAGAAGGCGAAATCGTGGATCGTGTCATAATCTTGCTTACGGATGGTGCGATGGCTACTAATTGGGACAAAAGCATCACCAAAAGACTAAATCGCAAGACAGAAACAGAGGAAGCATACATTGGATTAGAGCAGGTGTTGCAGGAGATGAATCTACCTTGCCCTGTTGAAACAGTCAAAATTCCAGACGGAAAGAACGAGGATGAGATGTGGACAATATTCAACGCTGTATATGAGGCACTGCGGCCCAATGACGAACTCTATTTCGACCTGACTCATAGCTTCCGCTATCTACCTATGCTGGTCTTGGTTCTTGGTAACTATGCCAAGTTTCTGAAGGACGTAAAGGTGAAACACATTTCCTACGGTAATTATGAAGCCCGTAATACCGAGACAAATGAAGCACCTCTGATGGATATCCTCCCATTGACCATGCTTCAGGATTGGACATTTGCCGCTGCTGACCTGATACAGAATGGAAACATCAAGAAGTTGAGAGAACTGAAAGAAGATAATGCGCTTATACCTATGCTGCGACAAAGAGGAAGGCAGAATATTGACCGTAAGGTGGCAGAAGGCTCTCTTGATAATTACATTAATGCGCTTCATAACTTCTTGGATGATATGAAGCTTTGTTTAGGACCAAACATCTTGAAGGGTGAGAATGTTAATGAGATTGTTAATTGTCATGAAAGGATTGTCGAGGAATTTGAGGGGATTATTGCTCCAATTCCCCCAATAATAAATAAGATTCAACTCTCTCTTCATGGTTTCGAACAGACTGATCGTCTCCACTCAGAAAGTATTAAAAATGGCTATATGTCCGCAAAATGGTGTTATGACCACCAACTCTACCAGCAGGCTGCTACTATTCTTGACGAGAATATTACCACAGATTTCTGTATTCGTCTGGGTACCAATGAGTATGACTATAAAGAACGTTCACCTTCCAATGCATTACTACGCTGGGGAAAATATCGTGATGAGGACTGGAAAGGTGATAATTTGGAAGACCTAAGAGCGAAAGTTCAGACAGCTGTTTCATATCCTGCTGTTCAAGAATTCATCAGACAGATGCAATGGGATGTTGTGTGGTTACATAATGATTGTAGAAATAAGTACAACCATGCTTCAATGGATGAAGACCCCCAAAAGATGTTAACTCCTTCGGATATCAATAAACTTGGTATAATCATCAAGAAGGTTCTTGCACGTATAAGATAGTGAACACCATGTTAGTAAACTTTAGCAACCATCCGTCTCGTTATTGGGATAATATGCAGAGAGAAGCCTCTCTCTGTTATGGGAACATCGTAGATCTCTCCTTTCCTGCTGTAGCTCCCAATAACGACAATGCCCAATTACAAGCCCTTGCTAAAGAATGGGTGCAAAAGATTGTGGCGATGGGGGAGTTATGTGACATTACCGTCCACATCATGGGCGAAATGACGTTCACGTTCATGGTTGTTACTCGTCTCAAAGGGATGGGGATTAAGTGCATTGCTTCAACCACCGAACGCAAAACGACCTATAATGATGAAGGAACAAAACTTTCAGAATTCTCTTTCGTGAAGTTTCGAGAGTATTGAAAAATATAACGCATGGGCTGCTATCGCATACAGAAGTCTATTTTCTTGGCTAATCTCAGCATGGAAAAATATGAACAGATAAAGGGCGATATGGTAATGGTCCAATCACTCTATGAGAATCATGATAGCATTATCGTGTGTCCCGTCTCATCAGATATTCTCAGAAGCATGAAGATCATCGGGCAAAACATCAACCTTGATGTCATTACCCAAAACAAAAATACGTTATTCTTTTAGATAAGATTAACGAAATCGCTCTTTGACATCTTGATTTTTATTTGTAATTTTGCAGCCCCTTAGAAATAGGTGGTTTTTTGCGGTTTTTGTTGATTTTGAAGGTGTAGTTTTTAATTAAATACTTGATAAAGAGGATTATAGAATTTTTAGACTCATAGAGTATATTCCATTAGAATAAGGATTAAGACTTCATTCAACACTCGGTCAGCAACCTCTTTTGCAGAACTCATAGAGTATATTCCATTAGAATAAGGATTAAGACTTTAGTTGTTCTTGTAACTCCTTTGAGTCGAAAGCATCTCATAGAGTATATTCCATTAGAATAAGGATTAAGACTGTCAAAAACAGCACGAAGAAAGCTAATATTGCTCTCATAGAGTATATTCCATTAGAATAAGGATTAAGACAGGCTTAACGGGAAGGATATAGCCCTTGCAGCGCTCATAGAGTATATTCCATTAGAATAAGGATTAAGACTACTTTCGCTGTTCATAATACTCACATTTTGAAAAACTCATAGAGTATATTCCATTAGAATAAGGATTAAGACCATCTAGCCATTTAGGGTCAGAATACTTAACGCCATCTCATAGAGTATATTCCATTAGAATAAGGATTAAGAC
>JAEEGL015654451.1_pt1 | contig 11364 bp, 15 predicted proteins | sample 9134231 | NCBI WGS metagenome assembly JAEEGL01 (sample SAMN16246548, study PRJNA631951) | gut metagenome | biome: gut microbiome; feature: rumen; material: fiber-attached | host: Bos | place: Iran: Karaj | collected 2018-10
AGTTGAAGAAGTAAGATATAAATGTAAATATAATAGTACACGGTTAAGCACTATCGCTGCTATTATCGTTTGCGGTTCATTTTTGTAAAAGTATAGTAATAGAGCATCTGCTTTCTGTGGTGACAGATGAACATCTGTCGTTTTCCATTTATACAATGTATTTGCTTTGATACCACTTTCTGCCGCGATATGCTTAACGCTGTTTTCTGATAAAGTGATCGCTGTCTTTAACAGCAATTCTGTTTCTGAGAATGTATTCATAAATTATCACCTCCTTTGCTCATAAAGAAAGTGATTTGATAGCGAGTAAATTCAGTTTTTTTCTTTCGTTTTCTTAATGTTTTCTTTATCGACAAAACAATTATTTCTTTGCAATGGTATCTATTTCATGTTATATTTTCTTTACAGTATAAAATATACAGAAGGAAACATAATATGCCAAAAAAGAATGATGCATTAACAGTAGCAAAAGAAAAAAAAAGCGATGAATTCTATACGCAATACGAAGATATACAACGTGAGGTTAATGCTTATCTAGAATACAATCCTGATACTTTTAGAGATAAAGTAGTCCTTTTGCCTTGTGATGACCCAGAATGGAGCAATTTTACGCGTTTTTTTGCTCAAAACTTTGAAATGCTTGGCTTGAAAAAGCTAATTAGCACAAGCTATGCAACAGAGAGCAAACAGGCACATGAATCTGTCCAATTGTCCATTTACGATTTCCTAACAGAATTTGAAACCAGTTCACCTCAATATGATGAAAACATTTCTCCCAAGCGCGGCAAGATTTTTACATTAACTCGTGGGAGCAAAAGAATAAACTTTAATGATTTACAATGGAAATACCTTGAAGGCGATGGTGATTTCCGAAGTGAAGAAGTCTCTCGTTTGCGTGATGAAGCAGATATAATTGTTACAAATCCTCCCTTTTCTCTTTTCCGTGAGTTCCTTGCATGGATAATGCAAGCAGATAAGAAGTTTCTTATCATTGGTAATGTTAATTGCATAACATATAAAGAAGTATTCCCACTTATCAAAGACAATAGAATATGGACTGGTTGTCGATTTAACGAACGCGTTAACGGTAAAATAATGACATTCCGTGTGCCAGATAGTTATCCATTAACAGGCACAGAACTGTTTATCGGGGATGATGGAAGAAAATATATAAGTGTTGCTGGGACTGGTTGGTTTACAAACCTTGACCATGGAAGACGGCACCAACCGATTTCTCTTATGACCATGGCTGATAATCTCAAATTCAGTGTTCATAAAGAAGTAAAGCTTAATGGTTATCCTTTTTATGATAATTACGATGCACTTGAAGTACCATACACTGATGCAATTCCTTCAGATTATGATGGTATTATGGGGGTTCCTGTTAGCTTTATAAAATACTATTGTCCAGAACAATTCGAAATTATTGGTATCACAAAAACGTGGTTTGGTATGGCTTCAAAGATATATCCTCAGCAGATACAAATAAGCAAGAGTGGGATAAGGAGTATAGTAACAAAACTCAATGATGGACCTGTACTTAAAATACAAACACCACCAGAAGATACTACATATTATATGGTTGATGACGATTGTTTCATACAACTATATGCCAGAATTTTGATTAGAAAGAAGGCATATGAAGAATGATAACAAATCTGAACACTGAATTGACTGTGGAAAAAGTGTGTGAAGGCTTTGTTTACAATGAATACGAAGGTAAAGGACTATTTGGTCTTGCTGGCAAACTTACTATACAACCTGAGTATCAACGCAATTATATTTATGCTGATGGCAAAAAGGACGTTGCCGTAATTCACTCTATTCTAAAAGGTTATCCAATAGGACTTATTTATTTTACTAAGGTTGATGAAGACAAATTTGAAATTCTTGATGGTCAACAGCGCATTACCAGTATTGGACGCTTTTTGACAGGGAAATTCCCTATTGTAGATGAAAATGGAATGCAACAATACTTTGGCGGTTTAGCTGAAAACTTACAACGAAAAATTCTTGACACAAAGCTGACGATTTACGAATGTAGCGGAACAGAAAGTGAAATAAAGGAATGGTTCAAAACAATCAATATTGCAGGTGTTCCTTTGAATGAACAAGAACTCTTAAATGCCATTTATTCTGGACCTTTCGTCACTGCTGCTAAAGCAGAATTTAGCAACAGTCAAAATGCGAATATCCAGAAATGGTCTGCATACATTAGCGGAGATGTAAAACGACAAGACTATTTACGCACTGCACTTATGTGGGTAAGCAAAGGCAATATCGACAATTATATGAGCCAACATAGATATGATACCAACATAAATGAACTAAAGACGTATTTTAATAGCGTTATAGATTGGGTCTCAAGTGTTTTTCAGGATGTAGAAACTGAAATGCGTGGACTTAATTGGGGCGCTTATTATGAACAATTCCATACAAACGCATATAATCCAACCGATGTGCATACAAAAGTAAGACAATTGTATGCAGACTACTTTGTAAAAAATCGCAGAGGTGTATTTGAGTATATTTTAGGCGGTTGTGTAGACACAAAACTTCTTGAAATTCGTATATTTGATGATGTGATAAAGCATACTGTTTATGAGCGGCAAACAGCTGACGCAATAGCTCATAATGTTTCAAACTGCCCGCTTTGTGCTCTTGGAAATGATAATAATAAAAACCGCATATATAAATTGAAAGAGATGGATGCTGACCATGTGACTGCTTGGAGTAATGGTGGTGCAACTGATATTGATAACTGCACTATGCTATGTGCTACGCATAATAGAGCCAAAGGAAACAGATAAAAAAAACCCCTCTTCACATGAAAGAGGGGTTTTTCATTTATCCTGTGCATTTAATACAGATACAAAAACCGTTACTATATTTATCAATTGCTCCACTACGAATCCATGCAGGAATGCGCGGAAACAAATCCTGTATTTTACCTATTTGCCTTCCATAACGCTGATATTGATATAGCATCTTGCTTTCTTCTTTAGATAATTCATATTGTTCTTCATAGCCACAGCACGAACACTTTGCTTTGATGGTTTCCATTATGCTCCCCTTTCCCTCTTTGCTCTAATCACTGTACTTTTGCTAATACCAGTCATCTTATGTACCTGACCATAGCTTTTTCCAGAGTCCAACAGTTCAAGTGCAAGTCGAATCTGCGCATCTGTATACTTTCGCGGTCTGCCATCTTTAAAGCCAGGGCACTGACGCAAAGCTATTTTTGCAGACTGAGTGCGTTCAACAATCATTCCGCGCTCATATTCAGCAAATGCAAGCATTACTGTCAGGATAAGATTCCCTGTTAGCGTATTCTCAATCAAGCCCATATTCAGAATATGCACCCGAACCCCGCGTTCAAAGAGATTACGTACCGTCTGAACACCGTCAATAGCGGTTCTAGCGAACCTGTCCAATTTGGTAACAACCAAAGTATCCTGTGCGGTCAGTTTTGCTAATAGTAACTGAAACGCGGGTCGCTCCATCGTCTTCCCTGTGAAGGCTTCCTGAACAATTTCTTGACAGCCATAAGAAGTCAGAGCCGAGACTTGTTCTTCCAGTGAGTTCCCATCGCGCCCTTGCGTTGCTGTAGATACTCGCGCGTACCCATAAATCATTTTTTTCATTCCTTTCCGATAACACTATCTTTTGAACCCATTTGACACTAACTTTTGACACGATTTCGTCATGGTGTCAAAACTTAAAAGTTCTGGCACGGTTAAGGGCTTAGTTTGGAAAGGAGCGGGAACTGTGGTAGAATGTTCCCGCCCCTTGTGGTTGGTGGTTCTTCCATTCGGGGCATCTGACCGAAGGCTGTTCAGAGCCTTCGGTTTTCAGTTCAGGGTGAATCTGCGGGCGGTGGTTGCTTTGGTATACTCTGAAGCAAGTTCGGGCTGTGCCCTCTTGAAAGCGGAAGCATCAAACCTCATGGTTGTGTATTCCGCATACTTGGCGATGTGCCCCGCACCTTCCAGTTCATCAATGCCCCTCTGAGTCATTTCGGCTTTCACCTTATCCTCAAGGGCGGTAATCTCGTCATCCAGTTCGGAACGCATTACCCTCAGTTCGTAAAGGTCTTTCAGGGTCTTGCTGATTTCGTTGCTACTCATGGTGGATACCTTCCTTTCTTTCGTTGGTGACTTTCTTGTCACTTTCTGATTATATAGTACACTATATAGTTTCATTTGTCAATAGTTAAATTTCATTATTTTATAATTTTTTTCATTTATTTATTGACTTGCGTCACTTTATAGTGTACAATGTAGTTGCAGAAAAGGAGGGCTCTCTAATGGAACTGACCACCAGTGAGAAAATCAAAATCATTGTAAAGCGCAAGGGCATGAAACTAGAAGAATTGGCTATCAAAACAGACCAAACAAGACAGAACCTTTCTAATAAACTCGCACGAGACAACTTTACCGAAAAGGAAATACGAAAAATAGCTGAAGCCCTCGACTGTGACTATGAATCCCGCTTTGTTATGCGTGATACTGGCGAAAAGCTCTGAGCAGGCGGAGGGGGTATATTCTGGGAAAAAAGCTCTTTTCTATCAAAAAAAGTGGGCGGGGCACCACAAATGCCACCAACCAACAAAAAGCGCATATGATTCCTTATCTTTTGATTGCTCTCCGCTTTATCGAATGGTAAAATATTAAAAAATACAATTGTATATTTTGAGGGGGAATCGTAATGGCGTTAATTAAATGCCCTGAATGTGGTCAGGAAGTGTCCGACAAAGCAATTCAATGCCCAAGATGTGCATACCCAATAGCGGAATTGCGAACAGATGGTGTTGTACGCATTAAGATGTCTATTATTTCGCAAACAGTTTCACAAAAACAGAAAGTCAGTGTATATACTAATGGAAGTGTTATTTGGGAAGGATACTCAGGTCAAATAGCAGAAATCCACTTTGATAAGCCCACTCCCGTAAAGATTCAGTACCATACTAATTTGATGACCTGGGGTGCAGAATGTGAGGGCGTAATTGATCCATCCAAGGGCAAAAGATATGCAATTCAACCACTAGTTGGTTTGTTTAAAGTTGGTATATGCTTACAGAGAGTGGATATGATTGATAGCGAATAATAAGTACATTAATTGTATCAAAAAAGGCAGATGATTTCTTCATCTGCCTTTATTTGCTAAATCTTTAATTTTCTGTACTATTTTTTCACCATGGGGATCATGTGGAATCCAAGCCGCGAAATACCTTGCATGAACTTCCCTGACCGTTTTTCCCTCAAGCATCCATTCTTTTACTGATTCTTCAAAGTCCTATTCTGAAATCCATTCAATATAATAGTAAATCAGATATGAATAGACACAATCATTCTCCATGATGAGCTGTACCAATTCAGAATATCCCAACATCGCCGCAATACCTCCATTTTATTATTATATTTTTATCGCTATATACATATTTCAATATAAGCATTTATTTGATTATTTCTGCTTTTTAAGAGATTCCATCCAGTGCTTGCACTGGATGGGGCTAGGAAAAACTGGGCAGAGTGCGGAGCAAAGCGGAGCACTCTAGCCCAAGTTTTTCATAGCAGGGCATATCTTTTTGTTTTATATACCAAAGTAAGTATATTCTTATAAGAGTAGTTCAGGAGCGGTACATTTTGCAGTTATTATTCTGTAACGCTTACCGTGATTTTTGCTATCTTTTTTTGATTCAGACACGCTATAGCCGCATTTTTCGAGATATTTAAAAATGGTAGGATTACCATAGTGTCTTCCATCTGGCGTTAGTATATTTAGCATCCATCGAAGGTCATTCAGATCTTCTGCATATAAACGTTTACCCAAGTATTCGGCAGGGAGCGGGTGCGTTTGTATCTGGTACAAATTCCAAGCGTCATAATCATGGTAGTAAAACTCAGATAAATCACCATGGTATCTGCCGCGAACTTGTGTCTGTATTTCAGGATTTTTATCATGCACTATAATGAAATCAACTTTGCGTTTCTTCTCCTGTATTTTGATACAAGTCTCCGACGCGCGGTTAATTATGAGCAAATCAATATCGTCAGGGATAGTCTCTTCTTCCAATACTGTTTTCCGCAATTTCCATTGTTCAGGTGTAAAGGGGTGTTTCTTCTATGTTGCTTCGGCTGCGCTCCAGAAACCGCCTGTACGAATGCCTATACTATTCCCATACTCTATATATTTCTTCATATCTTCTATTTGCGTAGTATAGAGAATCCCTGTTTTCCCTTTTAGTTTTAGAAGCATATCCTCTACCTTGTCTCTATAGGGAATACAGGCGGAGGTACAAAGGGTACAAAGGTCTTCTCTATCAAAAGGTACTTCATAACATAACCCTGCAAATCGCTCCCTTATCTTCTAAGGCGTTGCGCTCATCGCAACAACAGTTGTTGTGCCTTCAGCAATAACCGCTCTAATTGCATCTTCGGCTGCCTCTAGGTTCTTACTTCTATCATTAAATCGTTGATAATCAACCAGGTTCTGCATTTCATCGCACACTATATAATCAAAGTCAAACCAGTTGAATTTGCTTCCTGCCTTGCGCGTCTCTGAACCAAATCCCGCATAGGTCATCACGGGTAGCCTACCTTTAGTCGTATCTACGCCCCAGATAGCACCTGTGTTATAGTCCCAAAGCGCATAGTCCATTCTTCCTATTGTGATTATGTTTTGTTGTATTCGCATTTCTCCATTCGTGGTATCAATTAAGTAAAGTATTTTATCTGGGTTCGTCCACTTTGGTAATGTGGTCAACGCAAAGTATGTTTTGCCCGCGCTTACACCCGCGTCAATGATGTTAATTTGCCCTTTCTTTAGAGCATCCTAAGTAGTAATGAGGTCTGAAATTCTTTTTGTGCCTTTCATGGCAATCACTCCTTTTATATTTTTTTCATAGAAAAGAGAAACAGTACGCTTAATACTGTTTTCTGCGTTTTCTATTTCTCTTTTCTTTCTATAAAAATCATACCATAATTTCAACTCCCAGTCAAAGATTTGACATTACAAGTCAAACAATAAATTTTGTCTCAAATACAAGGCTTCCACTGTTGAGATGAAAGCCTTACACTGATGTAAACTCACGATTCATAATCATGCACTTATTTCAACAGTATCCGCATTATTGGATTCAGTTTTTGCTCCACTATCAGCAGTTTCCACCACCTTTTTGCTGAAAGGTGTCACATGGTTATCCACGTTCTGCATTACAACAATCTTATGATTATTATTGAGTTTCGGCGCAATACGCTTACCATCTTTATCAACCTGAATGAAGTTACTCTTAAACCAACTCCACACTTCCGCATGGCAAGCAGATTCTTTAAGAGCGGTATAATCCGCAATCCACTTTTCGCCATCCTCAACATTCTTCAAATAACGTTCCATGCGCTTATATGTCCATTTAGCAATCTTGGGCTTGCGGTGGATTTCTTGTACCGCAATAGGCATATTCAACTCCTGCAATTTACGCATATCATTGAAGGCATCACTTCCCATCTGGCTGGCATCCTGAAGGAACTTCTTGGTTACAGTAATGGTGTTGGTTGCGAAGTTGATTTCATAATTCTGAGACTTTTTCATTTTAATTTCCACCTTTCTTATTGTTCTTTGTTTATTGTTGTAGTTTGTTGTTCAATCAAGCTGCTTTGGTTTCGGTTTTCTTGGTATATTCTTCTTTGTAATAGCCCAGGAACCACTTTTTCATAACCCCATACTTTGCGGAAGCATGGAACTCATCATAGAACCTTTCCAATTCTGCTAATTCATTAAGTCTCGTACCCATTGTTTCATTGTCATCTTCATGGATATACCTGATAAATTTCTTCATCTCTTCAACCGTCAGAGAAGCGTATGTTGCCTTACCTTCAGATTTCTTAATCTCACGCTCTACCAGTTTATAAGTGGGATGCTTGCGCTTCAGTTCCATCAGTTGCTTGTACTCTGGTGTGTTGAGTGTTCCCGCGGCCTTCCTGAATTTCTTGGTCAGGATGATGGTTTCGTCGATGTGGTTGATTTCGTACTGTTCATTCTTCTTCATTTTCTTTGCCTTTCTGGTTTATTGCGGTTTTCCTTCCGCTATTCTTTATTCTGGGTTTCGGTTTTGCTCTCGCTCCCCTCACCCTGCATACGTAGTATACCAATATCACACTACAACTAAATGCTATCTGAATCATTTTTTCTAAAAAAATAAAAACCCGCAAAGCATTGATTTTACTTGCTTTTTGTGGGATTTTTATTTTAGGTAAGTAACACCTAAAATTCTTATTCATTTTTGTGCTTTTATATCCATAAATACATATAGATATACACTACTGTTGTATATTATTTCAGTTTCAATGCAAACAACTGTATTAACAAGCGCGCCTTGTGTCTTTTTTCAAATGATGTTCAAAGATGTACTTACTCAAATAAAGAAGTCCCTTTTTATAGCATGTTTTTCAATGTTATACAAAGATGTAGCATAGTTATTGTAATATGTGTCTCTTGATGATTTTATCCCCTGAAAATATAATTATTATATCCCGCCTATGCGGGTTTGCACCTTGATAATCGAAAAGATTATACGGCTGAAGTGGAAAGGAATAATATGAGTCTAGAAAGACGCCGTATTACTATTGGTTATGATGCTAATGGAACACCCATAACCAAAATGCTTAAGGCAAGCAATCAGGATGAAATGAACGATAGAATCGTTCAAGCATTCATTGATAGCGGTCGAATCCTTGATTTCCTGCCTTCTTCTCAATCCTTTCTCTTCAGTTCAGCAAACATTCGACTTAGGGATTATGCCAATGAATGGCTCAACCGCAAAAGAAAAGTGAAAGAAACCACCAAGGTCACTTATCGCAAGCGACTTACAAGCTACATTATTCCAGAACTGGGTGATAAACTGATTGGTTCAATCACTTCATCTGATGTTCAGGAATTATTGGACAAGCACAAAAACCTCTCCGAAAAAACTCTCAGAGAAACAAAAAGCTTGCTGTCTCAGATATTCAAATATGCTATCAGTGATTCTCTGATTTCTAAGAATCCTTGTAGTAATTTGGATGTGGAAATACCTTCTATAAAGCGAAAAGTCAGACTTGCCTTACCGATTGAGCATTTTCATGAGATAGTTTCCCATCTTCCCTTACTTGAACTTAAAGACAGAAGATTCCTGGCTCTCTGCCTTTTTACCGCCATGCGACGCGGAGAAGTTCTTGGTCTGAGATGGGAAGATATTCATCATGGCATGATTCATGTAAAGCGTAATGTGACTCATCCGCAAAGAAATGCGCCTGAAGTCACTACACCAAAAACAAAAGCGGGGATTCGCTCCATTCCTTTGATAGAACCTCTTCAAAATATGCTTTCACCTTTTGAAGAAACTGGTTATATCATCGGTGGAGAAAATCCCCTTACCGCCTCGGCTTATCGTGCCATGTGGAAGCGTATAAGAAACACCATAGAGCTACATGGAGCAACTCCCCATGTTCTGCGTCATAGTTATCTAACATACGCTGTAGGCGCGACAACCGATTTCAAAACTATTCAGGGCATATCTGGTCATGCCGATTTATTCACTCTTCTGAATAGGTATGCACATTCACAAGATGACAAAGTTCATGAACTATCAGAGAAAATGGCTCAAATTCTGATATAAAATGTGCCCTTTTGTGCCCTCCTTCAACCCCTTGTTTTATAAGGGTTTATAGGCTGTTTTTCAAGTTCAAAATGTGCCCAATTTTCGTACATTTGGATAAAAAGAAAACGCGGAAGGCTTACGTAGTAAGACTTCCGCATTTGTGGAGCATAGGAGATTCGAACTCCTGACCCCAACACTGCCAGTGTTGTGCGCTACCAACTGCGCTAATGCCCCGAACAGATGGTATATTATCATAGAATTTTCGCTTTGTAAAGCACTTTTTTCAGGAGTTTTTTTCTGCCAGAATCAACCGCTCAATAACGCGGAAGCGTAAGGTTATTCTCGCTTTCCCCGTCCCGCAGTCTCCGCGCGGCAACAACCAGCCGGTCCGTTTCCTTGTGGTCACAGGTCACCAGGATCAGCAGTTGTTCGTCCGGCTGCACGTCCAGCATATTCGCGTGATAAGACCGGGCAAGCAGCTGCTTCACGGCTTCTTCCCGCTCATCCACCCGGTTGGAATCCAGGGCCCACAGGTTATAGTAATTCGGATCCCCCGGTTCCGTGCTGATTTCCGCCACGGCAAACACAGCATATTTCCCGTCTTCATACTGGCTGTCAAAAGTAATGATCCTGTGCTTGTAGTAATAGGCGCTTTCCTTATACTTCCGCAGCCGGCCGAACATATTCCCGCTCTTCATGTTATGGCCGAAAAGATAAACCGTATAAGGCCTAGTCAAAAGGTTAATGCTGGAGTCCGTAAAGATTGCGCCGTTCGCGTTTTTCTTTCCGTTGATATCATGGATCAGGAAGTAGGTGTTGTCCTTCAGTCCAACCGCTTCCTCCAGCTGGTCCATGCTCAGCCAGCCCATAATATAACTGCTCTTCTTTTTCAGTTTCCGGAAGCGCTCCGAAATCTGGAGATTCGGATTATTCGGATATGGAACCGGCTGCAGGGTAAGGGACTGCGTCGGTTCCGGCTCCGGGGTCGTCATTTCCTGCCGGGGTGCCGCTGTCACGGGCACGGCTGTCGACGCTGCCGTCGGAGTGACAGCAACCGTCTCTGTGGGTTCTTCATACAGTTCATAAAGGGCCTGGCTGGTCTCCCGGGAAGAATAATATTCCACGCCGTAGGCAATCAGCCGGATCACACTGTAAATGATCATCAGGGCGAATACGGCAGCAAGGGCAAGCCTGCGGCGCTTTTTCCGCGCCGCGGCTTCCTCGATCCGCTTCCGCTCTTCCGCATACGGATCCGGTCTTCTCTCCGGATAATACGGCATGATCCTTTACCCTCTTTTACTTCCTTTTCTACCGGGAAGAGTCTGTACCTCAAAAAAGGCTGTTCTTATTTTATCCGGACACAATACAGTGTTATATTGTTCGCCTAGATTGCTAGATATTGTAGCATCCACACTATACAGTGTCAACATTTTGCGTCTGTTCGGGCTTATACTTCAGGCTTATTTCTGGTATAATCTGTACGATAAAGGAGTGTGAACCCCATGACCCTGAATGAAGCTATCGCAAAACTTGAGGAGCTGGAAAAATCCACCTATGCCCTGAACCATGCACAGAGCATATTGTATGTGGATGGCGATACCGTCGCGCCCAAAAATTCCTGGAAGGGCCGGGGTATGGCCCTGGCTTACCTGACCGAGCTGGCCTACAAGCAGCTGGTCAACCCGGAAACCGGTGAAATGCTGGAGACCATCCTGCAGCATAAAGAG
>JAEEGL017069547.1_pt1 | contig 11364 bp, 8 predicted proteins | sample 9134231 | NCBI WGS metagenome assembly JAEEGL01 (sample SAMN16246548, study PRJNA631951) | gut metagenome | biome: gut microbiome; feature: rumen; material: fiber-attached | host: Bos | place: Iran: Karaj | collected 2018-10
CGTGGCGCCCGGGAAGGTGTGGCCGTGGCCTCCTGTTCCAATAAAGGGATCGACATATTGGGCCGCGTCGGTGACGTAGTCGGCCTGAGGTTGTTGAGTGCATGCTGCAAGACAAAGCAGCAACAAGGGTAAGAATAGTCTTTTCATAAAGGTAATAGTTTGAGGGTGTAAAAGTAGGAATAAAACCCTTTTGTTTGACATCGGAAGACATTTTTTCATGGCATAATATTTGCAGGCCTATTGTTTTTGTAAAAAAAATGCCATTTCAGCATACAATATTCCAAAAATGATTATATTTGCAGCCCAAAACATAGAATCTATTTGTAACAATTCACTAATTTAAAAACACAACAAAATGAAAAAAGTATTACTACTTTCATTGAGCCTCGTTTTAGGCTTCAGTGCTTTTGCACAACAGCGTGTTGCCAGAAATGACAGCAAGGCTGTCAAAGTCAGCAGCAACAAAGTCGTTGAGGGTAACGAAGTCGGCATGCAAAGCGCCGCCCAGTTCGCTCCTCAAACCCCTAAGAGTGTCGTCGTCAACAGATTCCAAGACGTTCTTGACGCCGAGACCATGATGACCCACTACGACCTCCAGTCGAACAGCTGGTGCTCCAACCGTATGTACCAACTGCCTAACGGCAACGTTGGTGTGGTCGGCACTCTGTCACACGAAACCAACCAACAAGCCACTGACCGTGGTACTGGTTACAACTTCTTCAACGCCAGCACCGAGGAATGGATGGATGAACCCGAAGGCCGCGTCGAGCCCTTCCGTACCGGTTGGCCCACCATCGCTCAGTATGGTGCAACTGGTGAAGTCATGGTTTCGCACGCTCCCGTCCACTGCTTCGTCAGAGAAGTTGCCGGTGAAGGCGAATGGGTAGACATGGGTCTGCTCCCCACCTCTCCCGAAGGCTATCCTTACGATGACGACCTCGCTTGGCCGAGAATCGCCACCTCTGGTGACAACCACAACATCATCCACTTGATTGCCGACATCCAACACTCCATCTCAAGCGATGAAGTTGTCCACCATCAAGTGTACTACCGTTCCGAAGACGGCGGCCAGACCTGGATCACTGGTTACTCACCCCTCGCCCAAGACGGCGAAGAGACCGGTCACTACAGCGCTGACTCTTACAACATCTCCGCCTACGGCCACACCGTTGCCATGATCTACGGCGACGACCTCCAAGGCCACGTTGTCATGTACAAATCCACCGACGATGGTCACACCTGGAACAGAACCGTGATCTGGGAGAACCCCTACTACGGCTATGACTGGGAAACCGATGAAGCTTCCCTCTACACCGACACCGTGTTTGGCCCCGCCAACGTGGCCATTGCCGTTGGTCCCGACGGCGTCGCCCACGTGGCTTTGACCGCCTACGAGTACATCCATGATGAGCTCGGCAACTCCTACACCACCTGGAGTGGTAGAGGCGTTGACGGCGTGTACTACTGGAACGACACCCAAGAGGCTCCCATCCAATCCATCGATGGCAACCCGCACTATGCTTTGAGACTGTGGTGGCCCGATGAAGAGAACCCGGGTTACGTGAAGATGAACGCCGACTCCACCAAGTGGATCGGTTTCGTGCCGATGTTCCAAGACGAAAATGGTAACTTGGTCCAATACGATAACGACAAGTTCTATCGCGAAAACGACTACTTCTACAAGATGCGTAGCGGCCAATCCGGCATGCCTGCCTTCTCCATCGACCCGATGGGCAACATCGCCTGCGCCTTCTCCGCTCCTTACACCTTGACCGATGAAGCAGAAGACCACTACTACAGACACATCTACGTGAGCTATCGTAACGTTGACGAAGGTTACTGGCATCAGGTGGTTGACGACCTCACCGACCCCGAAACCGACTTCATCTACTGGGCTGGCGAAAGCCTGTTCACCGTCGGTGTTGACAACACTGCCAACCCGGGCGAATTCTGGTTCGGCTTCCAAACCGACGACCAAATCGGTCTCTACTGGGGCAGCAACGCCACTCAGACCAGCGCCTCCGAAAACGGCATCCGCGTCGTGAAGGTCACTCCCGACCCGGAAATGGTCAGCGTTCCTGAAAACAACACCGTGGCTCAGGATGTGGTTTATGGCATCTACCCCAACCCTGCCACCGACTATATGGTTATCAACGCTTCAGCTGACGCCGAGGCCAACATCACCATCTTCAACCTCGTTGGCCAAACTGTGAAGCAGTTCAGCAAGAGCCTGAAGACCGGTGAAAACATCATGAGCATCGACCTCAACAGCGGCATCTACTTCTGCAACATCGAAGCCAATGGCTACACCAAGACCATCAAGTTCGTTGTGAAGTAAGTTTTTGCCTAAGGCTAAACGAAAAAGGAGACCTGCGGGTCTCCTTTTTTTTGTAAAAGCCTTTGCGGTTTAAAAAAAATGACTATCTTTGCCCCTATATTGTTTTTCAACAAAACACAACTAACCAAATCAATTATTAATTTAACTCACTTAAAATGAAAAAGTTATTTACTTTAGCACTGGTACTGTTGATGGCCACCGTTGGCTACTCGCAAGTACAGAAGATGGCAAGACCCAACGCCAAGGAGGGCCTCACCACCATGCAAAAGGCTCCCAGAATGGATGCCGTGAACGCAAACGCCCAAAGCGACATCGTGATGACCTCCACCAGAGGCGAAGGCGAGCTGGACTACACCACCTACGATTGGCAGACCAATAGCGGCGCCATCACCAGAACCATCGTTTGGCCCGACGGTAAAGTGAACTTCGCTTTCACCTGCGCTAGCGACAACAGCTTTGGCGACCGTGGTACCGCCATCGGCACCTACGACATCAACACCGACGAATTCACTCCCAGCGGCGGCCGCGTCGAAAGCGTGAAGACTGGTTTCGGCTCCATCGCCCGTTATGGCGAAAACGGCATCATCGTTGCAGCCCACACTGCCTCGCAGTGCGGTGTCTTCATGATTGAGGACAAGGACAACATCACCCCCAACGCCGCTCCTGCTGTCAGCTACTTCGACCCCACCTACGATCCTTGCTGGCCCAACGTGATGACCTCGGGTGCCAACCGCGACATCATCCACGTCATTGCCACTGCCGACGCCGCTGACGGCACCACCGTCGTTGTTCCCGGTGCCGAAGGCGTGAAAGACCCCATCGTCTACTTCCGTTCCACCGACGGCGGTGAGTCATGGGACAAGTCAAACGTCATCCTTCCCTTCATGGGTCCTGAATACTGCATCGACTGGGGCTCCAACGTGTGCTACTGGATGGAGACCACCGAAGACAACTGCCTGGCTCTCGTGATCAACAACGCCTGGAGCGACGGCATGGTCATCTACAGCTACGATGATGGTGAGACCTGGCAAAGAAAGGTGTTCTACCACCACCCGAACCCCTTCTTCGCCTACGACTCCGAATCCCCAGTTCCCGAAGAACAAAGGTTCTATTATCCTCGTTGGACCTCGGCCCAATGGGGTGTCAACCACACCCTCAGCATCGCCTATGAATGGAACGGTTCCACTGGTGAAGCTCAAGGTGACGGTTCCTACTATGGTGGCATCGGCGGCGTCGCTTTCTGGAGCGAGTACATGCCTTATGCCTGTCCCGACACTATTTCCGAGCCTTGGGCCTTCGACCCGAACAACCCGATGCCTCCCGTTGCTGGCCAGCCCTTCATCATAGACACAGCCTATATCTTTAATGATATCTATGCCGCATGGCCTCGTTGGGCCGATCAAACCTATGACAACCCGGCCTACTTCGGTTATGTGTCTCCCCTCAACGATGAAACCGGCGAATGGGAAGCTTGGAACGAAGCCGCATCGTTCAACATTGAAGACTTCACCCTCCATGGCGCCTACAACTGCGGTATCGCTGTCATGCCCGCACTCGCGGCAGTTCCCGGCAACGAAATCGAACTGGTCACCGTGTGGTCCAGCATGGACGAAGACAACACTGACGAGAACGGCAAATACTACTTCAAACTCTTCGCTGCTTACAGCTGCGACGGTGGCAACACCTGGAGCCGTCCGGTGCACCTCACCAACGACTTTATGTGGAGCTACAACGAGTTCGTGTATGTCCAAGCCGCCATTACTGGCAGAACCCTCGTCATTGCCGCCCAAACCGACAACGCCACGGGCACCTTCGTCCAAAGTGACGAAACCGAGCCTGGCGACTGCTACTATCAAGGCTTCTCCTTCCTCATCGACGACTTGTTCGAGACCGACGGCACGCCTGAGCAGGTGAGCAACAACGTCCACATGAACCTCTTCCCCAACCCCGCCGTTGACCAACTCAACATCACCCTCAACAGCAATGCTGAAATCGTGATCTACAACATCATGGGTCAAAAGGTGATGAGTCAACAAGGCCACGCTGGTGCCAACAGCATCAACGTCAACAGCCTGAGCAGCGGCGTCTACTTCGTGAATGCCGGCAACGACACTCAGAAGTTCATCGTGAAGTAATTCATCAGGACTTACCAACAAAAAAGGAGGCTCAACGGCCTCCTTTTTTGTTTGCTATATCTACCGCGAGATACACGGCCCGTCGGTAGGAATCGGGCACAGCCTTGTTCGTGTTGGCCACGTCGAAGGCAGGTCCATGCATGGGTGCGGCACATACCACCGGCAGGCCAGCCCAGTAATAGGCACAGCCACCCACCGTCATCAGCTTAAGCGGAAACACGCCCTGGTCGTAATACATGGCCAACACCGCGTCGTATTTCTTCCACTGCCCGTTGACAAACAGCTGCGACGCCGAGAAAGGCCCAAAGGCAAAGACACCCTTCTGCTGCGCTTCCTCAACGGCTTTCAGCACCTTGTCGTCGCTACCTGCCACGCCATGGGGATTGAGGCCCATGACAGCGATCTTGGGCGCATTGACGCCGAAGTCCGTCTTCAAGGCGTTCGACAAAGTGGTCATCTTCGACACAAGGAGACGGCTGTCGATTTTGGCGAGGGCCGCTCCCAACGGCATGTCGTCGGTGACCAAAGCGATGCGCATGAGGTCGTTCACCATCAGGCACAGCGGATCGGCGTCTTTGTAATATGAAAACAGAAACTCTTGGTTCGTGCGCGCCACCCGGGGGCTGTCGGGAGCCATCACCAAGGCATCGGCGAGGCCGTTGCGCACATCCTCAAACGCCTTTTTAATCGAAATCACCGACATCTCCATCGACACGTCGGTGGCCGCGCCAGGCTCGATCTTCAGCTCGTTCTCCACGATATTGATGATATTGAACTTATTGGCACTGGCCTGACGCACATCGCGGGTCAAGGCGTAGTTGGGCGCATCCATCCCGAAGTTCTTCTTGTAGTAGGAAAACGCCTTTGACTGGCCATACAAGACGGGCGTCAGCATTTCAAACATTCGGGCATCGGCAAAGGTCTTCAAAATGATTTCGTAACCTATGCCGTTGAGGTCGCCGTGGCTTAACGCCACCTTCGGCAATTGGTGGGTAGGAGCATCTTGCATAATGGTCAAATTATTAGAACACTGAATTTCAACATGAAAACAGCCTTCAAAATTAGACAATAAAATCAAGAAAACAAAAAAAGCGGCAGTTTTTTACGAAAAAAGTGACTTTTCGAAGCCTTGCATGATGGCTTTGGTCGCCCCAACCTGCGATTTGAGGTAGTTTCGGCAGGTCTCGGAGGCTTGGGCATAGAAGGTCTCGTCGTTCATCAAACGGAGGAAAATCGCCTCCAGTTCGGCAGCATCGCGAACGGAGAACGCCCCTTGCAAAGCCACCAAGTCAACGGCCTCCTTGAAACTCTTGTGCTTGGGGCCAAACACCACAGGGCAACCAAAGGTGACCGGCTCCTGGATGTTGTGGATGTTTACGCCGAAGCCGCCACCGATATAGGCGAAACGGGCATACTGATAGAGTTGAGAGAGTATGCCTATAGTGTTGACAATCAAAATACTTCCTCCAGCCATAGATTCATTCGGCTGCGCGTCGGCATGACCTGGGGAGAGGGCTGACCATTCCGTGTACAACATCGCTTGCGGGAACATCGCCTTTATCTGTGCCACATGACTTTCGGAAATATCATGGGGGGCGACGATGAGGCAATAGTCTTCGGGCAGCTTGGGCAGGAAGGCCTTCAGCAGGCGCTCGTCGGGGGGCCAAGTGCTGCCCGCGATGATGCATTTGCGCCCGGCGATGAAACGCTCCACCTCGGGGAAAGGCTTCACCTGCTCAGCGATGGCGGCCACACGGTCGAAACGCGTGTCGCCACACAACGTGACGTTGTCGTAACCCACATTATGCAACAGCTCTACCGTGTCTTCGTCCTGCACGAAGAAATGGGTCACCGCGTCGAGTTGCTTGCGGAACCATTTGCCGAAGGGCTTGAAGAAAAACGACTTCTTATTGAGAATCAACGAGATGTAAAACAACGGGACGCCCGCATCTTTCAAAGCACGCATGTAATTGAACCAAAACTCATATTTGATGAAAAACGCGGCCACGAAATGATGGTGACGCACCCACTTGGAGGCATTCCAAGGCGTGTCGGCGGGCAGATACAGGACCTCGTCGGCATAGGCATAGTTCTTCCTGACCTCATAGCCCGAAGGGGAAAAGAAAGAAAGCAGGATCTTATACTCAGGATGCGCCTGTTTCAGGGCTTCGATGACGGGACGGCCTTGCTCAAACTCGCCCAAGGAAGCGGCATGAAACCACACCCACGGCTCGTCAGGAGCATCGACGGTGTCGGGGACATAGGCTTTTCGTTGTTGCCACCGGCCTTCGACCCATTGCTTGGCTTTGGGATGGCCCAAAAGAGCCGCCAGCAGGATACCAAGAGTGTATAAGAGGACGCCTAAGGTAAACAGCATCTGCATCAATTATAGTAGTAATTATCGGGTTGGCGCTGGTAGGTCGGGATGTTCCACGTGACACGGATGCCGTAGTAGAAGTCGTTGTAACGCTTGTGAGGATCGGTGTAGCCCACGGGCACCCCGTCGAACACACGGAAGTCGTATTCCCGGAGGTCGCGCGTGCGCGCATAGGTCACCTCAAGGGCGATGGAGAGGTTGAGCAGACGGCTGTCGCTGAGATACAGATAACCCGTCTCGAGATGGAAGGCCATGCCGCCACGCATGCGGTCATAGCCGTATTGGTAGTCGCCAGCCACCACAAAAGGCTTGTTCAGCAAGGTTTCCTGAAAATCGGTGCGAATGCGGGTGCGCAGATATCCCAAGCCGCCTTGCACGAAGAAGCCGCTGTTGGGATTGGGGCGGAACGGGAACAGCTTGCCCACCTCGGCTTGAAAATGGAAGCCACGCTGGTCGATGGTCAGTTGTGACATGCTGCCGCTGCCGCCAATGATTTCACCGTCGACGGTAGTGATGCCCTCACCGAAAATCGAGATGCGGTCGCCTTTGACCTTGTTGCCCGTGATGAAATTGCCGTTGGCGGTAAACATCCAATTGGAAGCGGTCTTATAGACGAAGCTGCCACCGATGGAATGCGTGATGCCATAGAGGTCTCTCGTGTCGAAGGCAGGCAACTCAAAGGCATAGGTCACCTGAAACAAAGCCACCGGAATCGGGTCTTTCATGATGTCCTTGGCAGGCTGTGCAAAAATTTGGCACAGGCTTCCTAGCAAGAAAAGGGGTATCAGTATTTTGCGCATAACAATCCTTTTTTTATTCAACGAGCAAACGTCGGTTTTAGTATTGCGCCGCAAAAATACGTATTTTTGCACGCAATTAATCGAAAAATGCTGGAAAACAAATCATTCGACAAGCTCACGAACTACACTGAAGCCGTCCTTCCGAATGGCATCAGGCTGATACATAAAGAGAAAAGGGGTGAGATAGCCCACTTGGTGCTGATGGTGGAGACAGGCACACGCGACGAGCAGGCCCACGAAAACGGCCTCGCCCACTTCGTGGAGCATACCATCTTCAAAGGCACACAAAGCCGCAAGGCCTACCATATCCTGAGTTGCCTCGACAACGTGGGCGGCGACCTCAACGCCTTCACCACCAAGGAGGAGACCTGCATACAGGCCACCTTCCTCAAGCAACACTACAAGCGGAGCCTCGACCTCTTCGCCGACATCGCCTTCCACTCCACCTTCCCCGAGAACGAGCTGAACAAGGAGAAGGAAGTCATCCTCGACGAAATCAACTCGTATCTCGACTCACCCTCCGACGAGATCTACGACCTCTTCGAGGAGATGGTCTTCAAGGGGCATCCACTGTCGCGCAACATCCTGGGCACCACCGAGCTGGTGAAAGGCTTCCACAGGGAGGATATCCTCGACTTCATGGCGCATAACTACAGCACCGACAAGATGGTGTTGGCCAGCATCGGCGACATCAGCTTCAAGGAGTTGGAGCGGATGGTCATGCACTATTTCGGCAGCCAGCCCGCACACCTTATTAATAAAAAGAGGCAGGCCTTCAATAGCTACCAGCCCGAAAACCGCACTGACAAGCGTAGCAACCACCTGAGCCACTGCATCATCGGCGGCTTGGCGCCCGAGTTCAGCAGTCCCTTGCGCATGCCCATCGTCATGCTCAACAACGTGCTCGGCGGTCCTGCGATGAGTTCGCGCCTCGGATTGAACATCCGCGAGAAATACGGCTTCGCCTACAGCATCGAGTCGCAATACACCGCCTACAGCGATGTCGGTCTCATCAACGTCTATATGGGCGTCGACCCCGACTCGTTGGAGCGCGCCATTGAGTTGGTGCACAAGGAACTGGACAAACTCTGCACGCAGAAGTTAGGCACCTTGCAGTTGCATCACGCCAAGCAGCAACTCATCGGGCAGGTGGCTTTGAGCTACGAGAGCGGCATGAACGAGTTGTTGAGCGCCACGCGTTCCCTCCTTATGGGCGAGCCTATCGAATACATGGACGACATCATCCGCAACGTGGAGGCCGTAAGTGCCAACGACATCCTAGAGGTCGCCAACCGCGTCTTCGACAAATCACGCTTGAGTCAAATCGTTTTTGAAGGAACTGAAGAATAGGAGATTCCCTTCGGGAATGGCATCTATTTCTCTCATTTTTTGCGGCGGCAGTAAGATTTCACGGATAGTAAATGCCACATGCCGCCGCTGACAAGATAATCAACGGGCTCCATTCCCGCAGGGAATCTATTTTAAGCGGAATTTTTACATTTTAAGCGGAAATATTCCGTTTAAAACAGATATTTTCAAAAATTGCCGTAATTTTTTCACATTGACACACAGGGAGTTATCCCATGTGACGAAAAATAATTGAAAAAAATGCTTGACAAAACTTGTTTCAGGTTGTAATATTGCAGTACGAAACGACAAAATAACAAACTGAAACGGAAATAATTCAACTGAGAAAAATTAAAAACCACAACGGGGTCTGGCCAAAAAACACGACATGAAACTTCATTAACTTCATTTTTCTTGAAGCCATCCCTCAAAGGAATAAACAGTAAGTGCTTCTTTTCATAATGATTTGGTTTTAGTTGATTTATTGGGGCGGCGCTGACGCCGCCCCAATATTGAAGAAGACAAAAAAAATTTACAAACATAAAACATGAAACGCTATGAAAACAAAACTCTACTCCCTCCTCACCGGTCTGCTGATGGCCACCTGCATCACGAGTCACGGGCAGGAAATCGTCAGCGAGTTTACATTCCGTAATGGAAACCTATTCTCGGACACAGACATCATGGAATGTTCCGACGGCACACTTCTGACAAGCATCACTCAATACGACAACAATTTCGACGCAATCGGGCTCCTGATCTGCAAAACTACGACAGATGGTCAGCTGTTGGACTCGATACAACTTGATTATGGATGGAGCCTTTGGGCCATCAACAGTGAGGCCGACAACTTTGTCATTCCAAGTTATCTCATGGATGAAACCAACAGCATGCTCAGTTTCAGGATGACTTTCATTGATGCCGACCTCAATGTGACAAACGAGATTTTGGTTCCCATCTTGGACGGAACAGATTACAATTCAGATTCGTGGGTTACAGAAGACATCATCCTTGACCCTCTTGACAATTTCATCATTACCTAACTGGACAGATATTGAACTTATCGACTATTGGGCAAGCGGTGGAGTGTTCCACCTCGTGCGCATAGGCCTTGACGGCACCATCCTCACCGAAAATGAAACCGATGACTTGTTCCCACCCAACTGGTCACACCTGCATCCATCCGACACTGCTTTGATTTATTTGGATCAAAATTTCAGAGTTTTCGACGAAGCGCCTTTGTGTTATTACAAGTTGGGCGGCTATATCGGGACTAACGACAGCCATCCCTGGCCACTCTACGCTTATTTCTTCGACGAAAACTTAAACCTTACCAACACCATCGTGTACGATTATTTAGCGGAAGACACCTATTATGATTGGGCCGGAGATGAACACCTCGTCCTATTCGAGAAGAACACTTTCAAAGAAACCTACCTCATGGCCGCACAAATCCACTATCCCGACAACCAGTTCAATACTTCATTGGTCAAGTACGACATGGACCACAATGTTTTGGCCGTGGCCAGTGTTGAGCCATTTTCAACCATTGGGTATGGAAACCCCATCGAGACCGTAGTGGTTGACGAAAGCGTCATATTCCACGCATATAACACCCCACCCTCTTCTAACGATATGGCGGTCGGACTGGTACGTTTGGATAGTGACTTGAACATCCTATGGAACATCGTAATACCCGGAGGGCCATACAACTTAGCCTACGGCAAGTGCTTAAAGGTGCTGCAGAACGGCGATGTGGCCATAGCTTTTGTCTCCATTTATGGATATGGCGGCGACAAATTCCATTTGTTCATCATCCACGACGGCTACGACACCGCACCTGAGTATGCCGATACCCAAACGCCTTTCGTCCTCTACCCTAACCCCGTGAAAGACGCCGTGGTCCTCACCTTCGCCGAAGGCAACGAGCCAGCAAGCGTGACAGTCTACGATCTCACAGGACGCATAGTCGACACGAAGAGCGAAGGCATGAAAAGCATCGACATGAGCACGATGCCCGCAGGGGTCTATATGCTACGTGTCACGATGAAAGACGGGACGAGCTACAACGAGAAAATCATCAAAGAATAGAGTAAGTACTTTTTAGATTTGACTTTTGTTTTTGCTGGAGGCGGCGCATTGCGCCGCCTCCGCTGTTTATCGTCATATCAGTTCGTCTTGAACTTATACTGCACTTGCTTCAGCTCTTCGTTGGCCTTGGTGATTTTTTTCTTCAGGTCCGCCTTATAATTGGCGACCTTGGCGGCGATTTCCGCATCGCCCAAAGCCAGCATCTCGGCGGCGAGGATGGCGGCGTTGAGGGCACCGTTCACGCCCACCGTGGCCACAGGGATGCCAGGAGGCATC
>JAEEGL010256037.1_pt1 | contig 11363 bp, 9 predicted proteins | sample 9134231 | NCBI WGS metagenome assembly JAEEGL01 (sample SAMN16246548, study PRJNA631951) | gut metagenome | biome: gut microbiome; feature: rumen; material: fiber-attached | host: Bos | place: Iran: Karaj | collected 2018-10
GGAATACTTCTTTATATCTTACGCGCCTTTTTCGTCGACTGTGCGTATCGGTGATAAATATTACAAGAACAATTCCTACAATTACATTGAGCCGGGAGAATATGACCTTATTGTGGAGCATGAACATTTCGCGACGGTTATTGATCATATTACGATTCCGAATGAGTTTAATAGCGCGTACGGCGCGCTTGAATCCATCGACGACGAAGGTGACCGCATCGCGGCTGAAGCAACTAAGGATTATCAGCAGGTCGGTAAGGGTTTAGCTTCCGAATCCTCGCCGAAACTCGAATATAAAATTGAGCATTATTTACCGATTCAAAATTCGCTCTATAAAATCACGGGAAATTTAGCTCCAGAGTCCGAATACAGCGATAAGCTACTTTATAGCATCGATATCGAAGCTGGTGATGTCTATATCGATTCGGCCGTTAAAAAACTTTTCAGTTTTATAGATAAGGATCCAGCACTCTCGGCATACAATATTCGCCTATTGAACTACGAAAACCCATTTACCGAACGCGATTATGCGTCCTTTACTGACGATCCAATTGAGTACATCAAAAACACGTACGACACAACAATAGAAGAAGGCGATTATATCTTTGCCGACACTATTAAAAGCGGTCGCTATGTCGGCGTAGTTATGTGTTCAAACAAAAATACTGGCAGCTCTACAATCTATAAAACTTCGCGCGTTATTATGAAGCGCGATGGCGATAATTGGACTATTCTTAGCGAACCTTATCCAATCCTAACCAAGATGAGTTTATCAGATTTACCGACTACATTTTTAAACCGCGTAAATCTCGTAAATTGTGGAGCATGACCATCCATCTAGGTTATAATTAATAAGATGAAGCATCGATTACATTTCCGTTCAGTAGTGTCTCTAGCAAACTCGCAGCTTTCAGTGAAAACCGCCGCGATTGTTTTGGCTAGTTCAACTCTAGTGTCGGCTCTGCTCGGTATCTTCCGCGATCGCTGGCTCAACTCTATGTATTACGATACTTACCCGGCTGGCCTCGATGCCTATACGGCAGCTTTCACGGTGCCAGATTTCCTATTTTTCTTGATTACCTCTGGTGCCTTAGCAGTTACCTTTATCCCGGTCTTCAATCAGCGTCTTGTCAGTGGCAATAAAAAATCTGCCTGGGAATTGAGCTCAAGTTTGCTTAATCTCCTAGCTATTATTGCCTTAGTCTCATCAGTCCTAATGATGATTTTCGCAGATCCGCTCGTTCGCTATGTTGTAGCGCCTGGCCTCAACGAGTCGGCCATGTCTTTAGCTATTAATATGATGCGTGTAATTGCGATAAATCCATTCCTGTTCTCAATTTCGACGGTGCTGTCCAGTATGCAGCAGGCCGTGAAACGCTTTATTTTCTATGCTATTGCGCCGGCACTCTATAACATCGGCATCATCATTGGCATCCTCAGCTTTACTAACGGCATTAATATCTTTGGCTGGCAACTTTTCGAAGGCGGCATCATGGGCGTCGCTATTGGTGTGGTCTTCGGCGCATTAATGCAACTTTGCGCTAGTATTATTGGCTTGGTTGGTCTCGGTTTTGATTATGAGTTTAAGATTCATTGGAAAAATCAGGGCTTCCGTACCGTACTTAAAATGCTTCCTACTCGCTCTATTGATCAGGGCATCGATTACGTTACAGGTATCATGAATACCAATCTCGCTTCTCGCATGGGCGAGCAGTCGATTCGCGCCTTCCAGCAGGCATCATCTCTGCGTGGTATGCCAGTTAATCTAATTGGTGTTGCTATCTCTACGGCATTCTATCCAAAACTTAGCGACGAGGCAGGGAAGAATGACGAAGCCGCTTTCCGCGAAACACTCCGTTCCGCGCTTAGTACAATCGTCTGGATATCGCTCCCAGTCTCTATTATCGCTTTCTTTATCCGCGGTTACGTAGTTTTCTTTATTAAGAACGGTGGTGACGCGAAAATCGCCAGCGTACTCGGCGCGCTCGTGGTTGCTATCTTTACACAGTCTCTCTACCATATCGTAGCGCGTGGCTACTACGCCAAACAGAAACTCAAGAAGCCACTCATTGTTTCGGTTATCGCCTTTGTGGTTCAAGTCATCTTCGCGTTATTATTCAGCTTCCTCAACTTCGGCCCAGAAGGTCTCGCGCACGCTATGTCCATTAGTGCATTATTTGAGGTTATCGTCCTCTTGATTTGCGAGAATCGAGATATGAATCACGAGCTATTAAATACGAAGTTCTGGATTTCAATGGGCAAAATTCTACTTGCTTCCGTTGTCGCTGGTATTGTTTCTTATATCCTTACGAAGCTGTTACCGCTTCGCGCCACGGATATCTCCTTCCTCGCCGTATTCCCGAAGTTCTGCCTTATTGTTGGTGGCAGCGCCCTCACTTATATCTTCGTCTGTCTACTACTCGGCGTCGAGGAGGTAAAACCAGTTGTCGATAAAATCTTCGGCGCATTATTCAAAAACGTCAAATAAAAAATACCTCCGCTAGACGGAGGTATTTTTATTGGTTAATTATTTATCTTCTTTGCCGGACTTGGCTTTTTTGTCGACGGTTTTCTTTACTTCTTCGACCTTAGCCTTAACTTCTTTCTCGGCTTTCTTGGCGGTTTTTTCTACTTTTTCGCCCAAATCCGCAGCAGTCTTTTTGCCGCTTTTAAACAGCTTTTTACCGCCTTCTTTGGCATCCTTCACGGCCTTGTCGCTCGCATTCTTGATGTCTTCGCGCGTTTCTTTGCCAGACTTCGGCGCCATGACAATACCGGCGATTGCGCCCGCAGCTGCACCAAGTAATGCGCCGAGGAAGAATTTGCCAGTGCCTTTACTTTCGCTCATTTTCTCCTCCTTGGATTATTCCTTACTTTTACTTTTCTTTTCATTCTTATTGTCGGATGCTTCGAGGTAAGATTCCGCGAAGTGCTTTACGAGGCCACCGACAGTGGTCATATCGCGCACATTTCCGGCAATATCGTCAGCTTTTTCAGCGATGTCTTGACCTTGAAGTACTATCTTCTTGGCCTCTTTTGTTACGCTGATAAGTTTAACGATCAATATAATGCCCACCACTAAGAAGATGAACAGTGTCACCGACAGCATTATAACTAATATCCAAGCAGGAGTTTCCATGAACTATGCCTCCATTTTATTAAATTCTTCGTAAGCCTGGTAATAGTTCTTTGGATCACCAGTTGTGAGCCATTTACCTCTACTTTTAACGACAAACACGTCGCCAGACTTTGCAAGTTTCGTAATAGCATCGACGGTCCAGAGTTCATCATCAAGACCAGTATTTTTTGGAATCAAATGCGCAAATACTTCAGGAGTCAGCAAGTAGCGACCATAAGAAGTAAGATTAGATGGGGATAGCTCTGGCTTAGCAGGCTTTTCAACGATGTGACTAAGAGTCTGCTTCTTCTTATCTTTCATTGCAATCATGCCATACTTATTCCAAACTTCTTTTGGCATTTCCTGAGCGGCAATAATTGCTTTAGCATCTGGATGCTTCTCGTAAGCTTCAATTAGCGTTTGGACATCGCCCTGGCCAAAGATAAGGTCGTCACTATACATTGCAATAAAGGCCTCGTCGTCGTTTAGGTATGGCTTTGCAGATGCGATTGGGGAACCATTACCATATGGGAAGCTTGGGTCCTGTTCGATTACCGTAATGTCTGCCATTGATAGCACATCGCGTACGGCCGCAAAGCGATCGAGTTTACCCTGGGATTCAAGCTGCTTGTAGACCTTTTCGCATGGATTATTGAAATAATCCTCGTAAATTGGCTTACCCTCATGCGTAGCAACGATAATAATCTGTTTAATGCCGCCGGCAACACACTCCTCAACGACATATTGCATGATTGGCTTGGCGCCAAGTGGAATCATTGCTTTCGGAATAGTTTTGGTAATTGGCAAGAAACGACTCGCAAAACCTGCATCTGTAATAACGGCCTTAGTTGGTACTTTATATGACATATTAATTCTCCTCCTTAGGATAATTTCTTTTTTATTAACTCATTCACGGTCGCTGGGTTTGCTTTACCCTTAGACTTCTTCATTACTTGACCGACTAAGAAGCCAATTGCTTTCATCTCGCCATTGCGGACATCTTCGGCCGCCTTGGCGCACTCTGGAGCAGTTAGCACTTCGTCGATAATCGCTTCGATTGCGCTTTCGTCATTCTCCTGAAGAAGATTCATTTCCTTTGCGAGCGTATGTGGTGTCTTGGAAGTGTTCTTTTTATCATACATTTCCAAAAAAACCTCTTTCGCTGCGGTTGATGAAAGTTCTTTCTTTTCTACCATTTCCGATAACTCTACCAACTCTGGGGCAGTAGCCAGGCTGTAGTTCTTGTCTGCATTTTCTTCGGCGAGCAAAACACCAGAAAACCAGTGCGCCACGCGCGGAGCGAGCCTAATGTCTTTATCACATACTTCACTCAAGCGTTCGGCTAGAACAGGGTAATTCAAGATTGCTTCGCTTTCACTATGATCGAGATTCAAAATGCTAAACTTCGAGCGATATTCATCTGGCATCATTGGCATATTGGCTGCCACTTTATCGACATAGGATTGCTCAAGTACTACTGGGGGCACATCTGGTTCTGGCATATAGCGATAATCTTGCGCCTCTTCCTTGCTTCGCTGCGAAGTGGTCTTGCCAGTCGTATCGTTCCAACCGCGTGTTTCTTGTTTGACTTTTTCGCCACGCTCAAGCACTTCGATTTGACGCTTTACTTCATACTCCACGGCGCGCTCAATCGAACGGAAGGAGTTGAGGTTCTTTGTTTCGGTGCGCGTGCCAAGCTCGTCTGTCTTTGAAACGGACACATTAATATCAAAACGCATATTGCCCTGATAAAGATCGCCATTTGTTACGCCGGCATACATCATCAAACGATGCAATTCTTCACAGTACATGCGTGCCTGCGCAGCCGAGTGAATATCTGGCATCGATACAATTTCAATTAGCGGTGTGCCGGCACGGTTTAAATCAACTAAGGAATAAGTGCCAAAATGCGTCAACTTGCCAGCATCTTCCTCAAGATGTGCGTGCTCAATGTGCACTTCGGAGCCATCTGGCAAACGAATAGTGCCGGCGCCAATAATCGGCATATACATCTGTGTAATCTGGTAACCCTTTGGTAAATCTGGATAATAATAATGCTTGCGGTCGAAGCGGCTGACGAGATTAATCTTACAATTCATTGCCAGACCAGCGCGCACGCATTTCTCGATTGCAGCCTTGTTTAATACTGGCAGCATACCCGGCAACGCGTAATCAATTGGACTTACGCAAGCGTTCGGCTCTTTGTCTACGGCGTCATTATCGGTGGCGCTGAATAGTTTTGTCGCGGTATTGAGCTGCACATGGCATTCAATACCAATTGTCGTTTTATATTCGCTCATTATATCGCTCCTAAATCTTTTAATGCCTGTTTGTAGGTCTCTAGTGCATGACTAGCCTGTGCGTAGGTTGGCTGAAAATCTTGTTCGTGTGCAATCTGATTGCGCAACTTATGCGCATGCCAAACGGCATTAAGCTGAGAAAATTTTTCCTTGCCAATTTTCTTGAGACGATCGCCCATCGTGCGTCCTGGTACGCCCATTTCGCAGAGCGCTTTGTCGAGCAACTTATCACCATTAATGATTGCCATCGAATACGACTGTTCGTTTCCGTCCGTCAATGCGTTTTCGATGCGCAAGAAATCAACCTGGTAATCTTCTTTATTAAAAGATGGACCACGTTTTTTCGAAATCGAAATGGCTACAAATAATAAAATCCCAACCGCAATTACCGCAACCAAGAAGGCAATTAACGATTTGTCCATTATTTGACCTCCGCAACGGTCTTGGCAATATTAAGCAACATTTGGTCGCTCTTGCGTGGGCCAACTAACTGAATGCCAATTGGTAGACCATCTTTGGATTTTCCAGCTGGCGCCGCCAAAGCCGGCAAACCTGCCATGCTCGGTGGTACGCTCATTACATCTTCCATATACATCTGAAGTGGATCACTGGTCTTTTCGCCAAATTTAAATGCCGGTGCTGGCGCTACGGCGCAGAGCAGGGCATCATATTTTTCGAAAGCTTCGTTATAAGCATTAATCAGGAGTGTACGAGCCTTCTGGGCTTTGAGATAATAAGCATCAAAGAAGCCAGAGCTCAACACGAAGTTGCCAATCATAATGCGGCGCTTGTTTTCCGGCATAAAGCCCTCATCGCGTGTCTTACTATAGACACTATCAAGGTCGGTAATTTCTGCGGCACGGTGACCGTAACGCACGCCATCGTAACGGCTTAAGTTCGAAGCAACTTCGGCTGGCTGCACGATGTAATAAATTGCTAAACCATACTTCATAATCGGCATTTCGATTTCTTCAACTTCAAAACCCGCTTTTTTCATCTTGGCCGCATAATCTTTTACGGCGTTCACTACTTCTGGATTTACGCCATCGCCTATAAAGTCTTTAATAATGCCAATCTTTTTCTTCTTTGGTTTAGCATCTTCAAGCTCCTTATTCCAGAAATCGTCCAAGGTGGTAGAATCTTTCGGGTCTTTACCGGCCATGATACTCATCACTAAGTCGACGTCGTCTGCGGTATTTGCAAAACAGCCCATCACATCGGTAGAAGAGGCCATTGCCACTACGCCATAGCGACTTACGGTACCGTAAGTTGGCTTCATACCCCAAACGCCATTATAACTAGCTGGCTGACGAATCGAGCCACCCGTATCGGAGCCTAATGCGAATTGGACAATACCGAGTGCTACCGCCGATGCGGAACCGCCAGACGAACCGCCAGGAACTCGTTCGAAATCGACCGCATTGTGAGACGGTCCAAAATAGGAGTTCTCTGTACTGGAGCCATGTGCATAAGCATCAAGATTGGCGCGTCCAATCATAATAGCGCCCTCTGCTTCTAGTTTTGCAACTGCCGTTGCGGTAATTGGCGAAGGGAAGTTATCGAGCATGCGCGCGGCCGCAGTAGTTACACCTTCGCGGCTAAGGTAATTATCTTTAAGTGCATACGGCACGCCAGCCAAACGACCGACTTTTTCGCCACGAGTGATCTTCTCATCTATTGCCTTCGCACGTTCTAGTGCGCGCGCTTCGTTCATCGATATAAAACAATGATAATCTTCGAATTCTTTGGCCTTTTCTAGTGCTTCGCGCACGAGATCTACGGCCTTGGTGTTTTTATCGGCAATTTTCATAGTACTTTCGGAACCTTTATCTGATTATCCTCGCTCTCGACCGTAAGCTCGAGCAAATCCTCGCGATTTGCTTCAAAATCTTCAACTACGTCTTCGCGCCAAACGTTTTGCATATCAAAACACTGATAAGTTGGCTCGACTCCTTCGGTATCCAACTCATCGAGCTGGGAAATATAACCGACAATATTGTCGAGATCTTTCATCAATGGCTCAATCTGATCTTCGCTCAGCGAAATATTTGACAGTTCTGCCAAATGTAAGACATTTTCTCTAGTAATAGCCATAGAACTATTATAACAGAGAAACGTCAATCATAAAGGTATAAAAGCCCAATTATCTGCGCCTACGAATAACCACAAAACCAGTTGCACTCACCGCAATCGCAATAGCGCCACCCAGGAAGAATGTTCTAATATTATCGTTTGTCTTCGGCAAGACATCGTCGCCCGTTGGGTCCGGATCAGGATCTGGGTCTGGGTCTGGGTCTGGGTCTGGGTCCGGATCTGGATCAGGGTCTGGATCGGGGTCAGGGTCTGGGTCTCCGCCCGTCCCAGGATTATCGCGCGTAATTGTATTTGTGAATGTCATAACGTTTATATCATTCTTTGCGGAGCTACTTTGATATTCATTGATAGCGACTTCTTGCACGGAGTATAAGTTTTGGTCTGGTGTAGATAATCCACTAAATACAACTTGCGTTTCGCCATTTGCTACGTTTAGCTCCTTAGTATCAACCACATCAGAGCCTTTCAAAAGATTGAATGTAATCGTATCCGGGCGGATTCCGTAATGGTTGTTGTAGTCAGACCACTCTTTTTTGACTGTTAAATCAAATGTCTCGGATAAGAATACTACAACTACGTTAGATTCAATGCCAGTGATGTTGTATATTAACTCGCCTGTCAGGTTGTCGATAGCATTCCATTCGCTATGCGAGTTGTTATAGGCTAGCGACATAATATTATCACCATCCGGAGCCTTCATATCTACGATTACATAGGTATAGAATGATTGCGGTAAGATAGCCGGATTACCTTCTTGATCTAAGTATTCGAACGCTATTGAACGGACTTTAGTCTTATCTGTCGCGTCTTCGTCGTATTCTTGCCAGGATGTATCAGTTTTTAGCGAACCTGCATCGCTTTTTTCGGACCAATATACTTTAATTTGAACAGGATTATCGTAGTAGTCTAATCTCGTTTCCGCATATTCAGTATTAATGCCGCCAAAGTTGCCTTGCCAGTGCTCATTGGTTCCATATTCTTCTTCGAGATGTTCGTAAAGCACTAAGTTAGTGACGCGGTTTGGCCCAGTTCTTACGCGCAGTTTATAAGAATAATCTTCGTTATATCCACTTAATGCAGGATCAGTATCATACTTGCCATTGTGATTAGTTAAAACCGAAGTCTGAATATCTTGGCGAGAAGATGTAGCAGATAATAGAGAAATACTAGCTCCGCCAACAACAAAGTATTCTTCCGTGTCGCCATCGTCATCTATGTCTGCTTCCTGAGCGTCTTTTTCGCCAGTATCTTTAACTTTTCTATAATTTTTATAATTTGTGGCGTTATCGGTCGTCATATAGGCTCTGTTAGTATATGATTTGCCGATTTCTATATATGAATCCAATGGTACACTATAATATATTTTTACTGATGGCAGTTCTGAAGTGTACACGGGATTGTCTAGTGTTGAGAATGGCTTCTCGCTATAATCGATAACGATTTTAATATGAGTTCTTCCGGTGTTGTGCCAATTTTTGGTTACTGACACGGAGGTATGAGCTTTAGTATATTCAGTGCATTCACTCTTAGTACTGAATAGATATTCCCCATCCTTTCCATAATATAAATCATGTCGACAAACATCTTCACCGGCTGAATTCTGGATGTCTTGCTCGGATCCAGCCTCCATGCCAAAAGGTAGAAGATCGTAATAGTATATCATCCGAGTCCAATCGCCTTCGGGTATTTGCTCGGCATTGTTTTGCGGTTTTGCAAAACCACCATTAGCCGCCTTGTCTGTTATTTTGCTACCCAGAGTAAAACTACCATTAAACTGCTCGGTGGTCGGGTCATATGGCACGCTCGTTGATGCTTTCTTTTCGACGTCTATTTCGTGCGACATATTACCGATCGTATGATATGACCAGTCTGTCATAGATGCACTTCTGAACAGATATGCGCCATAGTGTTCCATGTCGTAAGCTGCTATGACGTCCCTTGTTATGTCGTTATTGTAATTATCTATAGTAGATGGATTAAGTAGCGTGTCTCCAGACAGTATCTTTTGATAACTGAAGTTATATAGCATTCCATTCTTTGCATAATTCTCGCCTTTTAGCACAACCCCAGTTCTTATGGAAAAATCTAATATACTTTCATCGAGATTATCGATTTTTACATACCATGCTTGGACATGATCTTCTTCGGTGAAGTTGACCGTAAAACCGAGATAATCAAAACGTCGATATTCCTCATATTCAGTACTCCCGCTTCTCCTGACATATAAGACGGGTTTATATTTCATAAACCCAAGATATGAGCCATTCGCATTTTTAGGTGTCCCTATACTTATTACTGACGATATGTAGTAATCGTCGTCTGATAGGATTCCAGAGTTATTGTTCTCATCGACATAATATAATAAATCATCGCCTATTACGTAATCATATACACGACCATCGTAATACGTTCCAGAAGTAATCATGAATGCCCCCTCCGAGCCATTCTCGTCGATTATGTCTTGATAGTAGTATTTTTTGATAGGATAGCAATAGTTGCCAGGATCGTCGCCGCAGAAACGTTTGCTCAAAATAGAATTGCCCGGCGTATATTCGAAGTCGAATTCTGTCAGGTTAACATTAATAGTTTTCTCTGCTAATTTTTCCTCTTCATCTCTATCGCCATAAGTGCCATACAGCTCTACTGTATTATCGATCGATAACACTCCGCTGCCATCATCGTAAACCGACCTTGGGTAGCCTACTACTATCTCTTGGCATGATTGCACCCATTCGTCGCACGGGTATCTGTATGTGCTTGTATCGATTTCTGTGCCATACTCCGTAATATTAATATAACCATCATTGTCACGCTCTATGGCATTTCCGTCTAAATCAAGAACTTTTACTCCATCAGGGAATTTATCTACCACCCTGTAGTCCTTTAGCCCGATATAATAATGTCCATCCGAGTAAGATGATGAGTCGCTGAATCGCGCTAGCGCGTATTGATCCCCGTATTCATTTGGTTCAGTGAGTTCGTTTGAGGCTCCATAAAATACATATCTCACCCAGATGTAGTCGTCCGGGTTCTCGCCGAGTAGGTCGTATGAATATAATCGTTCGGCTCTTTTGTTGATATTGTAAGTAAGTCTTTCCCAATTGTGCGTAACGTGCCTTGAATAGTGAAAAGTCACTTGATTGCTCAGGACATTGTTATTCATTTTGGCTAGGAAGTAGGGTTCATTGCTCCAGCCGACATAATCAAATGTGGTAGTATGTTCGTTGTCGAATTCCTTAGCCGTATCAGCCGACACTAATTGAAATGTTAACTGTATACTACCCTCAGTATTGGAATTGATCTCTATTGGTACATTATTTTCAAAAACGAATCTCTGGGAATGTGTTATTGATGGCTGATATACTAAGTTCCAATCAAATTCTGTCTGCTCACCATAGTTTGCGCCGATTACTAATCTGCTTTCAAAACTGTCTAAACAAGAGATAGAGTCCGTACAATTCCAGAACATCTTATATACGGGGTTGTCTACGACAATTTGGAGTTCGCCCGGTTCATAGGTTCGATCAACGTTCTCGTTCCTATAGTTTATCTGCATTCTAATGACTTTAGTAAATCTGTCTTCTGGCGTAGAATCCTCGATCGTCCATTGGAAGTTAGTTAGTGGGTCTTTTCCATTATTTACATCATCATCAAAAAACACCAACTCAAGAGTCCAGTCGTCTGGATTAAGCTCCGCAAGAGCAGCATTTGCAAAATTAGCCCTAGCAATCAAAAAGCTAGCTGCTGCAATTATCAAAAATCCAAATAACCCAAGGATTAATCTACCCTTAGAAATACGCCTCCGCGCAAGACTCATCTGATGGCCTCCAAATTATTAATGAATAACTATA
>JAEEGL010372254.1_pt1 | contig 11363 bp, 17 predicted proteins | sample 9134231 | NCBI WGS metagenome assembly JAEEGL01 (sample SAMN16246548, study PRJNA631951) | gut metagenome | biome: gut microbiome; feature: rumen; material: fiber-attached | host: Bos | place: Iran: Karaj | collected 2018-10
GGCGCAAACATAATGCTTCATGTAATATAAGAGTTTTTGTGTGTTTATATCGGTGCAAATATAGTGAGTTTTGGCTTTTTATACAAATATTTCGGCAAAAAAAATCGAAAAAATCTCCCTTTTGTACAAATGTTCTTTATTATTGGCAAATTTGGATGTATAATGCCGCGAAATGCAGCGTAATACCTCCAACCATCAGAAAGAGAGGTCAGCGTGGCAGATGAAGACGATGGGGGGAAAGTGGGTCAGAGTATATTAACACATCTTGCTGCATTGTGTTTCGGGTGCTTTCCCGGGTGCCTTCATCGTAACCCTTACATCATCCCTACGATGTGGGATCATTGAAGCGTGCCATATTCTCGACCTTCGCCTCGTCAGCGATGGCGATGTATGGCTTCATACTCTCCATTGAAGCGTGTCCGGTCCATGACATGATGACAGCGGGAGGGATGCCAAGGCGGAGGGCGCGCACGATGAAGGTGTGGCGTCCCCAATGTGTCGAGATGGCGGAATGAACAGGGACGAGGCTCTCTGTCACGATGCTGCCTACGAAGGACATCTCGCGCACGAGGCGGCTCAGTCCTGCTTCCTTGGCCAGGACCTGAAGCACACGGTTGCGTGTGCGTGTGACGATGTGTGAGAACACGAGACCCGAAGGATCTCCGTCTCGTCCCTGGCGCTCGAGGATGGTGCGGCTGTAGCGGTTGAGCTCGATGATGAGGGGGCGGGTGGTCTTCCTCGTGGAGACCGAGATGTGGGGATGATCTGATGAGAGATTCACCTGTGCCCAGGTGAGGGCGTCGCAGTCGCTCACGCGCAAGCCGGTGACGCAGCAGAAGCAGAAGGCGTCGCGGATGGATGCGTATGAGGGCTTGGAGATGGGCAGGTCGAGAAGTGTGAGGAACTCTTCCCATTCAAGGTAATTGACCACCTTGGAGTCGACGCCCTTGAGCTTGGGCGTGAAGGTCTCGGGCAGGTTGCCGTGATAGATGTCCACCTTGCGCCCCCACCGAAGGATGGTCTTGATCTTGCAGACATACTCATCGACGGTGCGGTTCTCGAGGCTGTCTGCCCAGAGCTCCGAGATGAACCCGAAGAGGTCGTCCCCGGAAATGGCATCGATGGAGACGGAGGCGAGCGATGTGCCTCCGATGCGTCGGATGGCGATGGCGTAGGATTCGGCTGTGCGCAGTGACCATGTCGTGGTGGGCGGGTATTCGCGCAGGAAGCGCATGGCGAGGTCCATGAACGTGGTGACGGGTTTCTGACCGCTGGCGCGTGGTTCACGTCCCAGGGCGTGCTCGAAGTCGGCCTTGAGCACGGCAGGGGATGGCGTGGTGTGGTCGATGTCGTAGCGTGCAAGGATATCTGCGAGGACGGACTCCATGCGGGATAGTGAGGAATTGACCGAGGATGCCTTCTCTCCGTAGCGGTTCGATGTTCCTGGCCTCATGCGCATGGTGGAGCTGTCCCACTTGGATGGCGGGCACACATAGCCGGTGCGGAGGTCGAGGCGCTGGCCGTCGTAGGAGACGCGCAGACGGATGGGCAGGTCAGAGGCTGTGCCGCTGGCGAGACCGAAGCGGATGGATATTCTCATAGGCATAAGGCCGGGCTGTGTGGCTCGGCCTATTTTTTATTTAATGATTCGCGTGCGCGAGGGATTCGGCCTCCCGGATGAGAGAGGCGCAACGCTCGAGAAGCTGGCGTATTTCTGCCAATGTGTCATTCTTTTTCTCCATTGCCTTGAAGTTTTTCGATGATTGATATAAGACGGGACTGATGTTCCAGGAGGGTCGATATCTGTGCCGACTGCTGGGCCATTACATCGACGAGCTTGGCGTCGTTCGTGATGGCATTGCCGTTGCCGTGCTGCACGGGTGCCGTGTTCCCGGATATCTCTACGGATGAGGTGATGGCCGAAACGGGAGGCAGTTCCTCGGTGGTGGCGAAGCGTGCCACCTCGTCGCGGCCATAGTGGTCAATAAGGAGACGGACCTGCAGAGGTGTGAGGCGGTTCCGTTCCCCCTTCTCGATGCTTGATACGTGAGCTTGGGAAACACCCCAAAGCTCGGCCAAATCGCTCTGTGAGAGCTTGTGCTCGTGTCTGAATCCTTTTAAATCCATAGTAATTATTATTAGAATAATTTGTAATTGATATGTAGATATAGCAAAACCAAAGATAAATATAGTAATTACTATATAATTTGTGATATTTTTATATATAAGTATTGCAAATATAGTAAATACTATGTATCTTTGCAACAGAAAAACAGAGATAGCGGTGCAAAGATAAGAAGAAAATCCGAAACACCAAAACAAAAAACAAACAAATTTACCAACCATTTAATTTTTTTAGAAATCATGTTACACAATGAATTTGAAGAGCTCATCGGACGCAAGGCGACTGAGAGCGAGTATGAGATGGCAGATGCCATTTACATGGGTTGCGGCGATTCAATCGACAAGCAGACCTTCTGTGCTGAATATGTGAAGCTGCAGGACAATCCCCTCTTCAAGTCGGTCTTCAAGGCCTGGAATGAAGAGATCGAGGCAAAGGCGTTTGAGGCCAACCGCGCAGCAGAGTTGGAGATGGATCTCGAATCGCAGAAGGAGGTGACGGACAAGCTCCGCAAGGACCTCGGGGCCTTCCTGGTAGACCGCGCAGAGCATTTCCACAGCGGCACCCTTCGTGATATGGCCATCGAGCTTATCGGTTTGAGGGCCTACCTCAAGGCCAAGATCGAGCGAGGTGATAACCTTTGGAGGCGTGACTTCCTTGCGCTCATCGGAGAGGTCAACGGAGGCATGCAGAACGTCCTGGAGACACTCAGCGAACCGGCAGAACAGCCAACCGAATAAACACGATTATCAACCCGGGGGAGGGCAGCCTCCCCCAAAATTCTGACCATATATGACAAAGAAGCAGAAAATGGCGCTCGACGAGATCATGAACGCCGACGCGCTCAACGGGATGAAGATGTTCAATGGTAACCTGGTTGTCCGAACCAATGGGAAGAGGACATTCTTCACCATCGAGAGTATTGAATCGGCCATCAAGACCATGAGCGAGAAATCGGGCAAGGAACTTCGCCCCAGGATTATTGACCTCGTGAACTTCTGCGACAAACATGGTGAAGAGGATCCCAAAGGAGACACCGGCGGCAGCTTCACCTTTGTAGCAAGGAATCTGACCGAGGAACAGGCATACGAAGATTAAAGAACGTTAGTGAATAGCATCAAGCAAGAATGTTCCCCATACGGCCGGGAGGGTAGGATGGGGTTTTAATAAACTGAATGACATGGCAACGAAAGCAAAGATTTTATACACCAACGGTGACATCAAGGATGTGCAGCCGAAGAACGGGACGGACTTCTCGCTTGAAGAGCTCCAGGAAATCGTTGGAGGCTGGATCCAGATAGTGAATCTGAACGACAAGCAGATTCTCGTGATCAATGAAGAGGGCAAGCTCGACGGACTCCCGGGCAATGAGCTTGCGACCCAGGTCTATTGCATAGCCAAGCAGCCGTATGTGGACACAATCGTGGGCAATGCGCTGCTTTGCGATACGGAACAAGTAAAGTGATTGAGCGATGAACATCTATATTTCCACCCCCATCAATGGCCGCAATGAGCCGACGATGGAAGAGAAGAGGCAGGCTGCAAAGAAGCGTGTCGAGGCATTGAGCCTGCTGGTCTCCAACCTGACCCAGGAAGAGGACAGGATCATATCCACCTTCGACCTCAACGAAGAGGGATGCAGTGAGAGCGAGGCGATGGCCAAGTGTGTGGCAGCCGTCATCGAGGCCGACGCGATTGTGATGGATTCCGGATGGAAGAGCTCGAAGGGGTGCACGGTCGAGTTTTACACGGCCAAGACCTATGGCAAGGTGATCTTCTATCACGAATTGAGAGGGCAGAAGAGAAGGGCAAGATTGAGATAATATAATTTGATGGAACAATGAAAAAGGATATCATCAAGGCCGGGTTCGTCCTGGTGTGCGGATTCACCGCAATAGCCCTATTCAACAAGGGCGTGGCTGAAGGCAGGGACCTTATGGCGGTCATAGCGGTATTTTTGGGCATCTTCGCGTGGTGCACCGCATACAAGTGGTGTGAGGACGAGAAGGACAGGAAGAGCGGACTGAGCAAGGCCGTCAAGGACGAGCTCGAGGAACAGGGCAAGATGGATGGCTAACTACGTAAGCCACCATATGAGCCAGCGGAAATGGAATCCCCATGAGAAGGCCTTAAACCGAACAGCGGACAGCACCCAGGGCGGGCGGGTCGGGACAAACAATAAAACAAGGACAAGACAATGACTACAATGACGAGAATACCAACAATCAAGACGATGGGCCGAGGCCGAGGCCGCACGATCCTCCGAGAGGGGATGCACCGAGGCCTTCGCAAGGGCATGGCACAGGTGTCCATGGGAGACTATTGGGATGTGAGGGATGCGCTGCTCGACATCTTCGGCAGCCGAAGCAAGATGTCCCGGAGCATCAACGGTCAGCGCATCATCTACCCGGACGAGAGCAGGAAGGTGAAGGAACTCTTCGACATCTTCGGCATCACGGACATATGGGACGAGTAACGAGAAAGGAGGCACCACTATGACAGGCAATGAGACGAGGCTGATAGACATCACCCTGGCCGACCTCAAGCGCATCATCGCAGAGGTGGTGACGGAGCAAGGCAGACAGATGCGGGACTACATCGACAGCCGTATGACTGCGGCGGTGGAGGCTGGAACACCGGACGAACCGCTGAAGGGCATAGCAGGCATCGCAGAGGCTCTCGGGTGCAGCAAGAGCAAGGCGCAGCATCTGAAGAGCGAGGGACTGCTCGAAGGAGGCTACAAGCAGATTGGCAAGACCATCCTGGTGAGTGACCCGAGGAAGCTGCGGGATGTGGTCATCCGGAACATAGAGGCAAGAAAAAGCGCCCGAAGGCGCAGAGTAATTATCCAACAATACAACAAGAATCATGAAGCAAGTTAAGATCAACAGGATGCGCTTGAGCTACTTCAAGGGCATCAAGGCCAAGACGATTGATTTCGGACAAGGCACGACCGTCATCAGCGGTCCGAACGCGTGCGGCAAGAGCACGATCGTGGATGCGTTCTTTTGGGCTCTTTGGGGCAAGAACGCCAACGGAGAGAGCGACACCAAGTTCCCCATCAAGACCAATGACGAGCATGGCGTGGAGATTCCCCATGTGGAGCACGAGGTGGAGCTGACGCTCTTTGTGGATGGAGCCACCCAGGTCTTCCGTCGCACCCTGGTGCCGGAGTATGACAAGCAGGACAACCTCAAGGGCAACCACACGGATTATATGTGGAACGACGTGCCCATGAAGAAGAAGGAGTATGACGCCAAGGTGGCCGAGGTCATCGACGAGAACGTCTTCAAGCTCATCACAAGCCCCTACGCCTTCATGACGTTGGGATGGCAGCAGCAGCGTGAGATGCTGATGAAGATGGCCGGCAACGTCACCGATGAAGAGGTGGTGAATGGAGAACCCGAGCTGGCGAATGTCATCGAATGGCTGACGGGCAAGACCATCGAAGAGCTGAAGAAGGAGCTTGACAACAAGATCAAGCGCGTCAATGAGCAGATGAGGGATATCCCGGCACGTGTGGATGAGGTGCAGCGCAGCATGCCCGAAGCCCCGGACATGGAGGCATTGACGGCAGAGAAGGCGCAGGTCACCGAAGAGATGGAGACCCTGGACAAGATGCAGAAGAACGAGAGCGAGGCTATGAAGGCCGTGGAGAAGCGCCGCAGCGAGCTCGTGCGTCAGCAGACGGAGCTCAAGTGGAAGCAGACCCAGGTGCTCAACGAGGCGCAGCGTGAAGAGAGGAACGACATCCACCGTCAGAACGCCACATACAACGAGGCAGAGGCCAAGACGAAGGTCCTGCAGCAGCGTGAGCGTGACGACCGCATGGCATATGAGGCGAAGGACAAGTCCATCCGTGCCACCTATGACATCATCAAGGGGCGCATCGATGAGATTGAGCAGAACCTGGCCGGGCTTCGTGAAGAGTGGGGCAGGGTCAATGGTGAGAAGTTCAGCGCGGACGAGGTGCTCCGCTGCCCTCTCTATGGTCACGGATGCACCGATGCCCAGGCTTGTGCCAAGTATGACGAGGGAGAGCAGGAGGCATATGAGAAGTTCTGCATCGACAAGAAGGCAAAGCTCGAGAAGATTACCAAGCAGGGGCAGAGCATGGCGAAGGTGCTCAAGGAGCAGCAGGCTGGCCTCAAGGATCTCGAGCAGCAGGCCGAGGACAACAAGGCGGCATATGAGGCCGCGCAGCAGAAGACAGCGGCAGAGATGGCCGAGGCAAGGCAGGCTATGAATGACCACCCGAAGCGTCCGCTCATCTCCACCATCAAGGGCGAGGACCTTCCCGAATGGGTGAAGCTGCAGAATGAGATAGACGAGCTGCAGAAGGCCATCGATGGCATGGAGATGTCATTCGGCAAGGAGGACACATCCCAGGATGCCATGGTGAAGAAGTATGCGCTCCGTCAGCGTCTCGACGAGATCACGCGCAAGATGATGGCAAAGGACACCATCAAGGCGGCAGAGGACCGCATCGTAGAGCTTGAGGCGCAGCTCCACGCTCTTGGAGCGGAGAAGGCCTCCCTGGAGTATCGTCGTCAGCTGGTGAATGACTTCGAGCTGCGCAAGTGCGGCATCGTGACCGACCGCGTCAACGAGATGTTCCACCTGGTGAAGTGGCGGATGTTCCAGAGACAGGTCAACGGTGAAGAGGTGCCGGCATGTGTTGCGCTTGTCAACGGAGTGCCCTGGTACTATGCCAACCAAGCTGCGCGAATCAATGCCGGCATAGATGTGGCGACCGTCGTGGGTGGTTCGTACGGAGTGAGCGCACCCATGTTCCTCGACCAAGCGGAGAGCGTCGGTGCCTTCTATGACCCAGGAACATCGCAGCAGATAAGGCTGCGCCATGACCCGGCAATGACAGAGATGCAAATAGTTACCACATAAGAAGAATGTTCATTTTCTCCTTTAAGACACAATGAGCGTGTTTCATGATTTTTTGCCCACATACAGCAGAGACGGCAGGATGTGGGATTTATAGAGACAACGCCGAAAGGCATATCAGATAACCCTTTTAACATTCAATCAAGATGGAAAAGAACAACATTCCACAGACAATGCCACAGCCTACCCAGACAGTGACGACCCGAAGCAGAGGCTTCGATGTAACCAACCCCGAGAGCATGGCAGCAGCGCTCAAGGCTTGTGAGATCTTCTCACGTTCAATGCTGGTGCCCGAGATGTATCGCGCCGGTGGCGTGGTCAAGCAGGGAGAGGATCCCAATTCCCCGGCCGTGACGATGACACCCGAGCAGGCGCAGGCGAATGTCTTCATCGCGCTTGACATGGCTGGCCGTATGGGCGTCAATCCCCTCATGGTGATGCAGAATCTCTACCCAATCAAGGGCAAGCCGAGCTGGAGCAGCAGCTTCCTCATCGCGACCGTCAACACGTGCGGACGATTCCGTCCCCTCAAGTTCTTCCTCTCCACGTCGAAGGACATCAAGGGCAATCCGGAGGTGATTGAGGACCAATACCACAACAAGATGTTCAACACGACCTGCGTGGCCTACACGAGCCCCATCGACGTGCCCGAGGACAAGATCCAGGAGAACACCCTCTATTCGACCACCATCTCGCTCAAGATGGCGATGGATGAAGGATGGTACTACAAAAAGGGCAGCAAGTGGCGCACGATGCCCGAGCAGATGCTCCGCTACCGCGCTGCAGCGTTTTGGGTGCGCACCTACGCCCCGGAGATCAGCATGGGCATGTACACCGCTGACGAGCGCGAGGACATTGAAGATGGCACCTTCATGGAGGTGACTGACTTCTCCCAGGCCAACAAGGGCGAAGAGCTTGCCATCGACATCCCTGGTGTGAAGAAGGAAGAGGGCGAAGCAAAGGAGGCCGCACAGACGCAGGAAAACGCGCCACAGCAGACTTCTGCCTCCCAGGTGATGAATGATGCTGCCGAGCAGTCCGAAGGCTCCTGGCGCAATCGTAGGGGCACAGACGAGGCTCCCGAAGCAGACGGTCCTGGATTCTAATACAAGCGGGGCATGAAGCTGACGATTTTAGGAAGTGGTAGCAAGGGTAATTGCTACCTCTTCCAACCTGAAGAGTCCGAGGGCTGCAGTCTCTTGATAGAGGCGGGTGTGCAGTTCCGTGAGGTGACCAAGGCCGTGAAGGGCAGGATCCAGGACATTGGGGCGTGTTTCATCACACATGAGCACAAGGACCATGCGGGATATGTGCGCGAGGTCATCGACCATGGGGTGCCGGTGTTCGCGACAGCGGGGACGAAGCAGGAGATCGAGAAGTGGCCGAGGATGCAGCTGGCCAAAGGTCGCATCAAGGTGATGACCATCGGGAGGGTGGTGCAGATAGGCGGCTTCTCCATTCTGCCCTTCAAGGCGGTACATGATGCGGTTGAGCCGTGCGCCTTCTATATCTACCACGCGGAGATGGGCTTCCTGGTATTCGCGACCGACACCGCATATATCCCGAACAGGTTCAAGAATGTGAGCAATATCCTCATCGAGTGCAACTACGAAGAGAAGAGGCTGGCAGCGAGAACCGACATCCCGGAAGAGGTGAAGGACAGAATAAGGGCCAACCACATGAGCATCGACACGTGCATCGAGGCGCTCAATTCGCTGACAGCCGAGCACACGCTCTACAAGATCATCCTCATCCATATCAGCGAGGGGGACGGAGACGAGGAAGGATTCGTGAATGAGGTGTACTGGCGGGTCAAGACACCCAGGCTATCTGACTGCCTCATGGCGGCACATAAGGGCATGGTGGTCCACCTCTCGGATCTGCCCTTCTGAATGAGAATACTAATTTAATAACAAAATAGCCTATGAAGCAGAACTAAGACAGGCAAGGCGCTGACGGAGGTGTCCGGAGAGAATTAAAAAACTTTCGTACACTCGCAATCTCGAGATATGGGAGCCAATCAGAAGTTGATTGTAATATTGCGCATATCCCAGGACACCGAAACCCAAAAGCTCGGTTTTTGACATACACATGGAGGAACACGTCAGCGCTGATGCCTATCGGCTTCGGCAGAAAGATTTAGAAATTTATGATTAAGCAGGATATTATCGATGCGGTCGTGACCAGGACAAGGTTGAGCGAGCTGGACGCAAAGACGATGGTCGAAGCGGCTGTCGAAGCGGTGAAGGAAGCGCTTCAAAATGGCGAAGATGTGGCGCTGCGTGGTTTCGGGACATTCAAGGTGAAGACCCGGGCACCCAAGAGCGTACGAGATATGAACACAGGCGAGCAGTACACCATGCCATCGAAGAGGCGTGTGGTATTCGAGCCGGGCAAGGACTTGAAAGAGATTTGAGCATTATGGATCCGAAGAAATCATGCATATTTCACGCCAACTGGCTCCAGGCGGCACAGACCATAAAAGACATGAAGCTGCGCTGCTGCTTCTACGAGGCCGTCCTGCAGTATGCCCTGGATGGAATGAAGACGGAAGCCCCACCGGAGCTTGAGCTTGCTCTCACGTTTGTCTATAGCCTTATAGATGAGGACCGTAGGAGATACGAGAAGACATGCGAGAAGCGTCGAAACGCTGCAAATGCACGATGGGAGAAGCAGCAGAAACAGGACAAAGCAAGCGATGCAACGCGATGCAATGATATGCAAACGATGCAAATGCATAATTTGCACTATGATACTGATACTGGAACTGATACTGATACTGATACTGATACTGAGACTGAAGAATCTAAAGATTCTATTATCCCCCCTATATCCCCCCAGGGGGCAAAGGGAGGGGCAGGGGCTTCAAGTTTTGAGGATTTCTTTGGTAGAGTGAAGGCCATACAGGTGCCGAAGCGAGTGATGGACGAGAACTACACCGCGCAGTATGTATGGAGGATGGCAGAAGGGAACCCCGGCTATGGTCTCGCGGTCAACAAGGCGGTGGCGGCAGCCCAGTCGCGTGAAGAGTTCGTGCAGGCGATGCAGAACATCAACAGCCGATTCAAGGCAAGCGGTGACTTCCAGGCTGTCAAGCTCGCCCTGGCGATGATGAGGTGCAACCCACAGCAGCAGGCGGCGGTGATCGCGGAGGCGAAGCGCGCAGCTGGTGAAGCGGATCTATGGAAGACCCTCCTGGCGAAGGTCGAGTACATCAACAACGGGAACAAGGTGTCGAGCTTGGCTGGATTCTTCAAGTCAAGGCAGAAGTGAAACCTGGTATAATTCGCGAAAAAACTATAGTGCATTTATGTGCATTTTATGTTTTATGGATATTTAACATATTTGCACCCTAAAGCAGCAAGGCTATGAAACCATATAATGATTTTGAGGATGACGAGACTCAGTTGCTTTATCCAGACTACTATCATCCGAGCCACAAGTTAAAGGGGATGAGAACGCGAGGAATGAAGCACAAGTCAAAGAAAGTAACTGAGGAGGCATGGCGACTAAAACGTAAAAACCAACAAGTATAACTATGGCAACAAAGAAAAGAGTGCTACTCAAAAAAGACGTGCTAATTGATGCACTTGTATGGAACTGCCCAAGATATTCGCGTGACGGTGTGGCATCCTGCTGCGTCAGCCTCGTGGATGGCAGTCAAAGCAACTGCGTGAAGGAACATTGCAGCCAAGTCTTTAACATCTTCAAGACGATGGCGCAAATCGAGAACAAAGAAATAATAGTATTTTGATATATCCCGACTCTCGGAAACTTGGCGGTTTAGACGAAGGATAAAACGACAACCCGTGTAAGGGTGGGCAACTGCCCTTGCACATTTCTAACCCCACCATTTTGCTAACGTCAGCAAAAAGGTGGACGATTTATAACCCATTATAATTATGGCAAAGAAGATTAAAGATATAGATAAGATAGCAAGGGATTATGCAAACAAGGAGTATCCCCAATATTTTGAAATGCCTGACGATAACTGGCAGCAAAGAGCAGGTTACGTTAAAGGCTTCAAGGCTGGCGCAAAGTGGGAAGACGAAATACTTACCAACAAGGCTATTGAGTGGTTCAAAGACAACTTCATTTGCTTGCCACCAGACTTTGAAAGTATGTTCCGTGAAGCAATGAAGAAGTCTAACCTATGAGCAAAGTAATTGACATCAACGAACTTTCTCCCCACAAGGTATCAGAGGTGATATGTCTTAAATGCTTAAAGCGATGGCTTGCAGTAAGACCAAAGCAGACAAAACTGAAAGACCTTGAATGTCCCCAATGTGGGGAGCAAGGATATGTGATTGAAACGGGGGAAACCCTAACCCAATTATAACCC
>JAEEGL011465820.1_pt1 | contig 11363 bp, 10 predicted proteins | sample 9134231 | NCBI WGS metagenome assembly JAEEGL01 (sample SAMN16246548, study PRJNA631951) | gut metagenome | biome: gut microbiome; feature: rumen; material: fiber-attached | host: Bos | place: Iran: Karaj | collected 2018-10
ATCTGACGAGCGATAACTTCCTCAGTGATGTTGCACTCGCGCTCCCACTTGAGCTCGCCAACGCATACGATAGGCTTGAGGCCAGCCTCGAGAGCAGCGATAGTTCTCTTGTTGACTGTCTCGTCAGTCTCGCCGAAGTACTGTCTTCTCTCGCTGTGACCGATTACAACGTACTCAACTCCGAGCTCTGTGAGCATATCAGCGGAAATCTCTCCTGTAAAAGCGCCGCTCTTTTCAAAGTGAACGTTCTCAGCACCGATCTTTACGTTGCTGCCTGCTGTTGTATTGATAGCAGTTTCAAGGTTTGTGAAAGGTACGCAAGCGATTACCTCTATCTTGCCTTCAGCATTAGCTACGAGGGGCTTTATAGCCTCGAGAAGAGCCTTAGCCTCGGGACGTGTCTTGTTCATTTTCCAGTTTCCGGCAATGATAGCCTTTCTGAGATCCTTGTTCATGGGTGATTACTCCTTACATTTAAGCTTTTTTAAGAATTTCTTTTTCCTGCCTGATTTCTCGGCAGAATTTGCAGTATTATTGGAATCGACAAACTTATTGTTCGCGCCGTTATAGCTGCCGATCGCAATGCCGTTTTTTATCGGCGAGAATATAAATCCGAGGATAAGTCCGGATAGAAATCCGATGATAAGGTAAAGAACTATCTTTTCTTTATTTTCAAGGTCAAGTTTTTTGATAAGATCCATTACGATCAGCTCCTTTTCATGGAATTAGGGCGAATAAAAACTATCCGCCCCATTGATATTTCCGTTTCCGGTTTATAAACTATAAATCGGTATATTAAATATTGCGCGGAGATAAATTATGCTCATTAATTATCTGTGCCGCGAATTCAGCGGCACGGACACCGTGCTGCTTACTTTTCAGCGATAGCTGCAACGCCGGGAAGAACCTTGCCCTCGAGGTATTCGAGAGAAGCTCCGCCGCCTGTTGAGATGTGGCTCATCTTATCAGCAAAGCCGAGCTGGATAGCAGCTGTAGCAGAATCGCCGCCGCCGATGATAGTTGTAGCGTCTGCTTCAGCAAGAGCCTCGCAAACTGCAACAGTACCCTTCTTGAGTGTGGGATTCTCGAAAACGCCCATAGGTCCGTTCCATACAACTGTCTTGGCAGACTTTGCAGCCTCAGCGAAGATAGCAGCTGTCTTAGGTCCGATGTCAAGGCCCATCTTGTCAGCGGGGATCTTGTCAGAATCAACGAACTCTACATCGATAGGAGCGTCGATCGGATCAGGGAATGATGCAGCGATTGCTGTATCAACAGGAAGAAGGATCTTCTTGCCGAGCTTCTCAGCCTTAGCGAGCATCTCCTTGCAGTAGTCAAGCTTTTCGTCGTCAACAAGTGACATACCGATAGAGCCGCCCTGTGCCTTTATGAATGTATATGCCATACCGCCGCCGATGATAAGTGTATCGCACTTCTCGAGGAGGTTTGAGATAACGTTGAGCTTGTCAGCTACCTTAGCGCCGCCGAGGATAGCAACGAAGGGGTGCTCGGGAACCTCAACTGCATTGCCGAGGTACTGTATCTCCTTCTGCATGAGGTAACCTACAGCAGTCTCCTTAACGAACTTTGTTACGCCTGCTGTAGAAGCGTGTGCGCGGTGAGCAGAGCCGAAAGCGTCCATTACGAAAACTTCGCCGTCAACGAGGTCAGCAAGCTCCTTTGAGAACTCTTCGCCGTTCTTTGTTTCTTCATTGCCGCGGAAACGAGTGTTCTCGAGAACAACGATCTCGCCGTCGTTCATAGCAGCAACAGCCTTCTTGGCATTCTCGCCTACAACAGTATCGTCAGCAGCAAATGTTACCTTTGTGCTTACGAGCTCTGCAAGTCTTGCAGCAGCGGGAGCGAGTGAGAACTTAGCCTCAGGACCGTTCTTCGGCTTGCCGAGATGTGAACAGAGAACGACCTTAGCTCCGTTTTCAACGAGCTTGTTGATCGTGGGAAGTGCAGCCTGAATACGGTTGTCGTTAGTGATAGCGCCGTCCTTCATAGGAACGTTGAAATCAACTCTTACGAGTACCTTTCTGCCCTTAACGTTAATGTCTTCTACGGTTACCTTGTTTAATCCTGCCATTGGTATGACATCCTTTCGTTTAAAAATATACATTTTTTAAGTGGTTGTTAAGTTTCTAACAACACAATTATATTTTACACTATTCTGAAAAATATTTCAAGTGTTTTCCAAATTTTTTTCTGAATTTTCTTTGACTGCACAGCCGCAAGTGATATATCGCGTGAATATTATGGGATATGAAAAATAAATATACAAATTCTCTTTGCCTATTGACTATGTGGTTTTACCGTGCTATAATTACAACTGTAAACCAAATACACAAACCGTTGAAGCGGAGATAAAGCTGTTTATGGTCTTTCAGAGAGCCTGTGTTGGTGTGAGTCAGGCAGTTCCCAGAACTTCAAATGGACCGCTGAGGGCGCAGTCAAACGGAATTTTCAGCATTTCCGGAGTATTCTGCGACGTAAGATGTGCGTTAATCATCGGGGATATGATAGTATCCTGACAAGTGCGCAGTTATACTGCGAATCAAGGTGGTACCGCGGATAAGTTTTATTCGTCCTTGACAGAATCATAACTTCTGTCAGGGGCTTTTTTAATACCGCCGGCAGAAGAAAGTCCGGAGGTTTTATTATGAGATTTTCACCCGACATCGACACTGTTAAGAAGATCGCCGCGACAAATAAGTACGATATCCTCCCCGTGAGCTGTGAGATACTCTCAGATATCTGTACTCCTATCGAAGCGATCGCGACACTGAAAAACATTTCCACACATTGTTATATGCTCGAATCTGTAGCGGAAAAGGAAAAGTGGGGAAGGTACACATTCCTCGGCTTTGACCCTAAAATGCAGATAACCGCTTCCGGAAGCGAGCTTGTCATCAACGGAGTAAAAATGCAGTCCGATGACCCGAGCGTCCAGATACGTGAGATACTCGCCGGATACAGAAGCCCGAAATTTGATAACCTTCCGCCGTTTACAGGCGGTCTGGTCGGATATTTCTCCTACGATTTCCTTGCATACTCCGAAAAGACACTCCGCATAAAAACTGAGGACAGCGAAAATTTCAAAGACGTCGACCTCATGCTCTTTGATAAGGTCATCGCATTCGACAACTACCGTCAGAAGCTTATCCTCATCGCAAATATGTCACTTGAAGAACCTGAGACCGGCTATAACAAGGCTGTGCTCGAGCTCAAGCAAATGGCTGACCTTCTCCGCCACGGCGAACGCAAGCATGAGTCTGCCGGTCACCTCACAAGCGAGGTCACTCCCCTCTTCGGCAAGGAAGAGTTCTGCGGAATGGTAGAAAAGGCTAAATCCCATATCCGTGAGGGCGACATCTTCCAGATAGTCCTCTCAAACAGGCTTTCAGCCGGATTTGAAGGCAGTCTCCTCAACACCTACCGCGTCCTGAGAACAATTAACCCGTCGCCGTATATGTTCTATTTCTCCGGAACTGACGTCGAAATAGCCGGAGCCTCTCCCGAGACGCTCGTCAAGCTTGAAAACGGCGTGCTGCACACCTTCCCTCTTGCAGGTACACGTCCCCGCGGCAAGACTGAACAGGAGGACAAGGAGCTCGAAGCCGGACTTCTCCGCGACGAGAAAGAGCTCGCAGAGCACAATATGCTCGTAGACCTCGGCAGAAATGACCTCGGCAAAATAAGCAAATTCGGCTCGGTACAGGTAGAAAAGCTCCACAGCATCGAGCGCTATTCGCACGTAATGCATATCGGCTCGACTGTACGCGGAGAGATACGCGACGAGTTTGACGGTCTTGATGCCGTAAGTTCAGTCCTTCCGGCAGGTACGCTCTCAGGCGCTCCGAAGATAAGAGCCTGCCAGCTCATAGCTGAGCTTGAAAACAACAAGCGAGGCATTTACGGCGGCGCTATAGGCTACATTGACTTCACAGGCAATCTCGATACCTGTATCGCGATACGTATCGCCTACAAGAAAAACGGCAAGGTTTTCGTCCGCAGCGGCGCCGGCATTGTTGCTGATTCCGTTCCGGAGAATGAATATCAGGAATGCATAAACAAGGCGGCAGCCGTTGTGAATGCTCTTAAACTTGCAGAGGAGGCGGACGTATGATACTTCTTATAGATAACTACGACAGCTTTTCATATAATCTTTATCAGCTCATCGGCGAGCTTGCTCCCGATATCAAGGTAGTTCGCAACGACGAGCTGACAGTCGCTCAGATAGAGGAGCTCGCTCCCGACAAGATAATCCTCTCACCCGGTCCCGGAAGACCCGAGGACGCAGGCATCATAGTTGAAGCAGCCGGAAGCATCTGCCGGAAAATTCCTACTCTCGGCGTGTGTCTCGGACATCAGGCTATATGCAAGGCTTACGGTGCGACTGTGACCTACGCTAAAACTCTCATGCACGGCAAGCAGTCAACAATAAAAATTTCCGGAAGCTCTCCCCTTTTCAAAGGAATTGAAGAGAACGCTCCCGTCGCAAGATATCACTCTCTTGCTGCGGACGCTGCTACGCTCCCCGATTGCCTTGAGGTCACAGCAGTCGCCGATGACGGCGAGGTAATGGCTGTTCAGCACAAGGAATTCCCGATATACGGCGTACAGTTCCACCCTGAGTCCATAATGACTCCCGACGGAAAGAAAATGCTCAGGAATTTCATTGAATTATAACGGAGGTATAGTGATGCCGGAATGCTTGAATATTATCGCCGGAGTGAGACTTACGCGCATAGCTAAGCTTGCCGATTATCCCTCCGACTGGGAACGCAGGATAGGACTCCTTGCAACAGAGGGTACGCTCTGCATAATGCACAGCGAGAACGACCCTCCTGAAAAGAAATACGTGATCCTTCTCGACCCTCCCGATTGCTTCAAAAGCTTTTCCGGCGATCTTACTGCCGCTGAAAACGAGATACGTCTCATCACGCCTAATGCAGGCTATGTCTTTTCCGTTACAGAATGGGAAATGACGCAAGAAAAAGAGATCGCACTCAGGAAACAGCTCGATGATATTATCTGTGCCCTTGAATCCGGAGATGCGTACAACGGAGGTATTTATTATGATAAAGGAAGCAATAGTTAAGATAGTAAACAAAGAAGACCTGACTTATGACGAAGCTTATCAGGTAATAAATGAGATCATGTCCGGAGAGACTACTCCCACGCAGAATGCTGCATTTCTCTCCGCACTTTCAACTAAAAGCACCAAGGCTGAAACGATCGACGAGATAACAGGCTGCGCCGCAGCAATGCGCGATCATGCCATGAAATTTGACGGCGAGGGCAGAGAGCTCCTTGAGATCGTAGGAACAGGCGGAGATAACGCTCACAGCTTTAACATCTCTACCACTTCTGCATTTGTTATAGCTGCATCTGGTATAATGGTCTCAAAGCACGGCAACCGCGCGGCTTCTTCCCTTTCTGGAACAGCTGACTGCCTTGAAGCTCTCGGAGCTAATATCAGCCTTGAGCCCGAGAAGTGCAAGCAGCTCCTTGACGAGAGCGGCTTCTGCTTCTTCTTTGCACAGAAGTATCACACTTCAATGAAATATGTAGGACCTATCCGCAAGGAACTCGGTTTCCGCACAGTTTTCAATATCTTAGGTCCCCTCACAAATCCTGCCTGCCCGCAGTATCATCTGCTTGGCGTATACGACAGCGTTCTGCTCGCTCCTGTTGCGGAGGTACTTATGAAGCTCGGCTCGAAGCGCGGAATGGTCGTTTACGGAACAGATAAGCTCGACGAGATATCACTCTCTGCTCCGACAGCTGTATGCGAGTACAAGGACGGTTGGATGAAGAATTACACGATAACTCCCGAACAATTCGGCTTTGAGCGCTGCACGAAGGACGACCTGCTCGGCGGTACTCCGCAGGAAAATGCTGATATAACCCGCGGTATCCTTGCAGGAGAGATCAAAGGACACAAGCGCAATGCCGTTTTACTCAACTCAGGCGCTGCAATATACATCGGAGGAAAAGCCGGTTCAATGCAGGAGGGTATCGCTCTTGCTGCTGAGCTGATAGACAGCGGCAAGGCTCTCGCTGCTCTCGACAGCTTTATCCGATCATCAAACTCATGAGGTGATTATTAATGACGATCCTTGACGAACTCGCTGCTCACGCAAAAGAGCGATCTGAGTCATCACAGAAGCTTATTTCCTATGACGAAATGAAGTACATGGCACTTTCCCTGCCTGACGGCTCGTTTGAATTCGAGAATGCACTTTCACGCAAGGGAATGCGTTTCATCTGCGAATGCAAGAAGGCTTCGCCTTCCAAAGGAATTATTTCCGAGGATTACCCTTTCCTCAAAATCGCTAACGAATACGAAACGGCTGGTGCCGACTGCATTTCTGTTCTTACCGAGCCTAAGTGGTTCCTCGGCTGCCGCGACCATCTGAGACTTATTGCCGATGATGTGTCTGTTCCCTGTCTCCGCAAGGACTTCACAGTCGACGATTACATGATTTACGAGGCAAAGCTGACCGGTGCAAAGGCAGTTCTGCTTATCTGCTCTATCCTCTCACTTGAGCAGATAAAGGAATACATCATGGTATGCGATACACTTGGCATATCGGCTCTTGTTGAAGCTCATAACGCCGACGAGATAAAAAAAGCTCTTAATGCCGGAGCTCGTGTTATCGGTGTGAACAACCGTAATCTCAAGGATTTTTCTGTCGACACTGAAAACAGCCGAAGACTTCGCGACCTCGTTCCGCCTGATGTGGTATTCGTATCAGAGAGCGGTGTTGCCTGCGCTGAGGACGTAAAGAAGCTCAGCGACGCTGGCGTTGATGCTGTTCTTATAGGCGAAACGCTCATGCGCGCACCTAACAAGTTTGCAAAACTTGAGGAGCTCAGAAGCTGTTTATGACAAAAATTAAAATGTGCGGCATTCGCCGTCCTGAAGATATAAGCTTTGCAAATGCGGTAAGACCTGACTATATCGGCTATGTTTTCTATGAAAAAAGCAAGCGCTATGTAACGCCTTCCGCTGCGGTAAGGCTTTCCTCAATGCTTGATGACAGCATCGTAATCGTCGGAGTCTTTGTTGACGCTCCCGCTGATGAGGTCATAACGCTGTATAAGAGCGGAACTATCGGTATCGCTCAGCTCCACGGAAGTGAAGATGACAACTACATCATGCAAATGAAAAACGCCGGAGTTCCTACGATAAAAGCGTTTATTATCCGCTCAGAGGAAGATATCGAACGCGCTGAGAAGTGTCCTGCTGACATGGTCCTGCTCGATTCGGGCATGGGAAGCGGCTGTAAGTTTGACCATTCGCTCGTCGCGAAAATCAGACGTCCGTATTTCCTTGCAGGAGGTCTTTCCCCTGATAATGCCGCGGAAGCTGTTGAAGCGCTTCACCCTTACGCCGTTGATGCAAGCTCAGGACTTGAAACTGACGGATTCAAGGATCTACAGAAAATGAGACTCTTCGCAGAAAGAGTCAGAAACTGCGATAAATGAAAGGAAAAGCACTATGTCTAAATCTAAAGGCAGATTTGGTATCCACGGCGGACAGTATATCCCTGAAACGCTGATGAATGCCGTTATAGAGCTTGAAAATGCCTACAATAAATCTAAGGACGACCCTGATTTCAACCGCGAGCTCACTCAGCTCCTCAACGAATATGCGGGACGTCCCTCGAATCTCTATTTTGCTGAAAAGCTTACCCGCGAGCTCGGCGGTGCTAAGATATACCTCAAGCGCGAGGACCTTAATCATACCGGCTCGCACAAGATAAACAACGTCCTCGGACAGGCGCTTCTTGCCAAGAAAATGGGCAAGACCCGTCTTATCGCTGAGACCGGAGCCGGTCAGCACGGCGTTGCGACTGCAACTGCGGCTGCTCTTCTCGACATGGGATGTCTCGTATTCATGGGCGAGGAGGATACAAAGCGTCAGGCTCTCAATGTGTACCGTATGAAGCTCCTCGGAGCTGACGTTGTTGCCGTTAAATCCGGAACTGCTACTCTCAAAGACGCTGTTTCCGAGGCTATGAGAGAATGGACTACACGTATCGATGATACTCATTATTGTCTCGGCTCTGTAATGGGTCCTCACCCGTTCCCGACCATTGTACGCGACTTTCAGGCGGTCATCTCCCGAGAATCACGCGCTCAGATACTTGAAAAAGAGGGCAGACTTCCCGATGCTGTTATTGCCTGCGTTGGCGGAGGTTCAAATGCTATCGGAAGCTTCTACCACTATATCCCTGATGAGGGAGTGCGCCTCATAGGCTGTGAAGCTGCCGGCAGAGGTATCGACACATTCGAGACCGCCGCTACTGTCAACACCGGACGCGTAGGCATCTTCCACGGCATGAAGTCCTACTTCTGTCAGGACGAATACGGTCAGATAGCTCCCGTTTACTCTATTTCCGCAGGTCTTGACTACCCAGGAGTAGGTCCCGAGCACGCTTATCTCCACGATATCGGCAGGGCTGAATATGTTCCGATAACTGACGAGGAAGCTGTCAACGCTTTCGAGTATCTCTCGCGAACCGAGGGCATTATCCCCGCTATCGAATCTGCTCACGCTATCGCTTACGCAATGAAGCTTGCTCCTTCCATGGACAAGGACAAGATACTGGTCGTTACTGTATCCGGCAGAGGCGATAAGGACTGCGCTGCTATAGCCCGCTACAGAGGGGAGGATATCCATGAGTAATATTTCATCTGCATTCAAGAACGGAAAGGCTTTCATACCGTTCATAACCTGCGGCGACCCCGACCTTGAAACTACCGCAAAGGTTGTTCGCGCAGCCGCTGAGGCAGGAGCCGACCTCATCGAGCTCGGTATCCCCTTCTCCGACCCGACTGCCGAGGGTCCCGTAATACAGGGAGCCAATATCCGCGCACTTTCCGGCGGTGTTACTACTGACAAGATATTCGATTTCGTTGCTGAGCTCCGCAGAGACGTCAAGGTCCCGCTCGTTTTCATGACATATGCGAACGTTGTATTCTCCTACGATGCTGAACGCTTCATGGCTCGCTGCTGCGAGACCGGAGTCGGCGGAATAATCCTCCCCGACCTCCCTTATGAGGAAAAAGACGAGTTCTCGGCTGTTGCAAAGCAGTACGGAGTTGACCTCATACCGCTAATAGCTCCGACATCGGCAGACAGAATAGCAATGATAGCCAAGGAAGCTGAGGGATTCATCTACATCGTTTCAAGCCTCGGAGTTACCGGTGTCAGAAGCGAGATCACTACCGATCTTTCAGGCATCGTCAAGGTGATCCGCGAAAACTCGAAGGTTCCGTGTGCTGTCGGATTCGGTATCAGCAAACCTGAGCAGGCAAAGAAAATGGCTGCTATCTCGGACGGCGCTATCGTCGGCTCAGCTATAATCCGCATTATTGAGCAATACGGCAGAGATGCTGCTCCGCACGTTGGCGAATATGTAAAGTCTATGAAAGAAGCTGTTATGTCAGCTGAATAAAAATACGGTCAAGGGTTAACCCTTGACCGTTTTCTTTTACAGGTTGTTTGATGAGATCACAAGCTTACGGAGAAGCACGAGATCAAACGTGTCAACTCGTCCGTCGCTGTTGAAATCGAACTGGTCAGCGACTTCCCTGCTGCTGAATGGTGACTGTCCGAGGAGCATCTGGCTGAGTCTTACAAGGTGTGAAACCTTATATACCTTTGCAGGCTGAGTGCCGTCCGGCTCAGTGCCTCCGAGGAGCTTTCCGTCAGCGTAAACGCAGACATTTTCACAGCGCTTTGCAAATTCAACTCCGCCGACGATATTGTCGTAGTCCTCCCCTTCCTTGGTGAGGTCTACCATGCCTTTCTTGCTCCAGTCGTTGGAGGAATCCCAGTTTTCGCCGCAGTAGTTGCCGATAATGAGCTGATACTTCTTGTTGGAGTTAGCTATCGCATAGCCGTCCCATGATATCTCGATGTACCAGATATCGTCCTTGTAGTGCTTGGGCTGTGAGAGAGTCGCAGACTTGTCAGCGACCTCAGTCTCGACCTGGTCGTATGTTTTCTGGAGTACGAAGCTGCCCGGTATCTCCTTGGTATTGAACTCCTCTATGCTGAAATAGTAGCGGATAGAGATATCGTCGTGAGGCTCGAGCGAATCCGTATTGACGAAGAATGTCAGCTTTGTAACGCCTGCGCCTGTTGCTTCCGGAGCGTCCGAGCAATAACCGGATACCCAGAAATCATCACCGGAGAATATCTGCGAATCGTCCTGCTTTTCAGGCGGAGGGAAGTTCGCCTCCGGCTTCATGGTATCGTCGTTTTTGTAGAGATAGAAGCCTGCTGCTGCTCCGACAATAGCGGCGTTGTAGTCGATAGTTACTTCGTTGTAGACCCAGTCCTTTGTGATGTCGTTGTGTTTGTCGTTTTCGTCCGGACCTCCTGCAAGAGCTCCGTAGAGAATGTGTTTATGCGGCGCAGGGTCTTCGCATTTGGTAAGTCCCGAAGCGGCGCGGTGGTGAGGATACTTGACTGCATTATCGCCGTAGCCGACAACGTAGCATCTGTTTATCGGGTTATCACCAATAATGTACTCCATCTGACCGAGTGCCCAGTTTGTAAATGTGTAGTCAGGATTTTCCGGATTATAGCGGTCTTTTCCCTTCTGATACTTGTCATATACAAGAGCCGTGAACTGGACTGCCGTATTGTATCTCGCACTTCCCCATGTGTCGAGGTGGAAGTATCCAGCCGGAGTCATATTCTTGGTCTTGCCGATTATCGTATCGAGAGCCTTTGCTTCCATTTCCCAGAAATCGAGCTTTTCATACGGTCCCCTGCCGATAGCGACACGGGTCTCCTCGCAGACGTCAGGATAAATGTCCTGAATGCGTCCGAATATCAAGCCGACGCCGTTCCACATATCGTTCCAGCAGAGCACATATCCGGGCGGAGCGTAGTAGTCGATATATTTCTCACAGGCGGCGAGGTAGTCGTGGTCTTTGGTGATGAGGTAGAGCCAGCCTGCCGCAAAGCAGAAGTCGTCCTCCCACTTGCTTGATGTGTAAAAGCTCATAGGTCCTTCACCGGGAGGTCCCACAGCTTTGTCATTCTTATTTGCAAAGTCAAAGAGAGCCTTTGAATAGTCGAGGCATTTCTCGGCATATTCGGGGTCTGTGTCAAGGAAATTATAGTAGTTTATAGCAAGTGCCGCCGCACTCTCTGATACATCGTCAGTCGTCGGGAGCTCAGATGTTGCAAAGAATGCAGGACGTCCCATTGCGTCTATTTCCGGAGACTGCCAGTATTCGTGGTCGACACTTCCGTCACCGACCTGATAGCAGAATGCAACTACGTCACCGTTTTCGTCGCGAAACGTACTGCGCATGAAATAATCGCA
>JAEEGL011498847.1_pt1 | contig 11363 bp, 8 predicted proteins | sample 9134231 | NCBI WGS metagenome assembly JAEEGL01 (sample SAMN16246548, study PRJNA631951) | gut metagenome | biome: gut microbiome; feature: rumen; material: fiber-attached | host: Bos | place: Iran: Karaj | collected 2018-10
ATTCGCCAAGCCGATCGTCGCCGACGAGCGAGAGATCTTCGGAAATCCACAAAACGTCTTCCGGTCGGAACGACGACCAGCAGTGCGGACAAACCACCTCTTTTAGGAGTCTGCGTCGATTCGATTGATATTTCGTCATGGCTCGGGGACGCTCCTGTCGGACGCGTTGGTTTCAAGGTAAAAGACGTCGACGTCGGGGAATCGTCGTCGCCGTCGAATCTCATAAGTTTATGCGCGTTAAGACGTGTCGCCCGTCTCCACGCGTATTGAAAGGGGCGCTCGAAAACTTCATTTTAACGTATGCCGATCTAAAAAACAAAATAAAGCGTCTTTCCGGAAACTCCGGCGGGCACGGTCGGCTCGTCGAACCGTTCGCCGCTCTTTTGGGCGAGTTCAACCGCTTCGTTCATGAGGGCGCGAAACTGTTCGGCGTCGGAACCTTTGAGGTAGCCGCGCTCCCGAATTTCGGAGATCAACTGGCAGGATTTTTCGAGCGATTTTTTATATTTTTTTCGATCGTAGTCTTTCTGGGCGTTCTGCAGTTCCTCTTGGCGTTTCTCTAACTCCGTTTTTTTCGGAGTCGGAGTCGGGGGCGGCGTCGGGGTCGGAGGCGGAGCCGGGGTGGGAACCGGCGCGGGAGCGGGAGGAGTCGCGGGCCTCGGAACGCTCGGCGCGGGTCGATTTTCAGGTTCCGCGATCGGAACGTCGTCTTTCGCCGAATTCGGACGCTCGACACGGGCGCGGTCGCCGTTTTTGCCCCATTTGAACGCTTGAGACGACGAAGGCAGCGCGACTAAAATCGCCGTAACAATCGCCAGCGTACACGCGACGCGGCGGCGCGATTTCGATTTCAACATTCTAGTCGTCTCCTACGTTAATTATCGACGGTCGGCTATTGCGACTGAGCGTCGGAACCGCCTCGGTCGGCGACTTTGGTTCCTTTTTCGCCGACAATCGGACGGATGCGGAAGAGTCGATCCTTGAGGAAATCGCGAACGATCGCGTATTCCTCGTAGGAATCGCTCGCGACGACGATGGCGATCGTCTCGCTCTTCGGACTGAACTGGGCGAACGCGGCGTCGAGACGTTGAACGACGCCGGGCGCGTTCAAATCGATTCCGCGCCAGGGGAGAGGCTCGGTCTGCGCCGACGTCCCGTCTTCGGAAACAATGTGAAAATCTTCCTCGTTCAACCTTTTGACGCCGCGCGCGTCGTACTTGTGCCAAAAATAAAGACGCCCGAATTTCAGGATCACAGCGACTTCACGGCGATACCCGTAATCGGAGCGCATCTGTGGAGGGGACGACTTTCGCGTCGCGAGTCTTCGGGCCGCCGCGGCGTCGTCTTCCGCCGCCTGGAGTTTTTTCGTCGCGTCGTCGAGTTCGCTGAGCGCGTCTTTCATCTGGACGTCAAGTTCGATCGCCTGACGTTCGATTTCCGCGACGGTCTGCGCCTTCGCGGCGTTCTCTTCTGAAACTTCGCGGAGATCGTCAAGCACGTCGAGCGTCTCATGATGAAACTGCGCGACCTCCTGCGAGCCCAGCCCTTGGATGATCGCCCGCGACTGTTCGACTCGATCTGACACCGCGTTCCACTGGCGCTGCAACGACTCGAGCTGAATTTCCAACTCCATGAGTTCGACGGCGCTCGCGCGTTCCTCGGCGACGGTTTCTTCATACGCCTTTTCGGTCGTCGTTCGCATCGAAACGACGACGAAAAGCATGATGAAAATAAACCCGCCAAACATGTTGCAGATCGTGTCAAGGAAGAGTTCCAGACTGTCCTGCGAAGTCTGTCTGCGACTCATCGCCCCTCCTTTCCACGCCCCTCGTCGAGGAACATGAGCGGACGCGATTCGTTAATCAGATCGATTCCGTAACGATAACGCATCCCCTCCAATTCAGCGACGGCAAAATCAAAATTTCGGGCGCCGCTAGGACGAACGATCAGCACAAAATATTCGGAACCGGACGGACGCGTCGCGGCCCATTTGGCGAACGCAAACGGCGATTCGAACGTCTTGTCCTCCGAATTATTCGCGGAGCCGTGGACGACGAGTTTCGAACCGGAAATTTCGACATACCAAGGTCTTTCGCGCACGTCGTCGGAAAACGCGTAGACGGCGCTCTCCTGCGAGTCGAACTCTTCCGCCGCCTTTTCCGCCGCTTCTTGGAGTCTTTCCTCGATCAGACGCTTGAGTTCTTCGATCCGTTTTTCGACGTCGGCGAAGGACGCTTTGCGCGTCTCTAACTCCTCGAGCTTCTGATCGAGCCGCGCCGACTCTTCCCGCGCGCCGTCAAGGCGTTTTTTCGCGTTTGCGAGCTGCGCCTTAACCTCCGAAACGGACTTGCCGATTCCGGCGGAATCGACCGCCGCCGTCTCTTCGACGCGCGCGTTGAGCTCCTCGAGGTCGTTCTGAAGTTTCTCGACCTGAGCGCGGACCTCGTCGACCTTCGATTTCGCGACCGTACTCGATTCCGACTCGGTTACGACGCGCTGCGTGAGCGCGAGCGCAAGCATCAGGGTCACGAGCACGACGACGCCGCAAACCGACGTGATCGCGTCTTGAAACGCGAAGAGCGAAAAGGGCGCCCCGCCCTTCTTACGACTCATCCGACGCTCCCTCGACGATCGGCTCGACGCGCTCGCGAACGCGGAGCTTCGTCACGATATTGACCGTGCAGAATTCGGAACACGCGTCTAGAAGCTCCTCCTCCGACTTGCGGACAAAGGTCGAAAAGAGTTGGAGCGTGAGCGCGACGGCAAGCGCGACGAGCGTCGTCTCAAACGCGGTCGAAAGTCCGGCGGTCACGTCTTTGAGCGCGGGCGTGAGCGCCGCGACGTCGCTTGTCGCGGTCAGGACGCCGGCGAAATGCCCGATCGCGGACGAAAGACCGATAACCGTCCCGATAAACCCCAAGATCGGAATCGCCCAGAGAAACCCGTTGACGAGCGCGTACGTCGTCTGCGAGACGTTTTCATCCTGCTCCGCCTGCGTTCGGAAGATCGCGTCGACGTCGGAAACCTGACCGAAGTTACGCAGGTTCGAGAGCGTCTGAACGACCCGACGGTAGACGAGGAAATCCTTCGGCGAGTCCGCGTGTTTGCTGATCGTGTCCGCGACGTCGTCGACCGTGTCGACGGTCAGGGTAAAGTCGGGGTCGTCGGGCAGAATCGGACGAGTCAACGGCTGCCGCTGGAGTTTAATCTTCCGCGTCTTGATAAAGAGAATGAAAAAGGTCCAGAACCCGAGAAAGACGACCGCGTACGGCGTCCATCCGCGTTCGGTAAACATGCTCTTTACGGACGATTCCGGAACGAAGATCAGAACGACGTAAAAGGCGACCGAAAAGACCGTCGCCAACAGCCCGGAGCAAAGCGCCCCGACTTTCGTGTAGCTTCCGCCCTCAAATCCCAGCCGCCTCTCAAAATCGTCGCGTCGCCAAGAAAGCTTCCGTTCCTCGTGTTTCTGCTCGTTCATAGTCGTATCTTCGTGTCTTTAAATTCAGCGCGGCGCCAGTTCGACCGCTCCCCTGTATTATACAGTCAAAAGCGTCCCCGCGCCACACAATTACGGCATCGATGACCGGAAAACGTCATTTCTCGACGACGTTCCCCTCCTTCGTGTCACACGCTCGAGCACTCCATAAAGAAATAGACCATGCATTACGATTTCCCCCAAAAAACGAATTTGACACGCCGTCCCCACCGTCTACTTCTGTGATAAAGCACACAATGTTTCAGCCAAAAAGACGTTTGTCTTCCCTATCTCGCGTACCGCTGAAAGAGCCGCATCAACCAGAAATCACCAATGAGTCTAGGACGGTAATTAGCGTTTTCTCAAATAAAGATTTGGAAGAATAACGGCGAATTCTTCGTTAGTTTCAGCCTTTTTCCAAATGACAATAAATCGTATTTCAGCACGTGCAATGTAATAACCTTTTTTTTCGAAATCTTCTATTTTTTCGCGACAATCTTTAGATAGTTGAACCACGTTTTCGCGGATATTATTTAAGGTCACGCAAAGGCAAATCCTTTTTTGCGATCTATAAAAGAAATGTTGTAGTTCTTCACCGCCACGGAGATTTTCAAGTATTTTATTTTTCAAAACCTCGTCAGAAACATATTCTAAGTAGATGTCTTTAAGTGTAAGATATAGCGCTATTTCTGATGGAGCTGCGTATTCCTTCAAATCGTCCAAATAAGTGACAAATGGAAGTTTATTTCTTGTAAAGATATCTGTGTTACTATGAATGAATAATGCGTATTTAGCGCGTGTTATTCCAACATATATTTTTCTTTTATCTTCATCTGTTTTAGCTACGTCTCCATTTAGCATTATATAAACAGAGTCAAATTCGCGTCCCTTCGCTTTATGGATTGTTGAAACACAGACCGCTTCTTCGCTACTATCAGAGAAGTCGTCGTATTTTGATTCTTTTATAAATTCTTCAAAATCTGATATGTATATTTCACAATTTTGGTCGTAGTCTTCTTTTAATTCACCTGAGTCTTGAGAGTATTTTTTCTCGCTAATAAATTCGAAATCATTTATGAGATTTTTACAGTTGACAATGCAATTGCTTTTTTCATATTTTTTGAAAATGAAGTTCTTCGCAGAATTCCAAACTTCTCTAGGGACGGCAGGACTATTCGAGTGAATCTTTACAAAATTGAAGAAGTCACGTATTTCAGGTAAGTCGTATAAGTTAAATTCTTTATCTAACGATTGAATTAATTTAGCTTGGATGTGTTTCCTTAATAATAAAGTCAGAATTTGTAAGGCTTCTTCATTGGTATTGGTTAAAATACAGCATTTTGAATTTCCTCGTGTTTCAAGCAGATGATTAACAACCGCCTCTTCCATATGATTGCTGAAATGACGAGTGACATTAACTATTCCCCCTTCACTTTGAACGCTTTGAATCGGTGTTGTTTTCATTCGGTTATGAATGGAGGTCAAAAAATGATTTGCAAAGGAAACGATGTTAGGCTTACTTCGGTAATTCTCGACCATTTCATATTTAACTGCTTTGAGATCGTCAATAAACAATTGCAAATAATTAGGACTAGGTTCTCTATATTTACAGGTGTTCTTAACGTCATTTTTTCTAAATTCATAGATGTTCTGATCATCGTCACCCACGGCGATTAAACGAATCTTGTCGTTGTTGTCTATAATCGCTCTAACGAGTTCATACTCGTCTTTAGCCATATCTTGAGCTTCGTCGATAACAAGTGCCGTCTTTGATATTTTACTACGTTCAACTTCCCCGTTATTGATGAGTTTTGTGGCTTCTTTCACAACATTCTCTGATTCTTCAAGACATCCATTTTTTCCTAGGAGGTCGAAGCAAAACGAGTGAAAAGTTTTAACGTCCACAAAGATTGCGGCACTGCCAACAAGTTTGACGAGACGCTTTTTGAATTCTGTAGCTGCGGCTCTCGAAAAGGTGAGCATGAGGAGTTGTTCTTGTTTAACGTCTTCAAGTAGAAGGAGCGACGCAAGTTTATGGACAAGAGTTCTTGTTTTACCACTTCCCGGACCAGCTGCAACTACAATCGCCGCATGATCTTTGTCGTCGATGATCTGAGATTGAATGTCAGAGAGTTCGTCAAACAATTTATGGTATTGATTCGGCGTGATGCTTCTATCTAGTTCTTTCAGTCTGTTGCCTTGGAAATATTTCGCAATAAATTTTTCAAAATCGATTTGGAAATAATCACGGACAAATTGAAGCGCCGCTTCATAGTTCCTAACCATCATATTAGCAAACTCGCCAACTATGTGTATTTGACGCGTTTTTTGGAGGTAGTATTTGTCCAAGAATTCGTAGTCTCTTTTTTTATATTTTATCAGATTATCATTGATAAGCCTTTTAATTCCTAGAGCGTTATAGGTAACAAGAAATCCTCCTTCAATTTTTAAAGAGCCTATTTTTGAAAGAAAAAGCAGTGCACTTTGAACTTCGGATAAAGTTATATCAGAATCTTTGTTTTTTGTATCTGATTTATATTCATTAATAATGCTAGTCAATGAAAATTGGACAGGTTTTTCTTCTTCTGTATTATCCGATGTTAAAACATCTTTTTTAACCTTTGAGAATAACATGGTGAGAATATATGAACAAAGTTCTCTTCTTTTTTTACTTTTTTCTATAAGCTTTGAAACTTTGATTGAAGGGACAATTCGTACCTTATCTTTATTTGAAAAAATCGGATTTTGAAAATTGTTACTTATGATATGATAATAAACTAATGTTCGTAATTTTTTTAGACTCGATTCAGATGATTTTTTTAATGCTAATTCATTTAGTTCTTTATAATTAATATCAGTTCCTTCGTCGTTTAATTGATTTAAAAGGAACTCCTCGAGTTCAGCGAAACTCTTTAAGATATTCGACGATTTGACCTCGGTATCATTTGCAAGAATATAAGCCGACATGTCTAAAGAATCGGCGAGAATACCGTCTTGTTTCATAAGGTTGACAATTTCAATAACTTCCTTTAGCTCAATACCTAACATATCGGCTATATAGTCAACTCTTGATTCGGCGTTTTCAGTTGCGCCATGACCCAATTTTTTGCAAGACATGAGAGATTTGACAATTCGACTAGCGTTCAAGCGTTGGTCTGCTGAAATGAAAGACGATTGTAGGATTCGAGTAGAGGCGTCATACATATTGTTTACTTGTAAGCTGGTGGCAAATACTCGCGGAGCGTTTTTTTCTCGTTTTATGTATTCAGCCCTTTCCAAGGCGGATATTGCAGTTTTAACGCGTGTTTCCAAGTCGTTGACAGAAAAGGAGTCCCAGCCGGCTTGGCGCGCAATTTCTAGAGGAGAACAAACGATTTTGGAACGTCCTTTTGATAGAATCTTTATTGCTCTCCAAATCTGATTAATATCGCTTAGGCTTAACTTGCTTCGATTGAGCAGCGAAAAGTGTTGGTTTAAATCATTGTCGTTATAAAGTACGTAGCATTTGGCCTCTAACGATGGATCTCGACCTGCGCGACCTGCCTCTTGGACATAATCTTCTAAAGAACCTGAAATATCATAATGAACGACTAGCTTGACGTCTTTTTTATCGACGCCCATCCCAAAAGCAGACGTCGCGACGATAATTTTGATCTCGTTACGGATAAAGGCTTCTTGGTTGGCAATTTTGTCTTCCGTTTCCATTTGACCGTTGAATGGAAGCGCGGGGAAACCGTCCTTGGTCAACTTATTTGCAATACTTGAGGTTTTGTTGACTCTGGTGACATAGACAATTGTTGGACAGTCCTCTTGGAGAATCAAATTGCGTAGAGCGAGATATTTATCATTGTCAGTATCTTCGTAGAGAACATGATATCTGAGGTTAGTGCGTGAAGCGGAAGACGCGAAAACCTCTAAATTTAAATTTAGTTCTTTGTTAAAGTAATCGCAAATATCGGAGATAACCTTTGGTTTAGCCGTCGCCGTAAAACATGAGACTGGAATTGCCGTTTTAGAATGCTTCTTTTCTTGCAATTCTTTGATAAATTGACCTATATAGAGATAATCTACGCGAAAATCTTGTCCCCATGCGGAGAAACAGTGTGCTTCGTCGATAACAAAACGTACGATATTTCGAGAGAGGAGCAAATGTTCAATTGTATTTGAACGCAATTGTTCCGGAGAAATATACAGAATCGTAGCGGAGCCGTTAGCGACGCGCTCTAAAACGTTAGCGCGTTCAATTGGGTCAAGGAGTCCGTTTATTGCGACGGCTTCTGAGATTCCAAGCTCGTTGAGGTGATCGACTTGGTCTTTCATTAGAGATTGAAGCGGCGAAATAACAACTGTTAATCCATGGACCGTCTTTCCCGCCATTAACGCTGGAAGCTGAAAAGTAACCGATTTTCCTCCTCCGGTTGGGAAAATAGCTAAAAGCGACTTTCCGTCGACGGCGGCTTGCGCCGCTTTCTCCTGTAGCGGTTCGCCGTCATACGTTCGGAATTCGTCAAAACCGAAAATGGCTTTTAAACAACGAAGGACATTAAGAGAACTTTTGCAATACGCGCAACCTTCAGCACACGTCGTGTTCCGTAATGTTTTAATGAGGTTTTCGATTTCAGGAAAAGTATATAAAAGCCATGGCGGAAAAATCGAAAATGGATCGTCCGTATCGAGTAACGCAAGAACATACGCAAGTTCGACGGGATAATTCTGAATTAATTGGAGGATTTCAGCGTTAGCGCACATCTTTCCGTCGTAATGACGGCGAATCAGGTCAAGGAGATTAGAGTCGTTGGGGGCGTAATCAAGATAGTCGAAAAACCCCGAGAATTCAGGGTTTTTATGAAGGAGTCCGTAATAAATGTCCTTGACTACTGTTTGAAGGGCGTTGAACGCGTTGATTTCGTCATAAAAGAGGTCTTTCGCTTTTTTGCAGTCGTTGAGTGGATTATTCAGTTCTTCTGTTTGTAACTTATCGTTTTTAAGAAGTTTATGATAAGGTTTTTTGGGAAATAAAAGCGGCGACAAATACAGAGTATCGATGGGTTTATAATCTGAAGCCGCAAAGCCATCGGCTTGAAGTCGCTTCAGGTCATGATGGACAATATTGTGACCGCATAAGAACTCAGCGTCTGCGATGAAAGAGAGGAAAGAACGTAAGGACGACGAATGAAAAGGAGTTTCATCGTTAAGGTCGGGAGTTTCAACGCGAAGCGCGCCGACGTCGAAAATTTTGGAATCGTTACGACCAGTTTCTAGGTCGATAAACACTAAACGCCTTGTCATTGTCGCTCAACTCCCTTAGAGTTTAACTGATGAATCGATGGAAATATAATCCTTTTACAAACAGCAATTCATCATTCATCCAATATATTACAAAGGCTGTCGTAGCAAATCTTGTATTACTTGTTTAAAAAAACTACTTTTTAAACCTTAAAAAACAACGTCCTGTCTCCGTAATTCTCAATAATGACAACACTTTTCGCCATCATGATACCAACAAACGACGTTAACACAACTATTCGAAAAAGAAATAAAAACTACGTATTACGAACGTTCCTAACAGAGTTGCCTTTGAAGTAAATATTGACTCTAGACTGAACAATCGTCGATCATGAAAATTCCGCGACGCCACGACACAAGATTTCGCCGTGCTGTTGCCCAAATTCATACGAAACGGACTTGTTCAAAAAATGAACTGCGACATGCTGTTTGCAAGTCGTCGTTTTCAGCGCCACTTAACGCCCTCGACAAGAGTCGCTCCTTTATTGGCTAAACGAAGGTTTATTACATTATCTAATATTCGATATTTGTACTCGTTCATACGAAATCCCTCGTTTTTATTCGACAATCTTATTTTATCTGGTCGTTATAGTAATTTTAAGACAAAAACCTTCGATTTGGCGAAAAATTGACCTTCGATTTGGCGAAAATTTATCCGTCGTTTTGGCGAAATTCAAAAAACTACCGTTTACAAGGAAACGTTAATTATTAGAAAAACGTTAAGAAAAAGGCCGGCATATCGCAGAGAAAACGACGCGGACGCATATAGAAAGGGGCCGGGCGCGGCGAAGCTCGGCGCGCGCCGCGGGGTCAGTCTTCGAGGGCTTCGAATTCGGTCGTACCGACGCAGCCGCGTTCGAGATAGTTCGAGAGAATGATTTGAGCGGCGATATCGTCGACGTTTTGTTTGCGTTTTTTCGCCTTGATTCCCGCCTGCCGCAGCATATCGTCCGCGATGACGCTTGTAAAACGCTCGTCGAGGAAGTCGACGGAACATCCGGTCGCGTCGGCGAGTTTGGCGGCGAACTCCAACGCTTGACGCGCCTTTTCGCTCATTTCGCCGCTGCAGTGCAGAGGGAGCCCGACGACGAAATGGACGATCTTTTCCTCTTTGACAAGCGTTTGAAAATGCTCAAGGTCGAGCTTCTCGTTCTTGCGGCGCCATATCTCGTAAGGAAAAGCGATCAGACGCTCCGCGTCGCAAACCGCGACCCCAATACGGACGGAGCCGAAGTCTATTCCGGCGATCTTGCCTTTTTCCGGAGGAGGCGTAGGTTTCACGGGCGCGTCGTCCTTACTTCTTCGAGAAACGGATAAACGAAGGGGGGAAACGTCGTCAAACGCTTCCCCCGCTCTATTTTTCACTGGATTCCAAGCGCGTTTTTCGCGCTTAAACTCGCGCAGATCAGAATTCCTTGGCGTTGATCCAAGTCATCATCTTGCGGAGGCTCTTGCCGACCTTTTCGATCAGATGATCGTGATGGATCGCGCGGAGACGCTTGAATCTAGGCGCGTTGACCTGGTTCTCGAGGAGCCATTCGCGGGCGAAGGTTCCGTCCTGAATCTCGTCGAGGATCTTCTTCATCGCCTTCTTCGTGTCTTCCGTGATGACGCGAGGACCGCGGGTATAGTCGCCGTATTCAGCCGTGTTGGAGATCGAATAACGCATGTAGCTCAGACCGCCCTGATAGAAGAGGTCGACGATGAGCTTCATTTCATGCATGCATTCGAAGTACGCCATTTCCGGCTCGTATCCGGCTTCGACGAGCGTTTCGAAACCAGCCTGGATCAGGTGGCTGACGCCGCCGCAAAGAACCGCCTGCTCGCCGAAGAGGTCGGTTTCGGTCTCTTCACGGAAGGTCGTCTGGATGACGCCGCCGCGCGTTCCGCCGATGCCCTTAGCGTAAGCGAGTCCGATCGCCTTTTCGCGTTCGCCGCATTTGTCGTCGAGCGCGATGAGGCACGGGACGCCGCCGCCCTTCACGAATTCGGAACGAACCAAGTGACCGGGACCCTTCGGGGCGATCATGATCGCGCGGTTGCCTTCCGGAAGGTCAAACTGTCCGTAATGGACGTTGAAGCCGTGGGTCGTGAGAATGATCGCGTCCGGCTTGAGGTTCGGACGAATCTGCTCGCGGAAAATCTTGCCCTGGATTTCGTCAGGCAGCGTGAGAACGACGATATCCGCCTGCTTGACCGCTTCCTCAATGGAGACCGGCTCAAATCCGGCTTCAACGGCGAGCTTATAATTCTCGGAGCCCTTGCGCTGGGCGACGACGACCTTGCAGCCGCTGTCGCGCAGGTTCTGAGCGTGGGCGTGTCCCTGAGAACCGTAGCCCAACATAGCGATCGTTTTGTCTTTCAAGACGGAAAGGTCCGCGTCGGCGTCATAGTATTTTGTCGCTGCCATAACCTATAAACTCCCAATCAAATTAAAAAAGGTTCTTTTCCGCAACGGAGGCGCTTCGTCGTAACAACCTGACGCGCGTCGCGTAGTAATATCCAAAACGCCGCGATTCAAGTCGGCGGCGTCGTAATCGTTAATTCTTTATTCTTTCTTAGGCTGGTCGCCTCGAGGGGTGGCGATGGAGCCGGACCG
>JAEEGL011916991.1_pt1 | contig 11363 bp, 8 predicted proteins | sample 9134231 | NCBI WGS metagenome assembly JAEEGL01 (sample SAMN16246548, study PRJNA631951) | gut metagenome | biome: gut microbiome; feature: rumen; material: fiber-attached | host: Bos | place: Iran: Karaj | collected 2018-10
GAACTATTATTTCCCGATTTCGGATTCCTGGGATGTCGTTGCATTTGCTCAGGCAAGGATGAATTACATCGAGAACCATTGCCGAAATGAATATTTGGAGCCTGATAACTATGGTACTCGTTGCCGCGATCCTTATAACGACGGAAGCACTGGTGCTTCTTCGTGGGAAGGGATGCAGTGGACATTTAGTTTGGGTGTCGGAGTCCGTTTCTGGAAACCGAAGCCGGAATCTTGGTACTAAGGAGTTTGAATGAAATTTGGAATTTGCCTGTTGGCGGCGTTTTCGTTCATTTTTACAAGTTGCAGTAGCCCGCGGATGGCTGTTGCTCCCCAATGGAAAACGGCCCCTGATAAGTTTACGGTGGTCATTACGGAACCTTATGTTGCCAATTCTGACGATGTCACGGATGATTTTGGTGATGCCGATGTCTTTAAGCAGTGGGTGGCTGCATATTTAGATACCGCTCTTTCGAAATATTCGAAAATACCACATTCTGTTAAGATTGTGGATGATGCCTTGTTTGTCATGGCTCCATTGCCCCTTGAAGATGGTTCAGTCGATGTTCCTTTGCCCGTAAAAGAAAGATGGGAGGAGATCCCGGGGCTTACCATATTGGTCCATCCATTGCGCTTTTGGCGCCACGAAAGCACGTGCCATAGCCGTAATGGCTGTATCGGCAATAAGAGCATAAACCTTAAAGTTCATTATACTATAGTGAATCTTGAAAATCCCAAAGAACTTGCTGAACTTGCTCATGGAAGTGCTTATGATGAAAGTTCATTTACCTTTGCGATGACGAAAGGCAACTGGGAAAGCGTGGTTGAAGGAATCGCCAAAAAACTTGTGGAAAAAACTCCGCTAGAAAAGTAAACAACACCTGGCCCTTTGAAAAATAGATTCTTAAAAAAAATCACCCGCCATTCGGCGAGTGACTTTTTTCTAAACCAAACACCCGTATTAATCTTTACAGACAAGTTTCCAAGTAATTGTTGTGTCTTGAACAGTTATAAGTTTTGCGTTTTTTTAGGACCAATTTAAAGAAACCTGTTCTAGATTCTTTTATATTTTATCGCACTTGTATTATATAGGAGGGTTTTATGAAACTATTACGCGAAATCATTGGATATGTACTCGGGGGAGTGCTTTTTGTGGGGCTAATTCCAACGCTGATGTGGCTTGCCTCGGGGATGCCGGATTTATTGCCGATTGATATCGCTAGGGGAGGAATCGCCATCGCGATAATGCTCGCCGGGCTTGCTTTAAGCATTTGGACAATCATTTACATGAAACGCCGCGGGAAAGGCAATCCGATGGATGCTTTCGGTCATGAAGTCGCGCCGCGCACAAGCCATTTAATGACAGACGGTCCGTACCGCCTAAACAGAAACCCGATGCTTACGGGAACATTCGTTTATCTCATTGGTGCATTGGTATGGCTATGGCGTTGGCAGGCCTTGCTTGTATTTGCCGTTTTCGTCGCAATCATGATGGTGCAAGTCTTTAGCGAAGAACGCCGCCTCCGCCGCGACTTCGGCAAAGAATACGAAGAATTCTGCAAAATCCGCAGAAGGTTTTAGCAAGACGAATTTTTAGCACAAAAAGCTCCTCGGTCATTTAAAACCGAGGAGCCTTTTTTTGAGTGTGGCTTCTAAATTACTTTAGAATAACGTTCTTGCCGCTAACCATGCCGTTTTGCTTGACGGAAACGACATAGAAGCCGTTCGGCACATTGGCAGAGTTCCAGTTGAGCTGATGGACGCCCGGCTGGAGGTTCTTTTCAGCAACCTTCGCGACAACGGAGCCATTGATATCCACAATGGATACTTCCACATCGCCTTGAGATTGGAGTTCCACGGCCACAGTGGTGCGGTTAAAGCCCTTTAATGTAGCCGGAAGAGGCTTGTTAATAACAACCATGTTATCAACCGGCTTGCTTGCAATTTCGGTTTCTGCACCCTTATTCAGGCTGCTGCCGCCATTCCACTTGACGACATGGTAAGTGGTGTTGGTCGTTCCGCTCATGACAACACCAGCACGTCGCTTCATCGAATCACTCATGCCGCTAAAAGTCCAAGAGTTTTGGTTATCGGTATCTTCATCGTCAAAGAAAATTTCGCTATGGAATAGGGATCCAGAAGCATAGCTGGCAAAAATACCGAAGTTAGAACTGAATGGATACACTCTAGTGGAAGAGTTATCTCTTGGCACGAAGCAGTATTCGAGTGTTGCATTATCATTGATAATGTTAGGCCAATACGAACCGGAAGCATAATTGTGGTTGTCATGGTCTTCGGTATCGTGAAAGCGCTTCACATTGTACGTTCCACTTGGGCAATAATCGTCAAGTTTTAAAACAGCATAGTCGTAAGGGACTCTAGGCGGGGTGGGCGAAATATAGGAACAGTATGTGAACTTGAGTCCTCCATCTCTTATTTCGATACCCTTCGGGCTGCTGTTTCCGCTAACAATTCTTGTTCTATTGTTGTTATCTTCAGCATCAAGTCTTATAGTGACATCGACTTTACCGCTTGGGCAAAGCGATCCAGAATTGGCCGGTACGAGAATACCGATTCTTGAATTGTTGCCTGGATGTCTACCATATATGACTTGTCCGTTGGCGTTTTCAACAACGATGTCTCCAAACCTAGCTCTCCATGGGTACGGTTCCCAGCAATGGCTTGTGCTGTTGTTGCGCGTCTTGATGGTGAAAAATCTGGTTACGCTAGATGGGAAATAGCCGTTTGCAGGAATTGTGCTGTTGGCGAAGTCCATCACCACGCGATACACGTGCTTTGCCGTTTTCTGGACACGCACATTCGTTGCCGCCGTTGCGTATTCTTCAATATCGTACAGCGGATTAAGGTCGAAATTCGAGAAGTAGGCATAGATTCTGAAACCTTTGCCAATGGTGCTCCCTGAGTTGTACAACCTGAAAGATGGCGAGTATGTACATCCGTATGATGTTGAATTTCCGTCGATACTTATAGCCGCGAATGTCATAGACGCGGTTAAAAGAACCAATTGAAATAATTTTTTCATTTTGGTTTTCCCCTGTTTATAATATGGTTTAATAAACGTACTATGCTGGTAATAGTACGTAAGAATTTAAATCATAAATTCTCTGATTGTAATATAATTGTAACATAATCAGTGTACAAAATGTAAACAATATTTTTCAACAGGAGGCGAAACATCCGTGTTTTCGGAATGAGGGAATTTATTTGTATTTTCTTTTGTGTAAAATCGTTGTTATAAGTGATTTTTGTTGTATAACTTAAGACGATTTATTTGAAATTTTACTTTGGATGAAATGGATTAACCCAAATGGGTTATTGTTTGTGGTGTAGTATTTAAATAATTTTGCCGTAACATTTGGATTTAAAACAACATTTATATCATGAGGACAAAATGGAAGAAAATGTAAATTCGTTGGCATCGACTGCTTTTACTCGCGTCAAAAACCATTACGAAGCGCTGCGAAGCAATATTGTTAATTCTCGATCTCAGGAATTCCAAATCGCAAGTTGCGGTTGTTGTCGTAAAGAAATTCCAGATATTTATACAGAAGATCCAAAAAAATTAGTATGGTCGCAAAAGAACTACAAGTTTTTAGAAAAAAGTTATGATCCCATGGACAAAGATGATGCAAACGGTCATTTATGCGTTCACCCGAATCTTTGGGAAAATGGGGCTAGCAACCATTTATCAGGTGTGTTTGAAGTTGTACCGGACAGGATATATCAGGTTCGTGGCTATGACATGTCCAACATTACTTTCGTAATGAGTAATCCTGATTCAATTCGTCCTAGTATGTTTCCTCTTCATCATAGACATCTATATCCTCGTTGGATTGTTTTTGACACTCTAATGAGCAAAGAATGTACTATTGCGGCAATGACTCTTTTTAGTAATTTTTTGACAATAAAGTATATAACCAAATTTCCGGGCTATTTGCTAAGAGGAAATATTGTCGGAATGGTTATCAGCCATTCGCATATCGACCACTATGGCGGTATGGAATCGGTTAAGGAATGGTTTGTCAGTGAAGAAAAAGCTGCGAAAATCAAAGGCCTCAGTCGCTTTATTCTTGCTCCAGCTGGTTTTTACAACCATGCCGTCAGTGAAAACGTCTATTTGGGCAATGCCATGGGTAGGCGAGCTTCTTATCAGTACGGAAGCTTTATCAAACCGCAAAACGAAAATGATGTTAGTGGTGAAATAAGTATCGGTATTGGGCAAGGGCAATCTACGGGGACACCTTCTGCCGTAGGTAGGCCAACACAGGAAATTACCGAAAACACCCGGCTAACACTTGATGAAATTGATGTTGAATTCCAGTTGACGCCGGGTACAGAAGCGCCTGCCGAAATGAACAATTATATTCCTAAGTATAATGCTCTATGGCTTGCAGAAAACTGCTCAGGCACACTGCACAACCTTTACACTCTCCGTGGCGCCGAAATCCGCGATGCGAAGGCTTGGTCACATTTCTTGATGGAAACGGCTGTCAAGTATGGTGGAAATACCGATGTTATTTTCCAAAGCCATAACTGGCCACATCGGAAACCTAAAGGTGATGAAAACTACATCCGCAATTTTATTGTCGAAACGGCCGCTATTTACAAGTATATCCATGACCAGACGCTCCTCTATATGAACATGGGCTACAAGATGGATGAAGTGGCTGACATGCTTGTTTTGCCGAGAGGAATGCAGAAAAATTGGACGCTAAAGCCATTTTACGGAACGCCCGTGCATAACGCTAAGGCCGTGTACCAGAAATACCTTGGTTGGTACGATGCTAATCCGATTCACCTCCAGGAACTGCCGCCGGAACAGTTGGCTAAAGAAACTCTACGCTATGTGATGGCGGGTAGCAAAGAAAACATGAAGACCTTGATTAAGGATGATATCGCTAAGGGAAATTACTGGACCGCCGCTTACATGTCGAACCAGATGATTCTTTCCGGTGAATGCGAAAACGATGCCAAAGAAATTAAGGAACTTTGCGCCACCGCATTACAACAGCTTGGATACCAAAGCGAATCAGGAACATGGCGCAATGCTTACTTGAGTGCCGCCTTTGAACTTCGCCATGAGAAGGTTCGTTCCAATCAAGAAAAGTCGGATCAGCTGGAGCAAATGCCGCCCGAGACGCTACTCGATTACATTTCCATTTTCTTCGATGGCGAAAGAGCTGCATCAAAGATTAATTACGATGTATGTATTAATGTTCAAAAAACAGATAAAACCAACAAAACTGTCGATAATACATATTTTGTATTAGTCATCAAAAATGGTGCAATGCTTTATTACGAAATTTCAAAGAGTGAATACGATGAACAAGATAAAGTAAGTAAAATTGTTGTCGATTTCGAGAATCTCAAGAGCGTTGCCGCAGGTTCGTATAAAGGTAACGAAAAAATCCTTCGCGATATTTCCAATGCTGTAGTTGTAATCGCAAAATACGATCGCTTTAAGTATTTCGATATTATTGGCAGGCACGATAGCAGTGTGCAGAGGGAAAATGGTCAAAATGTAGACTTGAAAACCGAAGTAAACAATTGCATAGTTTTTCTTGAAAAATTTGTCACCCAAATTAAAGGCAATTCCGATGTTTTGAAGTTAGAATGCGATGATAAGCAAAAATGGGATTATTATTATAAACTGCTGAAAATAGAAACTTTTGTTACGCTTGACGGTGATTTCTTTATTCCTGGTGACGAAACCATGGGAATTGGAAATGACGGCAAGTTTATGCCATACGAATTATTTTATACTTTGTATACACTTTATAGATACCTGTATCGAAGCTATCTTAAAAATGACTTTGGCTATAAGGAGAAGGAGGATTCCTTTACTAAGTTGAAACAAAGTATCGTCTTGCTTGAAACGTATGTTGCTGATTACTATCTTAGCACATCCAACACAAGCGTTGCTTTTGAAACAGGTGATTTTAAAGCGTGGTGCTATCTTAACAATAATTCCAGGGAATCGCTGAAGCAAAAATCGCTTAACGTTGCAGACTTTTTCAAGGAACTTTACACGCGCTATAAGGATCTTTCAACCAAACTTATATAAATTATCCGTTAAAAATTAATAAGAACGTAACCTTTATTTAGGGTTACGTTTTTTTATCTGAAATAATTATACCGCAACTTTTGCGTATTTGACAGCAGCCCGAGTTAGTTCCGTATACACCGATGAAAGATGCGTAAAATTATTCCATACCCAGTTCTTGCTTCAGGCTTTGCAGGAAGGCTGCGGCGGGCTTGCTGAACACGGGACTCTTTTTCCACACCACCACGAGTCCGCTGGTGCGTAACGGCGTGAACGGTACGAAGGCGAGCTTGCTTTTGCCGCCGGTGTTCAAAAGGCCTTCCAGGCAGAATGCCGCACCGAGTCCCTGCTCCACAAAAACCGAGGCGTTGTAAATCAGGTTGTATGTCGCGATCACGTTAAGCGAATTCAGGTCGCGCCCGAGTAGCCCCGAGAATTCACGCATCATCATGGTCTGCCGGGAAGCGAGCAGCGGAACGTTTTCGAGATCGCGGGCAGTCACGAAGCCCTTTTTCGCAAGCGGGTGATCCTTGCGGACGAGCAGTCCCCACGTATCCTTGGCGGGGAGTTCCACGAACTCGTATTTCGACTTGTCCACCGGTTCCACTAAAAGCCCGAAATCCAGAAGCCCCTGGTCCAGTTTCTCCGTCACGTCCTGGGCGTTACCGCTGGTGATATTCATGCGGATTTTCGGATGCTTCGCCTGCATGCGCTTGCAAGCCGCCGCGATAATGTTGAACGCCTTGGTCTCGCCGCCGCCGATATACACGTCGCCCGCGATTTCTTCCTTGCTTGCTTCGGCGAATTCCTTTTCGGTGTGGCCCACCAGCTCCATGATTTCTTGAGCGCGCTTGCGGAAGCGAAGCCCCTCTTCGGTGAGCGTCGTCTTCTTGTTGCTGCGCACGAACAGCTGTACGCCCAGCTCCTCTTCCAGTTCCTGCATCTGCCGCGAAAGCGTCGGCTGCGTTACGAAAAGCACGTTGTTCGCTGCCGCAGAAAAACTCTCCTGCTCGGCCACCGCCAAAAAGTATCTGATCGTCCTGAGTTCCATATGAATAAATATAATCATTATGCCTAAAAGGCATGGAGAGGGATCCCCCTGGTTTTCAGCCCGCCCTTGTGTCATCCTGAGCGAAGCCCGTAGGGCACTGTCGAAGGATCTTTTGTAATTTATCGTAAAAAACAGTAGAGATAATTTAACTATATTAACGAATATAAACTATTTAAGCTTAGTTATAAGAATGCATGCTGAAAAAAGGTTTTATATATGGAATATGACTTTCATACTTCTCAATTGTGGATAAACACTCTTGGTTCAACAAATCCTGAAAAACAAAAGTACATAAATGACTTATGCACGTCATTTGAAAAAACACGCGGCCGAATAAAAGACCTTCTTGATGAAATCCCAAATAAATTTCCCGGATACACCGCCCATAATATTTCGCATTCAGATGCATTATGGAGAATGACAGATATTATTTTAACGAATTCAAAAATCTGTTTAAATCCTGTGGAATCCTATATTTTGGGTTGTTCATTCCTATTTCACGATTTAGGAATGAGCCCTGCGATTTATGGCGACTATTCTTCTTTAAGGGAAAGTGACTTATGGAAGGATACTTACGCCTATTTTGTTAAAGAAAAAGAACAAGAAGAATCTGCTCAAAAAAAAGCGGACGAAGAAACTATTCGAAAGTTGCATGCTCAAAACGCAGAAAAACTCCCATTACACTGTTTTAAAGGGCAAAAAGGATTTGAAAAAGATTATACCTATCTTATTGAAGATGCGAATTTGAGAAATTCTCTCGGAGAAACTATCGGGAAAATTGCAGCCAGTCATGGTACACCTATTGATGAAATCGAAAATATTCTCTCTAAGGAAGAATTTAGTCTTACAGACTATCCAACTTCATGGGAAATCAATCCTATAAAATTGGCTTGTATTCTTAGAATTGCCGATGCAATTCACATCACGGCCGATAGAGTCCCCTATATTTTATGGTTTACACGAAAGATGGATGATATGTCACGTCTTCACTGGAATTTCCACTCCAAATTGCACGATCCATCAGTTAAGGACGGTCGATTGATTTATCAATCAAAAACAGCATTTACAAAAATAGAACAAGACAGTTGGTGGTTATGTCACGACACTCTTAAGATGATAAATCAAGAGCTTCTTGATGTTGATTCCCTTCTATCTCGATTAAAAATAAAATCATTAGGTGCATGGTGCGTAAAGGATATTGATTCACCCAAAGCATTGTCAAAACAGATTAATGTAGAAGGATGGACTCCTGTAGACATTCAAATGAAAGTGACTAATGTGTCAAGACTTGTCCAAACCTTAGGTGGTGAAGCCTTGTATGGGAAAAATGACCTTGCTCCATTAAGAGAATTGGTGCAAAATGCATCGGATGCAATTCGAGCGAGGCGAAAACTCGATAACGAAGACGAATCTTGGGGGAATGTAAACATCACTATAGATTCGGATTCCGAGGGATTATTCTTGGAAGTAGAGGATAACGGAATAGGAATGTCTGAAAAAGTTTTAGTAGGACCTTTTCTTGATTTTGGAAAATCCTTTTGGCATTCAAGTTTAATGCGAGTAGAATTACCTGGATTAGAAAATTCAAATTTCCGATCAACAGGTCATTTTGGAATTGGATTCTATTCCGTGTTCATGTTGGGGGACAAAGTATTCATAACAACCCGAAAATATGACGAAGATCGTCACAATACTAGAGTTCTTGAGTTTAAAAATGGTACAGATTCACGCCCTTTATTAAGGATTGCCGAAAAAAAAGAGTGCTTAAAAGAAGGGGGGACTAAAATACGTGTGTATTTAAAGAATCAGTCTCAATGGGCCGAAATATTGGCTGATAAGGAAAAAACTTTTGAATCACGTATAGTGAATTTATTCCTTTGTATGGATTGTAACATTAACCTAAAAATAAACAAAGAGCAGCAAAAAACAATTGTTGTGGCAAATGATTGGATGACAATGGAGCCGTTCCAGTTTCTTAAAAGATTGCAAACGAAAGAAAGTCGGTTCCTCCATCATTCAAGAAAAATTGAAATTGATGATGAATATATAAGAAAAATAAGTTCTAGAGTAAGTTTGGTAAAAGATAAAAGTGGAACTATTCTTGGCCGTGGTACACTTGATGCCAATGTAGGCGGATTATTAGCTACTGGCGGTATACGGGCTGGAGAAACTCGTTATTTTGCGGGAGTTTTATTAGCGGAATGCAATGAGGCTAATAGATATAATTCGATTCCATGTATTTCTGAAGAAGATATGAAACTCTGGATCGAAGGACAGGTGAAAATTCTATCGAAAGACTTATCTTGGGAAAATGAGGACCCTGGCTTTTATACGGCATCTTTAATAAATTCCTTCAACGTTTTTACGGAAAATTTATCTGTTGCATATTATGATGGCAAACCAGTCAATTATGAAGAAATCAAACAGATAGTTAAGGACTATGATTTTGACAAATATGTAGTCTTTCAAGATGCGGCGATTCATTTATGTAAAGAAAAGGACATTGTATATAACAAAAATGTTTTCTGGAGTAATTGCAGTATTCCTTTTATTTCATCAGAACACCATTTTGATATTTGTGGCGACATCAATTATTTTCGAGCTTATCCCGATATCAAAAAAGCGCACGGCCTAACAGACATTGTTGCAAAAGCCTGTGCAGAAGTTTGGCAAGAAAACATCAATCACATAACCAAGCGATCTACGGATGAACTAGAAATTGAGGAAACAATTGGAATAAGTAATGGAAAAGAAATTCGCGACGACTGTGTTCTTGTCATAACGAAGCCGGCTATGAATATCGCTAATTAAGTATTTGTTTTCCCGAACAATAGCGACGGATTTATAGCGAATTTGAATGGACGTTTTATCTTTCTTTTGAAACATCTGTTGTGAATAACTTCCAACGTGTAAATGAGGTCTGCGTTTTTTGAAAAGGTTAAGCGAAAAATGTATAAAAGATGGATTCTACAAAAAAACTTTTGGAGGTTTACACCAATGAATGGAATTAGAAAACCTGCAGTCATTCTGGCGGACTCCATGGAAGAATACATGGCTATGCCGGATCCGTATAGATTACGGCCAAAAAGTAAGCTTAAAATTTATGAATTGGGAAAGTATGCCGAGCGTGTCGGCAAAAAAATCGAAGATCTGACTGCCGAAGAGATTTTGCGGTTTAAAGTATAAAACATAGAAATAGCTAGACCTGTTTCATAGAGCCGCTTTCTTTTTATTCCTATTTATGCCTAAAAGGCATAGCAAGCCATAATAAATAAGTAATTGTTATTTGAGGGGAGTTTAGGTATATTATAAACAGAAAAGGAATTTACAACAGATTCCGGCTCGTAGGCCGGAATGACGAAGAGGCTAACAATGAAAAATATTCTGGTTCTTTCGAGTAGTTTGCGCAAGGGGAGCAATTCCGAAATCTTGGCGCAGGAGTTTGCCAAGGGCGCTGCCGATGCAGGGAACAAGGTGGAATTTGTGTCGCTGCGGGGCAAGAAGATTGCCTTTTGCACGGGTTGCCTTGGTTGCCAAAAGAAGGGTCGGTGCGTCATCAAGGACGATGCGAATGAGATTGCCGAGAAGATGAAGTCGGCGGATGTCATCGTGTTTGCGACTCCGATTTACTATTATGAAATGAGCGGACAGCTCAAGACGATGCTTGACCGCGCTAATTCGCTTTACGTGAGCGATTACAAATTCCGCGAGATTTACCTGCTTGCAACTGCTGCCGATACCGACAAGAAGGCGATGAACATCGCGAAGCGCGGTATTAGCGGGTGGATTGCCTGCTTTGAAGGCGTAAAATTCAAGGGCGGCGTCTGCGGCACGGGAGCCGAAGTTGCTGGCGATGTCAAGAAGATGCCCCTGCTCCTAAAACGTGTTTACACCATGGGAAAAAAAGTTTAACAACGAGGATACACAAATGAAAACTTTCCAGAAAATCGCAACGACCGCCGTCGCAATTCTTGCTTTCGGCGCACTCACCGCCTGCTGCCCCGAAAAGGAACAGACGACGTCTAACGCTCAACAAGCTGCCGCAGCGCCCGCGGCACAGCCGGCTGAACCGGCAAAGGACAACAACATGAACAAGCTCACGCTCACCGCCGAATGGGATAAGGTTTTCCCCAAGAGCGACAAGGTCGAACATTCCAAGGTCACTTTCAAGAACCATTTTGGCATTGAACTCGCCGCCGACATGTTCGTGCCCAAGGACACGAGCCTCAAGGTGAACGGCAAGTTCCCCGC
>JAEEGL015499749.1_pt1 | contig 11363 bp, 12 predicted proteins | sample 9134231 | NCBI WGS metagenome assembly JAEEGL01 (sample SAMN16246548, study PRJNA631951) | gut metagenome | biome: gut microbiome; feature: rumen; material: fiber-attached | host: Bos | place: Iran: Karaj | collected 2018-10
ATACGATATGCCCATACTCTACAGCTGCCATCCGCGCAGCCGTAAGCGTTTGGAGACGAGCGGTTTCCAGCTTGACCCACGCGTCATTCAGCACGAGCCTCTCGGTTTCCACAACTACAACTGCCTGCAGATGAATGCCTTTGCAGTAGTCAGCGACTCGGGCACCCTCCCAGAAGAATCCTCGTTCTTCACCAGCATTGGCCATCCTTTCCCCGCCATCTGCATTCGCACCAGCACCGAGCGTCCTGAGGCCCTCGACAAAGCCTGCTTTATCATTGCCGGCATTGACGAGCATTCCCTCCTCCAGGCTGTAGATACCGCTGTTACCCTCAACCAAAACGGTGATTACGGCATCCCCGTTCCCGACTATATCGAGGAGAACGTCTCTACCAAAGTGGTGAAAATCATCCAGAGCTACACGGGAATCGTGAACAAGATGGTGTGGCGGAAATTCTGAATGACAAAGAATATAAAAAGATTCATATTTTCAGTCTTCCCTATTTTGCTTTTTTGCTCGTGTGGAGAAGGTGAACTCGATGATCTGAGGACGACTTTGGATAATGTTGTATCCGAGAACCAATTGGGCTATTTCCCACTAATAGCGCATCAAGGATGTTGGTCTGGAGATAATTGTCCTCGTAATTCTTTAGCTGCATTTAGGGAGGCTTTACAAAAAAATATTTTTGGAACAGAATTTGATGTGCGCCGGACTTTAGATGGCTTACATGTAATCAGTCATGGAGCTGATTTTTGTGGACTACCTATTGCCCAAACGAATTATCAAGAATTATGCCGTTTTCATCTTAGTAATGGTGAGGCCATTCCTTTGTTAGAAGATTTCATAAAGTTATACGCTTCCTCTGATACGAAAGTGAAAATGGTTCTTGATTTAAAAGCTTGTAATATAAATGATATTATCGAACTTTTAAATCGTTATGATGCCCTTTCCGATGCCATATTTGTCTCTTTTTACAAAAAACATTGTAATGAGTTAGTAAAAAGGGGTTTAGGTGATAATACATATTATCTTTATGGCGATACATCTCCAAAGGATGTTTATGATGCAGGATATGGCGGAATAGATTATTCTTACCTAATTTACCAATCCAATCCTGAATGGATTACTGAAGCTAAAGAACTTGGACTAAAAATCTCTGTTTGGAACGTTAATGACATTAAAAGCATAAAGGATTATATTAAGAATGATATTATCGTCACAACAGATGCTGTTTCGCATGTTTTCAATGAAAAGGATTTTGTCCAATAATAAACTTAAATGGCGCATAAAAATCTAAAGCAAAAAGCGGCAGTTAGTATGATTTGGACAACGTTCCAGAAATGACCTTATTCTTGAATAGAATGTTTGGTATAAGAAAGAGTTATATAGCTTAAGTTATAGAAATAAACAATTATAAATTTATTATTATGGAATTAAAAGATTTTATTCAGCACTTTGCTGAGCAGTTTGACGAAACAAGTGAAGAACTTTTTACACCAGAAACAGAATTTCGTGAACTTGACGAATGGTCGTCTTTAATTAGCCTCTCTGTTATAGCAATGGTGGATGAGGAGTATGGAGTGGCACTGAAAGGAAATGATTTCAGAAAGGCAACGACAATAGCAGACCTTTTCGAGATTGTCTCGGCTAAGAAAGAGAATGGTTAATATGGTTGTAATCTGTGAATAGACCCAATGAACGACTATAATCCTTTTTCATTACAAGGGAAAACAATTCTGATAACTGGAGCTTCTTCTGGTATAGGAAGAGAGACTGCTATTCAGTGTTCCAAGATGGGAGCTACAGTTGTTTTAACTGGAAGAAATGAACAGCGTTTGCAAGAAACTCTTAGTGGATTGTATAACAAAGATAATCACACTCTTCTTGTTGCCGATATGACGACAGAAGATGGATTAAGTTCTATAGTGAATTCCATCCATCATTTAGATGGTCTCGTACTTTGTGCTGGAAAAGGATTAACTCTCCCATTGCAATTTTCGACCAGAGAGAAATTCAACGAAATTTTCGAAATCAACTTTTTTGCTCCTGTTGAATTATTACGAGTCTTATACAAAAAAAAGAAATTAAACAAAGAATCCTCTGTTGTGTTTGTTTCTTCTATTGGTGGTACACATATAACAAGGCCTGGTAATGGTATTTACGGAGCGTCGAAAAGTGCTTTCAATTCCATCATGAAATTCTCAGCCCGTGAATTTGCCCCCAGAAAAATCAGAGTGAACAGTGTTTGCCCAGGAATGGTGGCTACTCCTTTTATCCAAAGAGGGACTTTAACAGACGAAGAATTTAAGCAAGACATGGAATTATATCCATTAAAGCGGTATGGAGTTCCAACAGACATTGCATTGGGAATCATTTATTTGTTATCAGACGCTTCTTCTTGGATGACAGGCCAATCGCTTGTCATTGATGGAGGATTAACAATGTAACCTATGGCAAAGATTTGTATAGAAAATGTAGCCATTCGTGGCATATCAGCTTGTGTTCCCAAACACGTTGAAGAGAACAGCTCTCTGCCTGTCTTTGCAGAGGGTGAAGCAGAGAGAGTAATTGCACAATCGGGAATTGAGCGAAAACACAAGGTTGGAGATGCTTCTATTACAGCTTCCGATTTGTGTGAAAAAGCTTACTATCAGTTAGTAAATGAATTAGGATGGGATATAGCATCCATTGACTTGTTAGGTTTTGTCACCTTAACTCCCGACTATCTTGAACCACCCACTGCTTGCATTATGCATGGCAGATTAGGATTGTCTGAAGAATGTTTGTCTTTAGATATCACCCAAGGCTGTCCAGGTTGGATAAATGGTGTCGCAACGGTAGCATCTTTATTAAGCCATGGAAGTATAAAGCGTGCCGTGCTATTAAATGGAGATACAGCTTCAAGGATGCGTTCTCCATACGATAAAGAGTCATTGCCGCTTTTTGGAGATGCTGGTGTGGCTACAGCTCTTGAATATGAAGAAGGAGCTCTTGATATGCAATTTGATTTTGGCTCTCGTGGTAAAGACTGGAATGCCATATATCGTCCTGCGGGCGGTTTCCGTAACCCTGTTACCAAAGAATCATTAGAATTTAAGGAGTTAGCCCCACACATTTCCAGACGTGAAATTGACGCTGTGATGGATGGAATGAGTGTTTTCTCTTTTGGAATAACCACTGCTCCTAAATCAGTACAATCACTATGCGATTATTATGACATCAATCTAGAAGGAATTGACTATTTCCTCATGCATCAGGCAAATAAATTCCTCAATGAGAGAATCAGAAAAAAATTAAAAATAAGTTCCGATAAGGCTCCTTATAGTCTTAAAGACTATGGCAACACGAGTGGCGCTTCTATTCCATTGACCATTGTAACTCAATGCAATAAAGAATTCTCAAACAAGGAATTAAACAACATTGCCTGTGCATTTGGAGTAGGACTGGCATGGGCTTCGATGCATTTTCATACAAATTGTATTGTTTGTCCAGAAATACTTTATATATAGCAATATGACTAATAAAGAAAAGTATGACAAGGTTTTTTGTGAAACCTTCCGGGTTGAAGAAGACCAATTATCAACCCTCCAATTCAAACAGATCCCCCTTTGGGACTCTGTAGGACACCTAACACTAATCTCTGCTTTAGAAGAAGAATTTGACATTCTGTTGGAAACAGAAGACATGATGGAATTAACATCCTATTCAAAAGGTGTTGATATTCTTCAAAAGTATGAAGTGAACATTTAATAATATCGACAGTGGAGTTATTTGATTTTAGCAGATTTTTTGACAATATTGCCCTCATAGGAGATTCTGGTGAAAGGATGTCCTACAGGCAACTGCAACAGGAGGTTGATCATCTGAAAAAGTTCTTGAATGGACGCGGATTGACCTTTTGCTTCTGCACCAATTCCATTCCATCAATTGTTGGGTATGTGGGATTTGTTCAAGCACATATTCCCACTATATTGTTGGACGAGGAAAAAGATGCCGAGTTGATTCAAAAGCTCATTGATATATATCATCCTATGTATATATGGAAACCTTTCTCTGATACAATTAAGGATGATATTCTTTATCAGTATGGCTCTTACGCTTTATACAAATGCAATGATACTAAAGTTGATATTCATCCTGATTTATCGCTTCTCCTCACTACTTCAGGCAGCACAGGCAGCCCTAAATTAGTGAGATTAACAGAAAAGAATCTGGTAAGTAATGCGGAGTCTATCATTGATTATTTAGGTATTACCGAAAAAGAAAGAGCCATTACATCGCTGCCCATGTATTATTCGTTTGGCATGTCTGTCATCAATAGTCATCTACATGCCGGGGCTTCTCTTATATTAACTGATTATTCTATTTTACAAGCCCCCTTTTGGAAATTTGTAAAAGAAGAGAAAGCTACTTCTTTGGCAGGAGTACCATATACCTATGAGATGCTTCGTCGTCTCCGTTTTTTCAAGATGGATTTGCCTTATCTCAAGACAATGATTCAGGCAGGTGGAAAACTCAATGCAAAAATTGTCAAAGAGTATGTTGAACAGTCACAAGAGAAGGGCAAAAAATTCATAGTGATGTACGGACAGACGGAGGCAGCACCACGTATGAGCTATCTTCCCTTTGAAAAAGCGCTGGAGAAGTATTCCAGTATAGGTATTGCTATTCCTGGCGGTGAATTCTATATTGTTGATCCTAATGGACAGGTAGTAAACAGTCCTTATGTTGACGGCGAATTGGTCTTTAAAGGAGCGAATGTTTGTATGGGCTATGCTGAAAATATTGAAGACTTGGCAAAAGGTGATGAAAACAACGGAGTGCTCCATACAGGTGATATAGCTCATTTTGATGAGGAAGGATATTTCTACATTACCGGACGATTGAAACGTTTCGTTAAAATATGGGGCAACCGTTGCAATTTAGATTCCATTGAACAGTTGGTAAAGAGTTTTACTTCAGATTGTGCTTGTGTAGGAGTAGATAATAAAATAACGGTTTTCGTAACAGAGCAAGGATTGGAAGATAAGATATTGAATTATCTTACAGAAAAGACAGGTTTGAACTCAATAGCTTTCGTCGTTCGTTTGATTGATAATATTCCTAAGAAAGATACAGGGAAAATTGATTATCGTTTGTTAGACTCTTTGATTTAATAATAATCGTATTCAGTGATGTTCAATCTTGACCAATTTATATCAGGGCATGTGACTCACCGTCCCCTTAGTATGTTTGAAAGCGACATCAAAGACAATGCGGCTTTGCTGACTCCTAAAAATTTAGGTTTATTTGTTGCTGCATTGGCTTTTGAAGAACAACAAATATGAAAATGAAATCTTATAAAGACATTATTACAGTCACTTCTCCCCTTCTTCCCAATCTTGATGAGTTCAACGAGATGTTGAAGGACATCTGGGAGCGCAAGTGGATTACAAACAACGGGCATTATCACAAGATGCTTGAGGCAGTTTTGGCAGAGTATCTGAAAGTGCCTTATGTGAGTCTGTTTACTAATGGAACTCTGCCGTTGATAACGGCTTTGCAGGCTCTTCGCATCACAGGTGAGGTCATCACTACGCCCTATAGCTTTGTTGCCACCACCCATGCCTTGTGGTGGAATGGCATCAAGCCCGTCTTTGTTGACATAGAGTGGGAGACAGGTTGCATGGATCCCAACAAGATAGAAGCAGCTATAACCCCAAGAACTACAGCCATCATGCCCGTGCATGTCTATGGCAAGCCTTGCAACATCCAAGCTATACAGGGAATTGCTGATAAATATGGTCTGAAAGTCATTTATGATGCAGCCCACGCTTTTGGGGTCGAGGTGAATGGTGAAAGCATACTGAATGCAGGTGACATGAGCACACTCTCGTTTCATGCAACTAAGGTTTATAATACCATTGAGGGCGGAGCTATGGTGATGCACGATGCTAAGACCAAACAACGCATTGATTATCTCAAGAATTTTGGTTTTGCTGGAGAGACCGAAGTCGTTGGTCCCGGCATCAACAGCAAAATGGACGAAATGCGCGCAGCTTATGGACTGTTGAATTTGAAGCAGGTCGATGCTGCTATTGAGGCTCGACATCAGGTTGCTGTCAAATACCGTGAGGCTTTAAAGGATGTTGATGGCATCGAGTTTTGGGCCGACCTGCCCGGAGTGAAGCATAACTACAGCTATTTCCCTATCTTTGTAAATGAAAAGGAGTATGGCATGACCCGTGATGAACTCTATTTCAAGATGAAGGAGCAAGGCGTCCTTGGTCGTCGCTACTTCTATCCTCTCATCAGCGAATTCTCCACTTACCGTGGTTTGGAGAGTTCTCGTCTAGAGAATCTGCCTGTGGCTCACAAAATGGCCAATAGTGTCATCTGCCTACCCATGCATCATGGTCTGTCAGAAGAGGATGTTGAAAGAATTCTAAATTGCATTGTACAAAAATGAAGCAAAAGAAACTGATGCTCCTTGGCGGCTTGCGTTATCTCCTACCTGTTATAAAGGCTGCTCACGAGCAAGGCTATTATGTTATTACTGCAGACTACCTTCCTAATAATATTGCTCATAAATATAGCGATGAATATTGCAATGTGAGTATTGTAGATAAAGAGGCAGTCCTCAAGGAGGCAAAGCGGTTGGAGATAGATGGTATCATGTCTTTCGCGTGCGATCCTGGTGTTGTTGCTGCTTCCTATGTACAGAACAAGTTGGGACTTCCGTCTTTCGGACCTTTTGAGAGCGTGGAGATACTCCAGAACAAGGATAAATTCCGTGAATTTCTTGCTCAGAATGACTTCAATGTGCCACAGGCCAAAGGATTTGATAGTATTGATGCTGCTCTGTTAGAATCTTATAGATTCTCGTGGCCAGTTATAGTGAAACCTACTGATGCTGCGGGAAGCAAGGGCGTTACACGTGTTGATAAAGCTGAAGACCTCCAGCCTGCTTTGGAGTATGCCATGCAGCACTCTATTTCAGGCCATATCATTGTTGAGGATTTTATAGAGAAGTTGGGCTGTTCATCAGACACTGATAGCATGTCGGTTGATGGAAAACTTGTGTTTACTAGTTTCTGTGCCCAGCGCTTCGATGACAATGCAACAAATCCATATACTCCTGCTGCCTATTCGTGGCCGTCAACCTTTACGAAAGAGCAAGAGGACTATCTCAAGTCTGAGATTCAACGACTCATCACCCTCCTTGGATTAAAGACTGTTGTATATAATATAGAAACCCGTATTGGTACTAACGGCAAGCCCTACATCATGGAACTGACACCTCGTGGTGGTGGCAACCGACTATGTGAGATGCTTCGCTATGCTACAGGAGTTGATATGATTACAGCTATCACCCGTGCCATGGTTGGTGACCCTATTCTTGAGCCGGTAGAGCAGAAGCCCTATAATGGGCATTGGGCTGAGATTATCCTCCATGCAGATAAAGAAGGAAGTTTTGACCATTTAGAGATTGCTGACACCTTAAGGGCAGAGATTGTTGAAGAAGACCTATGGGTGAAACAAGGTGACAAAGTGGAATCCTTTGAAGGAGCCAATAATGCGATTGGCACATTGGTGCTGAAGTTTCAGACGAAAGAAGATCTTGAATATTCGATTACTCATCAGTGTGATTGGCTCAAAGTTGTGGTAAAGTAATGGAGGCTATAGGAGGTTATTTTTCTTTGGAGCTCCCTAGGCAAAAGGAGTATCACAAAAATGCCATTAAGTTGAACACAGGCAGAAATTGTTTGGAGTATATCCTTCTTTGTCGTCAGTACAAAAGAGTATATATTCCCTATTATACCTGTGAGGCGATTTTAGAGCCTTTTATGAAGACTGGTACGGAATATGCCTTTTACCACATAGACCAGAATTTTGAACTTGTAGAGGAGATAATGCTGAAACAAGGTGAAGCCCTCCTTTATACTAATTATTTCGGATTGAAGCAGCGATATACTGAAAAACTAGCAAGCAAATATGGCCAACAATTGATTATTGACAATACCCAGGCTTTTTTTGCCAAGCCGATAAGAGAAATAGACACCTTCTATACATGTCGCAAATTCTTTGGTGTTCCTGATGGCGCTTATCTTATTACAACGAAAAAGCTATCTGCAGAATTAGAACAGGATGTTTCATACAAGCGTATGTCTCATCTGTTAAAACGCATTGATTTAGGAGCAGAAGCAGGATACGCAGACTTCCGTAAAGCTGATGATGGTTTATGTAATCAGCCTATTCGTAAGATGTCGCATCTTACACAGCGACTGATGGAATCAATAGACTATGAGTATTCGGCCCGTTATAGGAGAGAGAACTTTTTGCGGCTACACGAAGTTTTGGGAGCTACAAATAAGATGAAAATCAGTTTTGAGTACGACGCAGTTCCTATGGTCTATCCCTATATGACAAAAGATAATGAGCTTAGAGCACAATTAATTAGCAATAAGGTTTATGTAGCAAGATACTGGCCGAATGTTGATGAGTGGTGTCAACCTACAGATATTGAGCGTCAGTTAACTAAGAATCTTGTATGTTTACCCATCGACCAGCGCTACAATGATGGTGATATGCAAGTAATAATTGACTTGTTCAGAAACTATGCCTGACTATTGTGATAATGATTATATTAATCTTATTATAGAATTGACAGATTGTTATTCAACAGATTACGGGAAAATAAATAATTCACCTATCAAATGGTATGAAAAATAAATTAATAGGTAAACGACTGCTTGTTATGGGGGGAATGCGTGTTTCTTGCGAAATAGTACGTAAAGCGCAAGAAATGGGCATTTATACTATTGTTGCCGACTATTATCCCCCAGAGAAATCGCCAGCAAAACAAATTGCGGACGAAGCGATTGAAGTTAGTGTCACTGACGTAGATTCAGTTGTCAAGACCATTAGGGATTATCATATTGATGGGGTCTTTGTTGGTTTCAATGATATGCTTCTTCCCTATTATGCCGACATTTGTGAGAAAGCTGGACTTCCATGCTATGGAACGAAGGGGCAGTTTGAAACCTTGATAGCTAAAGACAAGTACAAGGCGTTATGTCGCCAGTTCAAAGTGCCCACAATTCCTGAATATGACATTACTGATAGTAATATCAAATATCCAGTTCTTGTGAAACCTGTTGACAATAGTGGTTCACGTGGCATTTCAGTTTGTCACAATAGAGAAGAACTTCTTCAGGCTGTAGAAGTGGGCCGTTCGTCATCCAAAGCGGGCAAGGTGCTGATTGAACGTTATATGGATGGCCGTGAGGTGACGGCTTTTTGGACGTTCCAAGATGGAAACTACTATCTGTCGGCTCTTGGAAACCGCCACGTAAAGCATAATCAAGGTATGGATGTTATTCCTCTGCCTGTTGGATACACTTTCCCCTCAGTTTTTCTTCCCAAGTATCGTGCAGAGGTAGAGGAAAACTGTAAGCGCATGTTCCGACATTTGGGAATCAAGGATGGCATGATGTTCATGCAGTGTAAGGTGGAAGATGGCACCTGTTACGTATATGACCTTGGCTTCCGCCTAACGGGGTCTTTGGAATACAAAATTTTGGAGCGTGTCTGTGGTTATAATCCATTGGAAATGATGATTGAGTTTGCTCTGACGGGTAAGATGGGTGAGGAGAGCATTGCCTGTAAGGCCGTTCCAGAGTTCAAAACCCCAGCTTTCAATGTTTCTTGTCTATGTGCGCCTGGCACTATTAAGCAGATAATAGGGGTTGACGAAGTGAGGTCAATGCCAGAAGTGGAAGATGTCGTTATAGCTCATGCACCCGGTGAAACAATTACTGAAGACATGAAAGGCTTGCTTGCTCAAATTACTGTGAGAGTATTGGGAAGTGTTTCTTCGAAAAATGACATCCTGCCAATTATGCAAAAGATAGATGAAATGATACATGTCAAAAGTGAAGTCAATGAGGAACTTCTTTTGCCTGGGATAGAGTTTGGAGATACTGATGGTTACATACTATAATTTTATGAAAACAGTTTTAGTTACAGGAGCTTCTGGATTCTTAGGACATCACCTTGTTAGGGAATTACTAAAACATGGTGATACAAAGGTTATTGCTATCCTTGGTCGGCCAGAGGACAAGGCAAATGAGCTTCCAGAAAGCCCAAACATATCTGTCTTTCCATCATCGGCACTGTTCAATACCGATTTTGGACATGTTGACACATTGATTCATACTGCCTTTACTCGTGGTGATAATCTTGCAGGATTGACACGTTCTCTTGAGTTTACTGAGCAAATTATTCAAATGGTTAACAGCCAAAATATAGATTCTTTAATTAATATTTCTTCTCAAGGCATTTATAAAGGACTGAAACCTGGGGAAAAGGTAAAAGAAAATGGTTATGTGGAGCCAAATACAGCCTATGGATTAGCAAAATGGGCCGTAGAGAATATGCTGAAGGTTGGCTGCAAGAAGCATTTTACTAATATCCGTATGGCAAGCCTTAGTGCTAATGCTCGATTTCTTGATTTTTTTGTTGAAAGTGTTATTCTGAAAAAGGACATTAAGGTCACAGCTCCTCACCAGTACGCTTCTATTATGGATGTAGTTGATGCTGTCAATGGAATTCTTTCGGTAGCAGATATACCAATAGAATTTAGGAACACAAAATACAATCTTGGGCCAGGAGTTCAGCATTCAATACTTGACTATGCTCAATCAGCAGTTGTTATCGGACAGGAGTTAGGATATACCCCGACAACAATAACCCTTGAAGACAATGGGACGGAATTTGCAATATGTATGGATTGTACTCTGTTAGAAACTCAAACAGGGTGGCAAACAACCATAAATAAGGAATTAATGATTAAAAATTTATTTATCGAAAAAGCAAATGATTAATTATCATAGAATTAAGCAAGTATTAAAATACGGATGGATGCATGCCGGTCAAATAAGAAAAGAGACTGCATGTAAAAAAGGAAGACTGTCGCTCTTTTTTGATATTTTATCTTGCTATCTGAAATATAAAATGTGGAGTAATCAATATTTTAAAGAAAAATTCTGGGAATTAGATAAACAGCAAAGATCCTCTTTAGGTAATCATTATCGACATGAGAATCAAAAGAGAGAAGAATGGGTAAATGATTTTTATGAGAATCGAAAATTTTTAGCCAAGTGGTCACGTTATGATGTTGAAAAAAACTCCAAGAAGCGTGAATTAAGAAATGCGGCTTATACAAAACACTATTCCATGGGTAACGATTGTTTTGTAGAGTATGGTGTAGAGTTTTCACGCCAACATCATCTTCCTGGTATTTTACATATAGGTAATCATGTCCTTTTCGCTAAAAAAGTCTTTATTGATTATTCTGGTGAAGTTACTATTGAAGATAATGTTA
>JAEEGL015609114.1_pt1 | contig 11363 bp, 10 predicted proteins | sample 9134231 | NCBI WGS metagenome assembly JAEEGL01 (sample SAMN16246548, study PRJNA631951) | gut metagenome | biome: gut microbiome; feature: rumen; material: fiber-attached | host: Bos | place: Iran: Karaj | collected 2018-10
CTGGCTGACGGGGAAGATGGCACGGGCACAAAGCCAGCGGCTCATGTGGTTACGCGACACATGGTACTGGAACGAGTCGGCGGGAATCTGGAAGATGATGTCCTGCAGCTCCTTCAGTGTCGACACGCTGGCCACCTCCTTGCGTGTTACGGGGTCTCGGAAGACGAAGTCGCCAAAGCCCATGTGCTCCTCGATGAGCTGGCGCAGGTCGACATTCATCTTCTTCGAATTTTTGTCGACAAAGCGGAAACCCTCTTTTTCGGCCTTCTCCTTGTTGACTATCTCTGAACTCTGCAAAATGAGAGGCACGTACTCGTCGCGACGGCGTATCTCGCGCAACAGTTTCAGACCAGCCTCGGCGTCGCCCTCCTCGACATGTGACAGGCGCCCTTCATGGGCCTGCATGGGAAAACGCGTGTCGCTGATGACGCCCAGCACGTTGTCGTGATAACGTTCGTACCACTCCATGGCCTCCTGATAGTTGGTGGCGAGCACCACCTTGGGGCGGCCACGCTTGCGCTGGGCAGCAGCGTGGGGGTTCAGCGCCTCTGTCGAGAAGTTCTTCGACTGCGCCAAGATGTAGTTATAGAGGTTCGGCAACACCGAAGAGTAGAAGCGGATATTGTCTTCGACGAGCAGAATCATCTGTACACCGGCCTCGTTGATGTCGTGGTCGATATTCATCCTGTCCTCAATCAGCTTGATAATAGAGAGGATGAGGTTCGTGTTGCCAAGCCAGCAGAATACATAGTCAAAGATCGACATGTCCTCGTGCTCAATGCGCTTGGTGATACCGTGTGAGAAAGGTGTGAGCACCACGCAGGGCACCTGTGGCGCCACCTGCTTGACGTCGCGGGCTACGGCAAAGGCGTCGTTGTCGGCATTACCCGGCATACAGATGACCAGGTCGATATCTGTCGTCTTCAACACCTCGTTGGCCTCTTCCGTCGTCGACACCTGTGTGAACGTCGGTGGATAGCGCATACCCAATTCCGAGTACTCGTCGAAAATCTTCTCGTCGATGCGGCCGTCGTCCTCGAGCATGAAGGCGTCGTAGGGGTTGGCGACAATCAATATGTTGAAGATGCGGCGTGTCATCAGGTTGACAAACGACACATCTTTCAGGAAAAAGTTGTTGAACTCCTGTGGGATATTGGCACTCATAAGCGGTTGTTTCTCTTGCTGGCGTATAGACGGGTAATCAGCGCCGTTTGATGACGTAGCCGTCCGTCTTCTTGCTGAACGCGTCAAGGCGTAGCGAGTGGGTGGCATGGTCGAAATAGGTATTGGGATTGACGGGCTGGCCGTTGATGCGTGTTTCGAAATGCAGGTGAGGAGTGCTGGCACGGCCGGTCTGTCCCGTCAGTGCGATGACCTGTCCGGCCTTCACCATGTCGCCGGCTTTCACCAGATTCTTGCTGTTGTGGCTGTAGTAGGTCTCCAGACCGTTGTCGTGACGGATGCGCACCAGATTGCCATAGCCGTAATAGCTCCCCGAGAAGGTTACCTCACCGTCGAAGGCCGCCAGTATCTCGTCGTTGGGCTTCGTCTTCAGGTCCACCCCCGTATGACGGCGCCCGCCACGCTTGCCAAAGGGACTGATGACCTTAGCGTCGGGTAGGGGATAGCTCCACCACTGCAGGGGTGCCTGCTGTTCAATGACGGGCTGGCGGAGCACGCTGATGTCGACCTTCCAGTCGGCTGTGCGCTGGAAGAGCAGTGTCTGCGGCCGCAGGTTATGGCTCTCGAGCGACACAATGGTCTCAGGATTGATGCGGCGTCCATTGACCATGATGGCAAACAGACTGTAGGTGCGTTGGTGATTGCTGCCGACAATGGCAATGGTCTGGCCGGCCTTCACGCGGTCGCCCGACTTCACCAGATTCTGGGCATTGTTGCCATAGACCGTCTCCAGGCCGTTGTCGTGGCGTACGACGATGACGTTGCCGAAGGTTGGATTGTTGCGCGACAGGCGCACCACACCAGGAAACATCGCCTTGACGGCATCACCACGGCGCGTGTCAATCTCCACCATATAGTCTTTCACCTGACGGGCCTTGCCGACTGGCAGCGGAAAGCTGTAGTCTTTGTCGCGCATAGCAGCAAAATCTACCGTGAAGGCATCGTAACGCTCGAAGAGCGTGGTGTCTTCTATGCTGATCTGCTGTTGCTCAAGTGCCGTAAACTTAGTCTGTGCACAGGCTGAGAGTGTCAGCGTCAGCGTGGTGGAGATTAACAGGTGGCGCAGTCTCATGGTTCGTCCTCCTCGTATTCAAAGTCTTCTAGGTCGTCTAGATCCTCTAGGTCTTCTATGTCGTCGATGTATTCGATGTCTTCGTCCTCGCCCTCGTCAGCCATCTCCTTCTGGAAGCGCGCCATATCCTTGTCGCGGTGCACCAGCGTGTCCTCGGCCATGACTGTAGCCAGTTTGTTGCTGTCAGCATTGAGCTCACGCCACAGCACATCCTTCAGCTCGCTGAGGCCTTGGTTGGCTACGGCCGATATGAATACACAGGGCAGGTCATCGGGCAGTGTCTCGCGCAGCATCTCGACAAGTTCATCGTCCAGCAGGTCACACTTGGTGATAGCCAGCACGCGATGCTTGTCGAGCATGTCGGGATTGAAGCGACGTAACTCGTCGAGCAAAATCTCATATTCGCGCTTGATGTCATCGGTGTCTCCAGGCACCATGAACAGCAGCAGCGAGTTGCGCTCGATATGGCGCAGGAAACGCAGACCGAGCCCCTTGCCTTCAGCAGCGCCCTCGATGATGCCTGGTATGTCGGCCATGACAAATGACTTGTTGTCGTGGTAGCCTACAATGCCGAGCGAGGGCTCCATGGTGGTAAAGGGGTAGTTGGCAATCTTCGGACGGGCATTCGACAGCGACGCCAGTAGCGTAGACTTGCCGGCATTAGGGAAACCTACCAATCCCACGTCGGCCAGGAGCTTCAGCTCGAGGATAATGGTCATCTCCTCCATAGGCTCGCCGGGTTGTGCATAGCGCGGTGCCTGATTCGTAGCGGTGCGGAACTGATAGTTGCCCAAACCGCCACGACCACCTTTGAGGAGTACGATTTCCTGGCCGTCGTAGGTGATATCGCAGACGTATTTGCCAGTCTCGGCATTGTAAACGACTGTTCCGCAGGGCACGTCGATATACACATCCTTGCCGTCGGTGCCGTGGCACTTGTCGCGTCCACCGTTGCCACCATGTTCGGCAAAGATGTGGCGCTCGTACTTCAGGTGTAGCAGTGTCCAGTAGTTGTGGTTGCCGCGCAAAATGATGCTGCCCCCCTTACCACCGTCGCCACCATCGGGGCCTCCGTTGGGATTGTACTTCACATGGCGCAGGTGCATAGAGCCTTTGCCGCCCTTACCGCTGCGACAGTATATCTTGACGTAGTCTACGAAATTGCTTTCCATTTACAAACTATCGATTACCTTCTTAATATCTGCAAAGATACGCTCCAGCGTGCCACTGCCATTGATGTGGTGGTGCAGACCTTCGTTGGCGTACCACTTGATCAGTGGCTGTGTCTGAGAGTGATAGACGACCAGGCGCTTCTTAATGGTTTCTTCGTTGTCGTCGGCACGACCACTCTGTTGACCGCGCAGAATAAGACGCTTCATCAACTCGTCCTCGGGAACATCGAGTTCAATCATGGCAGCAACCTTGTCGCCACGTTCACTAAGCATCTGCTTCAGGGCTTCAGCCTGCGGAATGGTGCGGGGGAAGCCGTCGAAGATAACGCCTTTATGGCCACGACCAAAGTCATCGTAGACATTGGCGAGTATGCTAACCATCAGATCGTCGGGTATAAGGTTGCCACCGTCTATATAGCTGGCAGCAAGTTTGCCGAGTTCGGTCCCTTTCTTAATTTCATTACGTAGCACATCGCCCGTGGAGATGTGGCCAAGGCCGTAATGTTCAATGATTAAGTCGCTTTGTGTGCCTTTGCCTGAACCTGGGGCACCGAAGATTACAATGTTCTTCATCTTAATTCTCTTTTCTTGTTTGTTTTGTTTATGGTGTGATTGTTTCCCCTTATACCATAAGTCGGTCATCAAGTCGCTTTTACGCGCCTCGACATCACTGGGAAGGTGGGGAAGTTTTATCTCTCTCATATAGGGTGTGTTATTCTACGAGTGTGTAGATTTCACGCAGATTGCGCCCCTGCTGGTCGTAGTCCAGTCCGTAGCCTACGATGAAGTCGTTAGGAATGGTAAAGGCGGCATATTCGATGTCTAGCGGCTCTTCAATCTTGTCGGGTTTGACAAAGAGCGTGCAGAGGTGTATCGACTCGGGATTGCGGGTCTGTAGCGAGTCGAGCATCTGGTGCATGGTGCGCCCGGTGTCGATGATGTCCTCGATAATGACGATGGTGCGCCCGGTGATGTCTTCGTTCAGACCGATGACTTCGCGCACCTTGCCGGTAGACAGCACACCTTGATAGGATGCCAGTTTGACAAACGATATCTCGCAGGGGATAGTGATTTCCTTCATCAGGTCAGCAGCAAACATGAACGACCCGTTTAGCACGGCGAGGAACAGCGGATTCTTACCTTCCATGTCCTTGTTGATGCGTGCGGCGATGTCCTTGATATGTTGCAGAATCTCTGCTTCTGGGATAGATGTTTCGAACGTTTTGTCCTTGATTTTTACGATGCTCATAGCCAATAAATAATAAATTTGGCACAAAATTACGAAATTTTCGGCAAAGAATGGGTATTGATTAGCATATTTTTCGTATTTTTGCACCATAATGAAGATATTTACAAGTGCTCAGATACATGAGCTGGACAAATATACTATCGAGCATGAACCCGTTTCGAGTCTCGATTTGATGGAGCGTGCAGCGAAAACACTGACGCGTGCCATCATGGAACGTTGGTCGCCAGCGACACCTGTTGTGGTGTTTGCCGGACATGGTAATAACGGTGGTGACGCCTTGGCCATAGCTCGTATGCTGGCCGATGAGAACTACCAGGTATGCGTTTATCTTTTTAACATCAGTGGACACCTGTCGCCAGACTGTATGGCCAATAAGAAACGCCTGCAGGACTGCAAACGCATCAAGCAGTTTATTGAGGTCATGCAGGAGTTTGACCCGCCTCGCTTGGACGAAGGCATGCTGGTGGTCGATGGTCTCTTTGGTTCGGGGCTGAATAAACCGCTGGCTGGAGGATTCGCATCGTTGGTAAAGTATATCAACCAGTCGCCGTCAGAGGTGGTGAGCATCGATGTCCCGTCAGGTCTGATGACTGAGGACAATACCTACAACGTACGTGCCAACATCGTTCGTGCCACAGTGACGCTCACCCTGCAGCAACTGAAATTGGCATTCCTCTTTGCCGAGAATCAGCAGTACCTGGGTCAGTTACGCGTCTTGGATATTCGACTGAGTCAGGAGGGCATAGCCAAGATTGATGCCCCGTATACGGTGGTTGAAGAGAGTGATGTGCGTTCGCTGATGCTGGGTCGCCCGGCATTTGCACATAAGGGCATGATGGGTAGTGCCATGCTGATAGCTGGTAGCTATGGTATGGCTGGCGCAGCTGTCTTGGCTGCTCGTGCCTGTCTGCGTTCAGGTGCTGGCAAGGTGACGGTGAACTCCCCGCGCAGGAATCTTCCCATTATCCAAATGTCGATACCTGAGGCTATCGTTCAGAGTGGAACGGAAGAGACGATGTTTACCGAACCAGTAGATATGGAAGACTACCAGGCATTGGGCATCGGACCGGGACTTGGACAGAGCGAGCAGACGGCTATTGCTTTGATAGCTCAGCTGCGACGTACACAGTGTCCTATCGTGTGTGATGCCGATGCGCTGAACATCCTGGCGAATCGTCGTTCATGGCTACAGCAGTTGCCGAAGGGTATTATTCTGACGCCTCACCCGAAGGAACTCGACCGGTTGGAAGGCCATTCTGCCGACAGCTATGAACGGCTAACGAAGGCCTGCAATCTGGCAGAGCGCCTGCAGGGCTATGTTGTGCTGAAAGGATGCTATACAGCGATATGCTGTCCCGATGGCCATGTGCTGTTTAATCCGACTGGTAATGCAGGCATGGCAACAGCTGGTAGCGGGGATGTGCTAACGGGTATCATCACAGGGCTGCTGGCTCGCGGCTATAAAGCAATGGAAGCCTGTGCCGTGGGCGTCTATTTACATGGTCTTGCTGGTGACCTTGCTGCACAAGAGTTGGGCGAAGAGAGTTTGATAGCTGGCGACCTTATCAGCTACTTGCCCCAGGCTTTCAAGAGAATAAAGGAATAACCCCCATTTGTTCTTAGACAATATGAAACATGTTTTTATAGCTGCGTTTTTGTTGCTTGTCGGGTCTGCGTATGCACAGCCAGAGTCTGTTCCCGTCAAGCCGGGGCGCACTCCTGAGGGTGTGGTTTACTTTCTGCCTAAGTCGGAATTGCGCTTTCATGTGCTGATTGAGAAGACCACCTATCGCCCGGGACCTTTTGCAAAATATGCAGAACGGTTCCTTCGGTTGCGTGAGATAGAACAGGACGAGCAGGACACCTATCGGTTGGTGGACTTGGCTATAGAGCAGGTAGCAGTGAGAGATACGTCGAAGTGCTTTTCCGTAAAGCTAAAAGGTGGTAAATGTGAGACGGCCGAGGTGCATGTCAGCGAGGACGGCATTCTGCAGGCCATCAATGCTGAACCGCTGAAGGCTCCGCGCTATGTGCCGTTCACTCCGGCGACTAAACGCTCGCAGTCACTGTCGCACCGCTTTCTGAGCGCAGAGATGCTGGCTGCAGGTAGTACGGCCAAAATGGCTGAACTGACTGCATCACAACTGGTGGAGCTGCAATACCGTCGTCGTCAGTTGATAACCGGTGAGGCAGACGATATGCCGAAGGATGCCAAGCAGCTGCAGCTGATGCTTGACGAGATAGATCGTCAAGCTGATGCGATGGAGGCTATGTTCAGGGGTTATCTGACGCGTGACACCGTAGAACATACTATTATCTTATGTCCTGAAAGGGAGGTCACCAAGGATGTGCTGTTTCGTCTGTCGCGCCATATTGGAATAGTGGACAAGGACGATCTCGCGGGTGTACCTTATTATATTACTATAGAAGACTTGCATCACACCACGCCAGATGTATTCGAGAAGCCCTTGGATAAAAAGAATAGAGGCTTTTATGCCAATGTTCCGGGACGCATCAAAGTGTCTCTGCAAAGTGGCGAGGAAATGTTGGGCACTTTCGAGTTTCTTGTTCCTCAGTTCGGCTTTTTGGAGTTACGTGGCGCTGACCTGTTCAAGCACTATACGACACACCTGCAGCTGAATCCGTTGACGGGGGCTGTTGAGAGTTTGGTTGCTGACCCGAAGAAGCCATGAAGAACCAACGGACATCAAACAACAGCGCCCGTCTTCGCAGTGAAGACGGGCGCTGTGTTATGATGGAGAATGATTTTACTTCGTAGCCTCCAGTACCTGCTTGGCAATCTCGTTCTCAGGGTCGATGTCAATCAGCTTCTGAGCATAGTCCTTAGCAGCCTCCTTGTCTTCCTTCTGGATGAAATAGTAGGCGATGAGGTAACGGTAGCTCTCGATAATGCGAGCGCGGTCGGTGTTGTCTTTCTCAGCCTTGGGACCAATCAGCTCTGCCAGTTTTTGATAATAGGGGAGGGCAAGGCCCTTAGACTGGTCGGGATCCATCTGGCTGTTTACACGGGCACGCATAAAGGTGGCATACTCTGCGGCATTCTCAAACTTGTTGGCGAGGTCGGCATAGACACCATCGGCCTTCATAAAGGCAGTCTTCTTTGCTTCAGCATCCTGAAGGTTTCCACCATACTGCATGTGCAGGGTTGCCAAAGCTGCGATGTCGTTAGCAGAAGCTTTTTCAACGTTGTTCAGGTACTCCTCATAGTGCTTGATGGCATTGGGGAAGTCCTCTTGTGCCTGATAAGCCTCAGAGAGCTGTTTGATGACACCGGCACGCTTGGCTTTGTTGTCCATGTCCTCCTGTTCTAGGGCTTTCTTGTACTTGGCGATAGCTTTTTCGTGCTGCTTGGCACCGGCAAGGGCATTACCATAGTAGGTATAGTCATAGTAAGAGAACTTAGCGGAGTCTGACTTGTTGAACAGCGCATCAGCATACATCAGGGCATCGTCATACTTCTTCAGGTCTGTGCTGTTAAAGAAAGCCAGACGATTAAAGGCTGCATGACGCGGATTACGTGTAAGGCCGAACTTAGCAATGTCGAGGGCTTTCTGATGATTGCCCTTGAAGAAGGCAGACATGGCATAGTCGCTGAGGTCGCGCTCCTCCATCTTGCTCTTGTCGGCCTTGTCGTAGGCTGCCAAAGCCTTGTCGAACTCATTAGACATGTAATAGATGCGGCCGGCGAGAGCGTCGACGGCAATGTCAGGACGCTGGGCACGTAGCTCTTCCAACTTGGCAACGGCTCCGCGTGGACTGATCTTACGGTAGACGTTGGCATACTTGTAGTAGGCATCGGGGTTCTTGGGGTCGACATAGATGGCTTGTTCGTACTGGGCTGCAGCACCACCTCCGTTGTCGCCAAGGGCTTCAATATCTCCTAACAGCAGGAAAGCACCCGAACATTTGTTCTTCGAGGCCTGCAAAGCATAGTTGGCATAGGTCTTGGCATTTGCCGTATCCTTGACATTCAGAAACTCGCGACCAAAGGCGACCAGATTGTCAGCGTTTTTCTTGTTGGCTTTGTAGAACGGCTTCATCTGCTTGTCCAGATCGGCGGGTTTACTACTGATAATCTGCTTGACGGCAGCAACATCGGCCTTCGAGCCGTCCTGTGCCATAGCTGTAGCGCCGAATCCTGTCATCAGCGCTGCGATAAATAGATATTTCATAGTTCTCATAATGTTGTATTTATTCTTTGTTGACTATAATGGATCGTACGTTGGTGGCCGCCTGAATGGGCAGCAGGCCAGACTTCTGGATGATGAGCTGGCCCTTCGGCAAGCGGCAGAAGTGGGCAAAGTTGGAAGGCAGACCTGTCCGCGGTTCGTTGAGCAGGGCATAGATAGTGCGTATTAGCGGATAGTTGCCGTTGTATAGATAGTACTGATAGGGTTGCCAACTGTTGGAAACCGTAGCGGAGTCCATGCGGCTGACCTTCATGACGGTGATGTTCTTCTTAAAGGTGACATTGGTGGTGTCACGGCTGTCGTTCAGCCAGTTTGAACCGATAATGCCGAGGGCATTCTCGTGTTTCTCGACATAGTCGATAACGGCGGCGCTATTTTTGACGGCACCGATATTGGGTGCTTTAATCTCCTGACCGCCAAGGAGTGAGTCGACACACCAGCGGACGGTACTCGACAGGGGATTGTCGAAGCAGACGTCTATGGTGCCCAGTTTCGATTTGGGGTAGATGTCGTTCCAACGGACAACCTCGCCTTTCAGAATGCGCTGGAAGTCACGTACGGTGATGCAGGTGTCGCTGTTGGCATTGTTGACGATGATGGCCAGGCCGTCATAAGCGATAACGATGGTGCGTGGCAGGTATTTACGGTCTTTCAGGTTTTGGCGCTCTTTCTCGGTGAAGTCGCGTGACGTGAAGGCCAGCCACGTGTCAAGGTTCATCAGACGCTTGATGGCGTCCTGTTCATTGGTGTATTGTGCCTCGAGTGTGTCTAGCATGCTATGGTACAGAAACACGTCGAGTGCCTCGTTGAGGATAGGGCTGAAGCTCTCGTCGGCCGTGAAGTAACGGGCGGCGCGCTGGTAGTCCTGTTCTGCTTGAGTATTTTTAGGCTTGTTCCCACATGCGAGGAACAAGCCTAAAATGAGTGTTAATCCAATAATGTTATTGAATGCGTTTCTATTCATGTTATTGCAGTCTGAAGGTGACGGGAACGGTGTACTTCACGCGTACAGCCGAACCGTTCTGCTTACCAGGAATCCAGCGAGGCATACTCTTTACCACGCGCTGAGCTTCCTTGTCGAGTGACGGGTCAACAGACTTCACGACGCGAACGTCGGTGATAGAGCCGTCCTTCTCAACGACGAAGGTGACGATAACACGTCCCTGTACGCCGTTCTCCTCGGCAACAACCGGATACTTGATGTTCTTAGAAAGATATTCAAACAAAGCTGATGGACCTCCGGGGAACGACGGCATCTGTTCTACGACGTCGAAGACTTTGGTCTCTTCTTCCTTCGGGGGCTCGGGCTGTGCGATAACTTCCTTAGCTTTCAGCACTTCGCCTGCAGCCTCGTCGTTACCCTTCACATCGAACGCACCGATGGCGGTGTTTGTCTTGCTCAGTTCTTCCTGAGACTTCAGCTCGTCTTCGGGCTTCACCTCATCGTCCTTCTTGATGACAGGAGGAACGAACTTCACAGAACTCTTCACTCTTTCAACTTCAATTTTCTCGACCTTGGGTTCAGCTTTCTTCTCAACCTTGGCCTCTTTCTTTTCAGCAAGTTTTGCCAGCTCCACATCGGCTTCGATAGCAACGTCCTGTTTCATGGCGTTTTCTACTACACCTTTGATGGCTACGAAAGCAGCGATGGCTGCTCCGATGGCAAACATCACCAATAGAGCCTTGACATTACGTTTTCCGGTTTCCTTGCGCAGCTGATAAGCACCATAGGCATGGTTTTTGCCCTCAAATACGAGGTCAACCCAGCCATTGTCTATAAGATCTATTTTTGCCATAGTTCTTTCTTCTTTTTAGGGTTACTTGACACCGGCCTTGGTGATCAGTTCCTGATCCTCGGGGCCAATCTTGTCAATCACATACTTATCAATACTGCAGATGAGCATCTCATCCAATGCGGCAATCATGTTCTCGTAAGAGGCGGTGTCCAGCGGGCGGATAATCACGGTCATTGTGGGGACCTTCTCACCATTGGGCAGTTCACCCTTCTTCAGCCTGGAGAGCTGTTCCTGATACTGCTCGTCAGTCATCTTGCTGTCGTAAGCAGTCTTCTTGGCATCCAACTCTTTCTTAGCTACCATGATACGGGCAATCGGGTTAACACCTTCCTCCGTGGTGTGCTTGATGAGGACGTCGCGGATACCCTTGGCTCCGTAGCTCGTCTCTTTGACGCAAGAGGGATCTTCGTAGTTGGGCAGACCTGCAATGTACCAAATCTTATCGTCAGCACCTAAATAGAGGGTGATGGTATGAGAGGCTTTCGTTACCGACTTGTCTTGTTCGTCTACGTTCTGGTCGTTACTGGGCATCGTCAACTGCATAGCCTGGGGCTTTGCCAGAGTCGTACACAGCATGAAGAACGTAATCAACAGCATCATCATGTCTACCATTGGCGTGAAGTTCACGCGGGTATCCATCTTCTTCTGCTTACTCATATTCTTTTTTGCCATAGCTTATTC
>JAEEGL015687255.1_pt1 | contig 11363 bp, 12 predicted proteins | sample 9134231 | NCBI WGS metagenome assembly JAEEGL01 (sample SAMN16246548, study PRJNA631951) | gut metagenome | biome: gut microbiome; feature: rumen; material: fiber-attached | host: Bos | place: Iran: Karaj | collected 2018-10
CATCATTGGAGACATGAAATTCTGCTGTGAATGCGGGTTTAAGCTACAATGAGACCAAAAACACGCCAGAATTAGACATGAAAAAACCCTAACTGATGACCATCAATTAGGGTTTGCTTGTTTGCTGTACTCCCGCAGGGGATAAAACATAAGTTCCTGAAAATCTGCAAGTTCGTGAAATCATGTGATTATTAGATTATTACAAAATTGAAAATTTGACATCTTAGGCAACGATATGAACAAATATGAAGCGAAAAACAGAAAATGTTTCAGCTATGTTTCAGTAAAATTGCCATCACCTTCCCTTCCATCAGTATTACATTCAAGCCGATTCATCTTCTTTTTCGTTTGACAATTTCCAAGTAGAATATTTTTGCAAAGTTTTCTACCTGATTCGGGTGCAAAAATACTGTTTTTCTGATTAAAGCAATTGTGATTGTATGCTTTTCCCCCCCCCAAAAAAAACGCGCCTTCATCTTCTCACACAAACAATATTTTACGACATTTCATCTTGTGTGATTATTTTCATCAAATGTTCGATAACGCAACCAGCCATTGTGCAATAATATGTACCTTTGCAGAAAATATCAGTCAGATGACCTTCACTTTCGAATTGAATAGTAAACCCAACGCCGCTGGTAAGTATGTCGTTTATCTTCGCATTACGGAGAACAGAAAACATAAACGCATCAAAACCACGGTCGCTTTGGATAAGAAAACCGATTGGAACCAAAAAAAGAAAGAGGTGAGGTCGTCATGCCCTGATGCCGCCCTGTTGAATGAACGCCTGAAGCGCGAACTGGATTCCGTACTGAACAAGTATCAGGACTGCAAGGACGAAGGCACAGCAACGACAGACAGAGTAATTGAGAAGATCGAGAGTATTGAGCATCCAGTCTCTTTTCTCGAATACGCTAAACGACGCACCCAAGAAGTCCATGATGCAGGTGGTATTAGGAACTGGAAGAAATATGTGGGATTTTGCAACAAACTCGAAGTATTCCTAACCGATAATAAAGGTAACGTAAGAGACCTGTCTTTTTCGGAACTGACTACGCCTTTTGTTGCACAATTTGAGGCTTACCTACACACCTTGCATAATGAGCGCCAACCTGAGAAGATGCTTCATCCAAACAGCATCCAAGTCATTATGAAAGCTTTCAGAGCCATCGTCAACCGAGCCATTGAGGTCGATAAAATAATCCCGATGGATAAGAACCCTTTCCTCACATATAAATTAAAAGGTGTGGAAACCACGAAAGACAAACTCGACCAAAGTGAGATTGAGAGCATCAAAGCACTTGACTTGCCAGAGGGAAGTTTGATATGGCATTGTCGGAACTATTTTCTTTTCAGTTTTTATTGTGCAGGAATCCGTGTCGGCGACCTTATTCAGCTGCGATGGGGAAACATCACCAAGGATGGAAGAATTGAGTATAAGATGACCAAGAATCACAAGGAGAGAGACTTTGCCTTGGTTGAACCAGCGAAGAAAATACTCTCCTATTACCACAAGAAAAGTGTCAAGGCTACCGACTATATTTTTCCTGTTTTAGATCCTACGGAAACTTGGTGTAGAGCAATCACGTTAGAAGAAAAAGATGTTCTTCCTGCCGAGGAGAAAGAAAAAATGTACACCCGCATCGGAGCGAAAACAGCCCTTATCAACAAGGAATTGAAGAGGATTGCTAACATGGCTGGGATTGAGAAAAAAATATCGTTCCATGTAAGCCGCCACTCCTTCGCCAAAGCCGCCAAGAAGAAAGGCGTTGACAACCTAAAGGTGCAAGAGTTATTCGCGCATAGTAGCCTTAAAGTTACCGAGGGATATATGGGGCATTTTGAATCTGCCGAGAATGACGCAGCTCTGGCATCAGTGTTTGAAGATGGAGCCAAAAAGGTCGATCTTGATGTACTGGCGACACAGCTCAACTCCCTTACGAAAAGACAGTTTAATCAATTGATGAAGAAAGTAAAACACTATAAACCATGAACATACAGGAAATAATAAAAGACTACGAAAACTATAAAAAAGGACTTGAAGGTGATTTGTTAAAAATTGAAGGTATTAGACAAAAACAAAAAGAAGCCTTGCTTGAAGTGAAGAAAGAACACCTTCTATTTCCCGATAAAATCCAAAAAGAGACTGGCCTCCCAATAGAAAAATGGGAAAACGAATTTGATGAATTTTGTAACCTTTCATTATTTCCTGTAACTTGTATTTTACCTCTTCAATACATCATTGCTCATTTTGAGTATAAGAAGGGCATTGAATTCCTCTCCATACACGGCGTCCATTCGAGCATAAATCTCCTAGACACTTCGGCAAGCAACATTTTCCAAATATTGAAACAACTGCCCGAGCATCTTACATTATTAATATTGGATAATATATGTTCAGAACTGAATGTGGATCTATTAGATTCGTACAAAGATGGAGAAGATAGTTTCGTTAATGCCTTTGACCAGCTAAATAACAAGTCTGACTTTATTAACGAATGGCTTCTTGCAATGAAAACAATTATTGATAGCCAATCTGTCGAACAACTATTTAATATCGATGATGAAAATACCATTGAGGCCATTAAATTCTACTTTCAAGGAATCGTGGATGACGTAAAAAACCAGCCAAAGTTAGAACTTACAAATGAATCTTGTGAGGCCTTTGGAAAGGACCTTTATGAAACAGATAAAAACGGAATGTTAGTTATCGATTTAGAAGATAAAATAGAATTCTATAAGAAAATACTGTTGCGCTATCTAACATTATCTCCCAGATTTGATTCTTTCACAAAGAAATGCGCTGACAAAATACTTCATCACCCCGACTACCTTGAACTTAACAACGAACTACTTGACGAATGTCGGAAGGAAAAAGAGAAAGGATGTTCAATTGATGGAAACGGTGCAAACGGAGACAATAGTATTATGCCTTTACCATTTACAACATCCGTTTCTATCGATGCCAACAACCGGGTTTCGTTTTTGACAGAATTGTATAACAAGCTGGTAGATAAAAGATATGTGGATTCTGATAAATGTGAGAATTTCGTGTTTTTATTAGGTGGAGGAAGTGAGTGCCCGGAGAACCTTGTCCCAATAAACTGGTTAAAACAGAAAAATCAACTACAAGCATTTTGTTCTGCCTATCTGAACAAAAAAACAAACATAGAATGGAGTGAGCTTGATTCGTATTTTACATGGAAAGGTGATCCTCCAAAACTATCTAATAGTTGTGCGGTAATACCAGAAGACTACAAAAAGACATTTACAACTTATTTTGAAGAATGCAAAAAAAAGATTCTCGAACAAGATTAATCGTTTTGCAACCATTGTTTATCTTTCAAACGCCTCCTCAAACGCCCGCTCCAATCTCGGCAGTATAGGTGAGAAGTGTGTGCCGTCAACAAGTTCAAACGTGACAGCAGCTTGACTTTTGGTTTTCAGTATCTCGGCGGCAGCATGAGTTCTCTCCTCTACTGTCGCCATTCTTTTGTCTTTGGCATCCTTTTCCTTTTCGCCTAACAGCATACAAACCTTCTTCAACTGAGGTGATGGCATTTGTTCATTCATCCACTCAACAAAGCCATCATACCAAAGTGACCCGGATATGCTGATGACGTTGGTAAAAGCGTTTATGTTGAAACAAGCCCATACCGCAAAAAGCCCCGACAACGAAACGCCCATGATTGTCCTCTCTGGATCCACCATGCCCAAAGTTTTTTCAATTTCAGGGATTATCTCATTGGTCAGTTTATCAAGGAATGATGTCGCCTGTCCTCCAAAGGGTTTTGCTTTCTTGAATACTCCCTCTGCTGGCCAAGGCGTTAAGTCATCATTCCAGTTAGCGCCAGGAATCACAACAATGGAAACGCCATATTTGCCAGCCAATTCCTCCAACCCTACATCCAAGTTCTCCCTGATTCCTTCGGGCAGAATCATGTAGCAGATTTTGTTGGTATCTTGCGCAGCGTATATCATTTCTGCAAAAATAGATAAAAATAGCGACACGAAGGGAAATGTGCCGCTATAAGATTAGATGCAAACAAACTGAATTATTCAGTTGGCAGAAGAGCAAATACTAATCGGATTACCAACTGGATTTTTTCGACAATAAAAGCTGTGCATCCGTGAAACTATAGATTACCTCATCCCAATAAGATTCTCTATCGTTGAACCGTGCATGAATCCAAACATAACATGGGTAGTCAATCTCGGCAAAATTTTCATCATTAGTGTAGATACGGGCTTTTTCATACATTCTATCGTCGGTTATTAAATACTTATAACCACCTGATGAGTAGTTCCTTATTTTATCTACATATACTTTTATAACAATATCCATTCCTGCCGAGTACTTCTTCTCTGCTTTGATGGGGTTTTTGAAATCATCAATCATGTCCGGAAAATAGATGGCATTATTGATAATGTTGGCCCTATATTGCTCCTGTTGTTGCCTAAGTTGTTCCTCTTGGGCTTGTCGTTGTGCTCTATCTAATTCAGCTTCTTTTTCATCAATTTCGTTATCAATGTATTTTTTGATAATGTTGAAATAGTATAAATTCTCCATCGGAACATAAAAATACTCATTGTCATGGGTGAGCCATGAACTGTATTCAGAAATGTGTTCATGGATTTTTTGCCACGGGTAATCGCTTTTCTTAAATTTGGCTTTAGCCGATAAACCAGTAAAAGACAAATCGTCTAAATTATAACGCTCTTCTATTGTAAATGGATAGTCCTCTAACGTATAGTTTTGATAATTGTATCTGTTCTCATAGAAATCATACAAATCGCTGAATGAAAATGTTTCTTCAAAGGCGATTCCAGTAGGACAATACCTTTCCTTATCACTACCTGTATATTTGCATGTCCATTCTTTAAACGAGCCTCCTATCAACAAAGCTTCTTGTTCTCCAACGATATAGAAAATCTGCCTGCCATCAAACAAATCAATGGAAAGAAGCTTTTTCCCATCATGATTGTCTCTGTCAAGAAATCTAAGATGGAGGTCCTTTATGTTTCCAATGTTATACAATTTGTCGGTTTCAAAATCATATGGTTGTAATGAACCAGAAACACCATTGTCAAAAGATAAACGTAAAGATTTGAAACTCATACCACCTTCGTTGGGATATATCTTGTAGGCAGATTTTCCTCCGCTTTTAAATTCCGTGTCCAAATAGATGGCATTATCTTTAACGAATAAGATGTAATAATAATCGCTATTGTCTGGGTCGTTTGGAATACTGTATCGCACATTCCCAGTAAACATTTTATACCCCTGCTGGATGTAATACTCTTCAGCTTTATTGATTTTTTTTACTTGATTTGTGCAACTGCACAAAATGATAGCCGCAATAACGGTCGCAATCCATTTAATTGTATTATTCATATTTTCACTTTTTTGTTATTCTATTAGTCGCCGATAATTGTGTTGTTATATTCATTGAATTCTACATAGAAATGTGTCATCATTGATTTTGGGCAATGGATAGTGCAATTCTTGACAGGATTTCGTTTGTCATTATTTGCTTCTCCCTTAAAGAATAATGTACTATTCTCATAATACGAGACGGTGCATGGTTTGGGGCTGAAATAATAGTTAACCCCTTCAGGCTCTCCGTTGCAGAAGAAATCTCTTGTCTGTCCACTTTGGTATTTGATGGTTTTAATATTTGGACAATTCTTAAACACCAATCTATATGCAATCCATCCAGGCCAATTACGAGAAATAATTGAGCATTGACTTAAATCCACAGTGGTCAATGAAGGACAGTTTTGTATAATCATTACAAGTTCCTTAATCTTTCCGGGAATGTTTATTGACTGTATTTTAGGGCAATTGACAAAAAGATTACACTGTAAATACACCAATTCTGATGGCAGTTCAACGCTTTCTAGATTATAACAATTCTTGAACAAATCTCCGAAAATATTTGTTTGTGCCGGGACAGGGACATGGAGCCTATAAATATTCGAAGGCATCTTGAAAACCCTCAGTTCACTGACTTTGGAAAAATCTGTTATGTTGAATTCTTGCAAAGTCGTGTTTTTTAAGTCCAAATATTCCAAATCCGTACACTTGTCGAAAATGATGCTCACATCATCTTTCCCCAGCTCACCTCTAATGGTCAAAGATTTTATTTTTGGCAGCGAATCCATTGGGATGACTGATAATATGCAATTTGGCCTATCAAAAACCAAGTCATAGCTTCGATTTTTGTAATTAACCTCGGCCTTTTGTTGCTGCTCTTGTACTGCTACTTGACCTTGGGAAACGGCAACCTGTTCAAAAAACGGGTCATCATCATACAAGTCGTTTTCGTTGAAAAAATCCGAGTTGTTTCCATAAATAACAGATAAAGCGAAGTCAAATTTTTTCCCGTCTTTTGCACGTGTGAAAGTACCTTGATAAGCCCCATCTTTCCATGTCCCATCAAAAGTTCCTGTGGGCTTATTCTTATCGGAATAATACTCGGTCAACCTCATATGAGAACCGTCAACTTCCCCATAGAACCTCATGTATGCAGTGCTACCTTTTTTTCTTTGTGAATCATAATAGTATCTACCCCATACCCTCGACCAGTCAACTATCATAGACATGTGGACATCGGAACCGGCTACTTTTCCTACTAAATTAGAAAACTCTGATGGTTTCTCCACCGAATAGCATTCTTCTCCGTACAGCGAACACACACAAGGAAAGACCAAGAAAAAAGCGAGGAAAAACAGAACCCTATTCTTCATCTTTTAGATGTTTTGTCGCCTATAGCTCCCACGATTCGGCTTATACAATTATGAAAGAAGGCTAGGAAGCTACCGTACTTATTTATCAGCATACAGGCTCTGGATTACCTTGGTAGGATAAATAGTACATAAGAACCTAGCCTATATGCTTCAATATAAAATACTGAATACAAATAGGATAGGCAACCTATGCGCCATGTCCCTACCAAATTTTCCAGATTTCGTATGCTGGACAAGCAAGATTGCCTTCTGAACTCAAGATTTCTCCCTCGAATCCACTTGCAAAAATACTCATTTTTATAATAGGTGGCGGCGAAAAACAAAAAAAATGGCACAGATTATTTGGTTATCTTTGCAATTTCGTTATGAGCCAACTTCAAATCGTCATATTATCCTACCTCTTAATAATCAATCTTATAGCGTTTGTTCTATATGGCGTTGATAAGAAAAGAGCTATTCGGAATGAGTTTAGAATCAGGGAACGAGTATTGCTGTGGACGGCGAGGTTGGGCGGCGGCATCGGTTCATGGCTGGGTTTGAAGCTGTTCCGTCATAAAACTAAGCACACGAGATTCAGGATTGTCATACCGTTGTGGACGATTATTTGGATCGCCGTCGTTGTGTTCGCCGTGATAAAGCTGGGATAAAAAAAGAAACGGACTATTACATCCGTTCCCTTTTGCCTAATCTTCAAGCACTTCAAATTGGTGAAATGACATCCAAGCCTCTTCCTCGTCGTCATGTTCCTCCAAATAGTTGTCGATGGCGTTCTCAATCTCGGTAAAGTCAGATTTTAGTTCTTTTCCGATTCTTTCCCCGATGAACTTTGCCGCTTCCTCAATGGTTTCAAAGTATTCTAGCCCATCATAGAAGTCAAGGCAATATCGGTCTTTGAAATACAATCCATCGGCATCGTTGGTAGCATATACACAGTTCCCGCTCTCTTCCACGCAATAATAGACCTTGGAGCCGGGATAGTGTTGCTCTATGAAGTGTCTGAACTCCGGCATTTCTCCCCAAGCAGTTTCACATGATAAACTCACATGGCTATCTTCAAGGGTGTAGCTGATAATCTCCCCACGGCAATAAATCTTGTTCCAGTCGCCACCAAGTAGGTTAACGAGACAGCCCATCCAAAGTTTTCCAAAGCCGTTTTCAACAAGTGGCCTTTCCATTTTGGTCAGACTATCGATTTTGTCATAAAGTTCTTTCGCTTGTTCAGGTTTTGCTTCCATCACATAGCAAGTTGAAGCCCAGTTTGGCATAATGTCCTCCTTTCTTGATTAGATATTATAACTTCTTTCATCGAGGGTTTCACAAGTCATCCAGCAGACATCCTTTGTGCGGAACTCATACTTCTCTTGTAATTCCGTCCGCATGAAGTCCTCGAAGTCCTCATAGGTTTCGCTTTTTGTTTTTTCTTCTTCTGTAAGTTTGATTTTGATGATTTGCCCGGTGCAGTAGTCGAGCAATACAAGATAATTTGCTTCCATTTTGTTGTGATTTAAGTGTTTACGAATTGGTTTTTTACTGTTTGGACGGTCTGTATGCTGAATCCCGTCAGTTTGGCCACATTTCGGATGCTATACCCACGCTTCAACAGCGATATAACCTCCTTGTATTCTTCTTTCTTCTGTTCGGCGGTCTTTATGCTGCCTTTCCGACGACCCAGCTTGCCGCCACGATTGATGTACTGTTGCCGTCCGCTGTTGAGACGGTACTGGATGTTCCCCCGCTCGATGTTTGACATTTCGGCGAGGATAGTAATCATAATGGAAGCCACGGGATTGACCTCTCCATTGGGTTGTAGTGAATAAAGGCCGATATTCTGTATATAGACGCATACCTTGGCCTCATGCAGTATTTCAAGACTTCGCAAAACCTGGAGTGTGGATCGTCCCAGTCGCGATAGTTCTGAAATAAGTAGATATTTCACGGAATTGTTCTTGCAGTATTCCATGCATTGTGTAAGAATCTCCCGTTCTTCAAGTTTTTTCGCCCCTGATATGTGTTCCTCGAAGGTTTTCACAATTTCCATATCCTGTGAGAGGGCGAATCGTTTAAGGTCGTTCACTTGTCTTGTTGTGTCTTGTCTGTCTGTTTGGGAGGAGACACGGGCATAGATGACGGCCTTGGCGTTGTTCGTGTTCATAATTAAATCAAAGATTATTAGTTGAATAGCAATCATGGTGTTCAAAATGGCGTTGTCAGATTTATTTTTGAACACCCATTATTTTTGAACGATTGAAGGGAGCAACCGGCAAAAAACCAATCACTCCCTCCGTTTTGTAGTGTAATCCATCTTATGTGATTGTAGGGAATATCACATAATGGTCGTTTTTGGACAATCATGGAATTACGATAAGTCCGTATTCCTCATTTATTCGCTCCTCGTAGTTCTCGCAATACTCGACATTCTCGTCTATCACAGAAACGAGTTGGTCAAGGTATAAGCCAAGAATTGCTTTCCTCGGCTTGTCATCGTCAGGCAGAAACTCCAGGTCAAAGAGATCCATGCCTTCGTCGAAGGTTATCTTTACAGTTCCCTTCATCAGAAAACCTTGGACTTTGAATTGCAGTCCGTTCTTGATGGTCTCACAGTTATGAGTACCCCAAGACCATACCTTATTTTGTTGCAGTTTTAGGATTTGCCTTATGTATTCGGCTATCCCGTAATCAAATTCGGTCAGTTGTTCCATAGGTCAATTCAGTTTGTCGTGATATTTGGTATGGACATATTCGAGGAGGATGCTTTTGATGCAAGCTGCCCTGTCCTCGTCATCATAGAAGAAATAGTGATAGTTCGGGTTGCCAAATCTATCCGATTCTTGGCATGTCCCTCTATACCTTTCTCCGCTAAAGAATGTGCTGTAGTATTCGGTATTCTCGGTGTCAGTCGAGTCCATTTGCACATACAGGCTCACATAAAGCCTTTTTTTGTGGATTCCAACACCGTCAAATGTTGAGTTCCAGTTGTTGCCTTGTCTTAGGCTCAATCTGATTTTGAGGTATTTGTTGGGCGAGCCTTTTTTCCCTTCACCCGTTTCTTTGACTATCCTTGCTACAGTTTTTGGAGTGATGGCCAAAAGTTCTTCCTGTGTCAGAGAATTGATTATCTCCAATTTGCGTTTAGGAGCGTATCTTTTGAATAGCTCCAGGTTGATGTTGGTTTTCATATTGCTGTGATTTTTAAGTTAGTAATACTCTTTCATATAGCAGCTTTCGCATAAGCTTCCGAAATCATTCACATCGGATCGGCTCATTGGTTTACCGCAGTATTCACAATGTCTTACCTTTTCTTCGTGGACGTATTTGGCTACCTCGAAGATGGATGGGCCTTTGTAAACGATAGTGATGCCCTTGCGTTTCTTTATCTTTTTCATGGCTCTTGCGGTATTGCGGTTAGTTCTCCAAAAGCCTCCTTGACTTCATCCTCGTCCAAGAAGTTAGTGTTGCGTACCTGTTGGATGATTTGCTTCAAGTCCTCGTCCTTCAGTGCATAGAAATAGCCCCTGAAATAATCGAGCAGTTGTTTGTCGGTTATGGTTGGATGATTGATTAAGGCATATTCTATTTCATTGTACGCCTCTTCGTATTCCTCTTCCCAACCATAACCGTCTCCTCTGAAAGAATAGCTGTCATCGTCCTCATGTGGATAGACATTGGTGCAGGTCTCAATGATGTGTTCGACAAAATGGAGGCAATTCAGCACTTCGCACTTTATCACAAATTCTCTGTCTGTATGCGGCTCATAATAACCGCAACTGAGATTGATGGCCGACACTTTCAAACCTCTGTCTTTCAACTCTCCCACATCCGTTATTAGGCCACACTCTTCCTTGTAGCCAAACAGTTCTGGCTTGATATCTTTGATAAATTCGGGAGAACAAAGCTGTGTCCACCCACCGATGCTTGTTATTAAGTCGTCGCCATTCCGTCTGTCGCATTGGATAACATAGCGGCAATCATCAAAAAACTCCATATCGCATTGGCCACTTCCTTGACAGCCTGTTTCTTCTGACACGAAAAACACGGCCTTGATGTGGTCATATTTTTTGAGGCATTTGAGATTCACCCACACACCTACCTTATCATCAGCTCCCAACCCCTCTTGGCGTTTATTCTTCCTGCTGAAGCCCAGGATTATGTCTTTGGCTTCAATCGCTTCAAAGTCTTTGCTGTGATTCTTCTGCACTTGATCCATGTGGGCACAGAGGCATGGATAGGTTTCTGCCTCACCTTTGACTACATAGATATTGCCGATTTTATCAGATTTAACGTTAGCTTCAGGCACATTGTTTCTGAGCCACCACTTAATGAATTTCCTCATCTTCTTCTCGTTTCCTGAAGGTGAATAAATGCTAAACAATTCTTTTAATAATTTCATAATTTTCAATGTGTTAAAGGGGAAAATGCCAGATTCTTCGTCCGATAGATTCCCCTTGGGTTAATGATTTGTTGTTAAGCTGCAATTTCCTCCGTTTCTTCTGCATAATACGGAAGGTCGGTCATAGGGTTGATTCTGTCGTAATAAACCCCGTCGAACAAATGGAACTGGTGTGAATGTTTGTCAAGTGAGAATTTGCTGATGGTCTTTTCCACATAATTGACAA
>JAEEGL017203938.1_pt1 | contig 11363 bp, 5 predicted proteins | sample 9134231 | NCBI WGS metagenome assembly JAEEGL01 (sample SAMN16246548, study PRJNA631951) | gut metagenome | biome: gut microbiome; feature: rumen; material: fiber-attached | host: Bos | place: Iran: Karaj | collected 2018-10
CGATCATGCGCGCAGAGGAATGCTCTATTTCTACAACCATGTGATGTCAGACGGTAAGTGGGATGGAATACTTACTCCCGAAGATTTTCCGCCACCGAGGACAGCGATGTATCCAGCATGCAAACCTCCGCTTGAAAAGGCCTCCGATCATCTAATTGTGACATGTCAGAATGAGGATACTTCCATCACATTTGTGAAGCCTGTTGAGAAATGGTTCGAGATTGCAAATGCCGGTGAGAACGAGATCGTAGTTACACTGGATCTGCCAAGATGGCTGAGAATCGCAGAGGACAGTATTGTCGGATTTGAGGGGCATGGTGATATCAGAGTCAATGGTGAGGAGAGAATTCTCCTGGAAGTCGATTGGGAATCCGTGCCTGAAATGATCACTCAGCTTAGTGACAGCGGTGAGATCAAGCCGGAGGACAAGATCGTCAGCATCAAGGATGAGATTCACATAATGGCGCTCATGACCGGTGAGAGTCATGTCATCCCGGTGGAGATCAAACTCTTCAGAGGTATTACACTTCTGGGACAGAACAATATTATTTTCCCTCCGCATATGGAGGACGACGGAATGCTCCGAATTGAGGCGGATATGGTAAGAGATCTGTCGGGAGCATGGATCAGGATACCGAATCTCGGTCGTAACAGAGGTTCACTCGTTGAAGCAAGAACGGAGAGAGCTACACTCACATATGAGGTTACCGTAACCAGTGAAGGAGCATTTTTGCTGGAGCTTCACAGATTCCCGTCGCTTAATGCTGTAGGAAGGATCAGGATCGGAGTATCGGTCGATGAGAATCCTGCCGAGATGATAGAGTCCGAATCCATTGATGAATACAAGGGCGATTGGAAGACAAATGTCAGAAACAACGTGGATAAGCTGTATTTAAGGCTCCCGAATATTAAACCGGGATCACACAGGATTATATTCCACGCTGTAGATAAGTACTTCTCTTTCTCAAGATTTGTTATTTACACCAGGGAGAGAAGAGAGAACACGCTCGGTATCAGAGGCGGAGATCTGAGACTCCCTCTGAGTTTTGATGCAGCCGGATTCTCATGGGATTTCTATGGAAAAGAGGCCTATGAACTGCCTCCGAGGCCAGTGTATTACGCACTCAGAAAACAGAAGAGTGACGGCATCGGGGAACATATGGAATTCCTGTCACAGTATGGCACACCTATTCCGGCATCCGAGATACTGGCTCAGGGACTTCACCCTGTTCAGGAAAAAGATGGTCGAATTTTCATCGAGGCAGCGTCAGCTCTTGGTGAGTCAAGAGCAGCATTTACTGAAGGTGGAAAATGGGATTACTGCAATGCACCTTCACATGGAGAGACAGGCCTTGCTATGTACCTGAGGGATGAATCAGCACTTGAAGCTTTCAAGAAAATGAGCTGGGGCGGAACCAGTGCTATTAAGAAGGCACCGTCACTTCATTATGTATTTGAGACCCGCGGCGGAACATATCGCATTTGGGCCAAGATCCTTATATGGGATGCGGATAAGGCGCACTTCACCATAGGAATGGATGACAAGATATATTCTGAACAGGACCTCTATGGTGGTCAGGGAATATGGAGATTCTCAGCAGAGAACATCTGGCGCTGGGTACCTCTTGTTGATATCAAACTCAGAAACGGCAGACATACACTCAGATATTATGCGATGTCAGCCGGAATCAGAGTAGAGCAGTTCTATATCACTTCCACTGATGAACTGCCGCCTGCAATGGCCTGATTAGTTCAAAAAAATACCCACCTTCTGATTGCGGCGCTGACCGCAGCGGAAGGTGGGTAAATTAGTTGGTTTTTATTTGTTTTACGCGTCGATATTGATCTCAGTTTGTATTAAAGAACAAAACTCTGGTTGCCTCCAAAGAGGTGCTCTTTGAAAGGAATCAGCATTGAGATGAGTATTGAACCAAGGATGACGCATGAGATCACTTCTCCGGCACCTACAGTGAGCATGAAGAACGGGATTCCGCCGGGAATCTGATATGCATAGGTAAGTACAAACGGAATGATAACTGCGTTTGAAACTACAGGCGGAATAGTGCAAAGGTATCTGTTTTTCTTAAGAAGATGGGTACCAACTGCTCCTATCAGTGTTGCAAGTGTTCCGAAGATGATATCGGGAAGCGCGCAGCCTGTAACGATATTACTTATAAAACAACCGATTACTACACCGGGTATAGCGGCGGGTGTGAAATAAGGGAGAACACAAAGTGCCTCTGAGAATCTGACCTGAATTGCTCCGCTTGCAAGATTGAAGCCTGCGGCAATTACAGTGAGAACGACATAAAGAGCAGCGATCACAGCTGCCTGTGTGATTAATAATACTTTCTTGTTTTGCATTTTTATCTCCTTTAGTTTTGGTGACGAGTGGGAAGGAAGGACGGAAGTCCATAAACACTCGATTTTTAAACAGCGTGAATTATTCTAGCACTTATGTATACCTTTGACAAGCCCTAATTAATTTTGGAATGCCCTGAGGCATGGAAGGAAAAAGCCTGCCTAACCCTTACGGGCCGGAGCGGAAGTTTTTATCCTTAAGCCACAGGGAGTCCGGGGGCTTATCCTTTTCGGTATGGGAAGTTTGAGTAATTAAAAAGTAGCAGTGAATAGCTGTTACGAGGTAGAATGAATATTATGAAACTAAGCGATGTAATGAAAGAATCCAAAATCAAAATACATGCGAGTATAAACGGGCATGGCATAATTCTCATCACTAAGGCTGCCATTGGAGTACGTGACGGTCTATTGGTTGAGTCACTGACCTATTTCGATGAGGATCTTACATTCAGAGAGCCGACCAAAGTAATCGCAGTCAACAAACGCGATGGCAGAACCTATGAGTTTGAATCTCAGAGTATTGGCCCTGTTGAGACCCGCTATGGCAAGTTTCATCTCATTAGATGTCCTGATGACGGAAAGGTTATAAACCGCAGACAGGCAGAGAGATACGATATCGACAGACTGGGGGTTATCAGGATCAACCGTGGAGGTGATATCAGAAATGCTCTTGTTTACGATATCTCCATGAGAGGAATTGCTTTTATATTGGACAGCGATGCGGTGTGCAAGGTGGGAGATCACATCACGGCTTCCTTCAGATATGATCCCAACTATTTCCATTTCTATGCATGTGAAGCTACGGTCGTACGTATTTTTACAATAGATAATCAGATTGCCGCAGGATGCTCCATAGATTCCATGGGCGCCGATATGATCACGCTGATCAGTAATAAAAAGAAGGAAAAGCTCGGTATCGGCGTGGATGATATGCTTGGGATATCGGAGTCAACCGATGAAAATATCGCGTCGGGTGATAAGATTCCTGTAAACTATGTGCCTCCTAAGAATAATGATCAGGGATACGCCAAGGATAAAGACCCATCGAGATTTGAATTGCATCTAAGTCCTGAGGAGGCTGCAAAGGCCATTCCTGAGGGAAGAAGAGAAAGGCAGGAGATTCCTGAAAGAGAGAACATCCGAGAAGTCATTCCTGAGATTAAACCCAGGCCGCCGGTGGAGCCTGTAACCGTTGGCGACGAGGATATGGAGCAGTTCCTGTCACCTGATGAGGCAGCAGACCTTATACCTGAGAGATCGGCTTCTGAAATCATGGAGAGACGTGCTATCAGAGTGGCCGATATAGATGAAGATATTCCAATCAGGGAGAAACCATCCAGGCCTGTGAGGGATGAATTCTACGACGTAGAAGTGCAGAGAGCATATGATCCTGCAAAGTCTCTCGCAAATGCAGCTAATTCTGCAAAGAACAGCATTCATCTGCCCGGTAGGAGAAGAGAACTGGAACAGAAGAAAGCTGAGGCAAATAAGGCAGAGCCTAAACGTGCTCCGGCCAAGCCACTTTCAACAAGTAAATCTGAGTTTAGAGGAAAGTTTGGCAATAATATTGATGAGAGTCTGTTTCAGGATAACAAAAATGACGGGTTCCTTACTCCTGAGCAGATAGCTGATATTATTGAACTTGAAAGAATAAATAAAAGAGATTTCTAATTAAAATCCGGGATACCATAACAACGTGGTATCCCGGAAATTTGTTTAATGAAGGTATTTTGCGTTAGTGTAGTTTCTGTTCTGTGTTGAAGTAGAGTGATTCATAATTATTAGTGATAAGTTATATCACAGATATTTCTTCTATTTTGCGATTTTTGTGTGCCGCGAAATCAATCTGATGAACGGTTCCCGCATCACCGGTGGATTCATGTAGGAAAACTCCGCTTGCCCTGAATTTTGCATTTACTGCAAAATCACTTCCCTGGGAGGTGAATTCGGTGTCTGCACGCCCCAGGAAAATTGCACCTACGTCAGCTTCCCTCAGAGTCATCAATGTATCCTTGCCATCTTCTCCGTGGCACCATACCCGGAGCTTATTAAAAATATCATCATTTTCATCAATCCATCCGTTGCCGTCCCGGTCAAAGGCAGCGAGCTCAGAAAATCCATCACCGGATCTTGCGCCAAAGAGTTCACTTCCGTTATTTATGATCCCATCTCCGTTTCTGTCATAGGCGAGTAATCCGGAGCCGGGGGAAAGCATATTTATTTTCTCTTCTTTGCCATCTGCATCGAGATCGAAGGTGAAGGTCTGATCGGCTATTTCAGTGACTTCTGAACCGACATTTATTACGAGGGGATCGATCAGGTTCACCGGCTGCATGTGGGTAGCATGAATTTCTTCCGTAAATTTGCGGGACATGTTGAGGTTCACATTGAAACCAATTTCCCGTCCGTCTTCGGTTCTGGCATAGCCTTTTGCCGTGAATGCGGTCTGCTCCTCTTCCACATGAATATAGGAGGCGGTTGATACGGACATCCATTGATAAGAACCGGAGTACATCTGACTGCTGAGGCTTCGCATGAAATGCTGCATCTTGCTGCCGCCTCTTCCCGATGCAGAACCTCCGTAGATAAGCTGCATCAGATTAAGGATACGTTCCATCAACTGCATCCTGATGTTTTCAATCTCAGAGATCTTGGAATAAGTGGTATCCTCTGATCTGATGGCATAACCGCCACCTGCATTGTAGTTGGTGAAGAGTGTCTCGCCCCCATCTGAGATGTTCTGATCCCCCTCGGCTCCTTTCAGAACATCATCGAAGCCCGGCGTTTTGCCCTGTCCTGTCCGGACCAGCATCTGTCCCTTAGTCATGATCATCTGTGACCGTGATGAATACATTCTTTGGGATGTCAGATCCACGTTGCTGTTTGCAATCCTCATAAGCACATTCCTCCAGAAATCTGCGCTCTCGCAACACTGCGAGGCAATACAACATTACTGTAAGCTGTGCACTAAGAAAGAATTTCGCTTGTGAAATACCGGTGTTGCCAATGGTATTGCGAAGCAATAAAAAAGAGCACAGCTTCGAAGAAGCTCTGCCCAGCTTTATAAATCATATTTCGGACCGGCGTGTTTTTTTCTTAACCTCATGTAAGAAAAATTAGAGATATTGTTCCTAGAGTGCCAAAATCATAGTATAATTTACAATATATATACATTAGTTGGGGGAAAAGTTTTATGGGGATAAATCGTAAGATCCATGTCGGATTTAATTTCCATGTAGATTTTTATCATTCAGACAGAGGAGATACCAATGACGCTGCCGGTTTTGGCAGAGATCTCATCATGGTCAGAAATATTCTCGAGATACTGGGTAATGCCAATAATGAAGGCCAACCTGTGAAGGCAGCCTGGGATTTTGAGAGGGAGTATACTCTGGGCAGGATACTGCCATCCCTTGGCCCTGATGTTATAGAAGGGGTTAAGACCAGACTTCGTGAGAGAGGAGACGAACTGCTCCTTTCAGGAAGTCATGCAGATATGTTTGCTGCGATGTCCGGAAGTGAAGTAAGGGCTGCTGTCAGGAAGGCACTTACGGGAAGAGTGGACGTGCTATCCGATGATCCGGCAACGCCGCTCAAACCTGACAAAATCGTGAACGCGCTGGGTGAGCCTTCAATGGTACTTTGCCCGGATGCTTCTGTTTTCTCGCCGTCAATAATTGAAGATCTGACTAAATCCGGTGTGTCTGCTGTGATCCTTGGAAACAGCAGTGTGGGCACTGATGCAATGACTACTGTTGCAGCGGAGCTTCGGAAATCACCTTATGTTTCATACAATCCTGTAACCTATAGACATGCCAATACCTCCATGACGCTCATTCCTGCATATTCTCCCGGAGAGTTTATGGATGCGGGTAATCTGACTATTTTCCTGAATGATCTCAGGGAGAAGCAGATATCGGGCGACATCGAGGGTGATATTTTCATACTTATCAGTGCCGATGTAAGAAGTGCCTGGTGGGAATCCATGGGCATCAAGGGCTTCTTGTCGGTCGTTCCCGGAACAGAGGGACTCTCAGGCTTCCTGAAGGAACTCAGAAAGCTCGATTACATCGCTTACAACACGCCCAGCGGATATCTCAGGGATCATGCTCCTGTATCTGAGCTCAGTTTTGCAGGAGATGTGGCAGCAGGCAAGTTCAGCGATTTCTCCACCTGGGGGGAGACGCCGGCGGGCAGAATGATCTGGACCAGACTTGAGAGAGCGAGGATAGGCAGCAGGGTTTATTCTAAAGAGAGGCTGTCCGATTCACTCGCTAAAAGAGTGGAGCTCATTAGTGCAAGGAATTTTGGAGAGGCGCTTCCTGCACCGGCTAAGGAGAGACTTGCTCAGATGGATCAACTCTCAGCTGATATTCAGAAGATTGAGAGAAAAGCCATAAACGAGAAAGAAATGTCAATGCGCACAAGTGGGCGTCAGAGACTTAATAACAGTGCTATCGGAAAGCATCTGTATTCCAGAAGAAAAGATGATGAGGAGCGCAATTCTTTCATCATTATGAATCCGAAAGGTCAGAGGACGGTGTCCTATCAGCTGGAGATAGAGAGTGGACAGTGCCCGAAAATCAACACACTTGTACTCGAGTGTGATGAGTGTCAGATAGACAGCTACACCGCTTTTGAGACTATGTCGGATGGCAGGTTTGTAACGGGAGTATTTGTGCTGATGCGCTTTGCGGAGGCTCAGTATACCTATAAGATATATTATCATTTTGACAGATCGGATATACCGAAGGAACCACACAAGCCTATCATAGAGGTAAAACCTGAGGATATTCCTGTTTTCCATGCTGAAGGTGCCATGAAGAGACTCCTTGAGGCACAGGGTAAACTTCAAAAACCTGTTGAGGAGAAAAAGGACGATACCAATCCTGCGGTCGCTGAGAGGATTGCTGCTATGAATACCGCAGCAGGTCAGGGTAAAGGTGCTGATCCTGTCAAGACAGAAAAGGAGACCTATGTAATTGAGAGCGCCGGCAGGAAGCTGAGACTTATCGTCACGGGTACCGGTGCAGGGAAAGGCAAAATACGTGAAGCTTTCTATGGAGATGAGAAGATAGGCGATGATCAGTTCCTCATGTCATATGTGAAGGCAGGGGGTAAGGTCTCTGAGTTTGAATGCACAACTGTGGAAGCAGTCCAGGTGGCAGGTTCCGGTGAAGGCGTCAGAATCTCCGGAGAGATACATGCCAAGGGAGAGAACGTTCCCGGAAAGTATTCTTTGTCTATAATTGCAACCAATGCTCTAAAGGGAGCAGATGGAGTACTTATATATTCAGATGTTCTGTATCCCGAGATACATGCAGGAGCAGATAGTGAACTTGAGGAAGTGGCACCTATACAGATATCTCCGCTTTACAGAGCAGGTGTCAGTGTTATCAGAAGAGCTTTCACCGGAGATGTGAGCGACTATCCGGTATCCTGTTTTGGAAAAGCAGTCAGGGAAAATGCAAATATCAGTTCATTTAACAACCAGCTTACAGCAGGTGTCGTGGGAGTCAAAGGTGCTCTGTCAGGAATAGTGATAGCTCATTCACGTCAGATGCTCGGTGCGATAGCAGGCTGCCCGGGAAGACTGATCACGGATGGAGAAGGTCAGCACCTGAGCCTTAATCCCTTCGGAAGCTATGGCGGAGGACACAGAATATATCCGACAGTTAGTGAAGGCCTAATTCAGAGATACAGTGATATTGCGGTAACAGGTACGAAGCAGTGTGTAGCTTCAGCATACAGCGGTGTCCATGAGAAATTCTGTCTGTGCATCTCCTGCTTTGCCGGTGCCTGTATGAATGCGAATCAGCTCAGCGAATTAACGGCATTCAGTGACGGAGCTGTTATCTGCGGGGATGAGACAGGAGTAATCCATCCCTTTGAGAAAGACAATACAGTCCTTCCGAGATATCAGATGGAAGTCGCTCCGGAAGCTGACAGCACGCCGGATCCGGTAGAAATGAAAACTATCAGGAGTGAGATTTCCAAATATATTAAGAGCAAGAAATAAAACTATTTGATACAACAGCAGTAAAGATTAGATCAGATGGAAAAAAACGAATTAAAAAGAGAGGCCGTTTTATACGGCCTCGCAACCTTTTTAGTACCTGCGCTTATGTTTGTAGTTGTCTGTGCAGTACTAAGAATCACACCCTTTGGTGACAAAACATTTTTATATGAGGACATGAAACAACAGTATGTTGATTTTTTTGCCTACTACAAAGCCGTCTTTCATGGTCAGGACGGCTTTTTGACGTCTGAAAACTGCGGACTTGGCTCTAATATGCTGGGCATATGGACCTATTATCTGACAAGTCCGTTTTTGCTGCCGTTTATATGGATTCCCGAGAAGCTGCTGCCGGTAGCGGTGACTGTTCTCATCGGCACCAAACTGTCTGCGGCAGGGTTTACAATGGGATGCTTTTTAAGGTCAGTCACGGATAGGAAGAATACAGTAATTGTCTTTTCAACAGCCTACGCATTCAGTGCATGGCTGGTTGCGAATATGACAAACACCATGTGGATAGACGGCGCTATCATGCTTCCGCTTACAGCTTTGGCGTATCTGAATATGCTAAGGAGCGGAAGAAAGAGTATGCTGCTATATGTGCTGTCGGTGGTAGTGGCCATCTATGTCAATTACTATATCGCAGCCATGATACTGATATTTCTGCTGGTGTTCTCATTATTGGGACTTCTTCTAAAAGAGATAGATTTAAAGGCATTTGGGAGATTTATTCTGGGAAGTGCCATGAGTGTGATCGCAGATCTGTGGGTGCTGATTCCTGTGGTGCTGTCACTAAGAGGCAGTAACAAGGATCACGCTGGAGATGTTGCGAGGGCGTTCAGTAGTTACCTGCCTTCCTCAGAGGCGGTGGCGCGAAATATAACTCCGGTTGAGGTTATATCCAAACTTTTCTGTATGAGCTATGACAGCATTGAGATAATGGAGGGTTTTCCCAATATCTATTTCGGTACGGTTCTCGTGCTGCCTATGCTTCTGTTTTTCCTGAATAAAAAAATAAATAAAAGACACAGGATTATGGCGTTCCTATATCTGGCGTTCCTGATGGCATTTTTCTGTGTAAGTGAGCTCGATAAGCTGGCGCATGGGGGAACCCGTGCTTATGGGTATCTCTACAGATATTCATTTGTGTTTTCATTTGTATGTCTGATAATGGGATGCGTATGCCTTACAAAAATCGAGGGATTATCTATTAAAAATGTTGTAATTGGCAGCGTTTTTGAGGAATTTCTTCTTGCGATAGCGTACCTTAGTAGGGTAAGATTTTTTAGTGCAAAGATGCTATTGATCAACACCATGCTGGTGGCAGCCTCTACGGTATTGATGGTGGCAGGAGTATATGCGACGAAGAAGACTAAAGGTGATAATGAAGTTGCCGGAAGTGATGCCGAGAAAGGGATTGCCAATACTGAAAAAGGAGCTGGCAGCAGCTTGCTCAGGATGGTACGATGGGCAGTAATACTGGTACTCGCAGCTGAACTTATGCTCAACTTCCTGTGGATATACAGAAGCCAGGCGATGAATGCAACATATGTCAGTGAATATTCACAGAAGGTCGCAGGTATAGAAGCGGCGCTGGATACTATAGATAAATCAGCTAAGAATGCGGGCATTGATGGAGAGAGGTTTAGAATCGAGAGCTATAACCGCAGGACACCAAACGACGGACTTCATTTTGGTTACAGAAGCGTATCCACCTATAACAGTCTCCTGAAGGTTGAGGACAGAGAGCTCCTATATCGAATGGGCTTTAATGACAACGGATTGTATGCAGAGTATGGCCCCGGCAATACACGAACAGCCGATGCACTGCTTGGAATCAGATACATCATTGCTGGTGAAGGATTTGAGCCTCTGGAAGGTCAGAAGAAAGTGGCGGGCGATGTGATCGAAAATGAAATAGCACTCGACCAGGTCACCTATATAAAAGGTGAGGATACGAAGGAACTTCTGCCATATATTGATTCAAAGGACGGAGTCACAGATTCTCCCTTCTATGTACAGGAAGCCCTTTGGGAGAAACTGACAGGTAACGGCGAAAAGATATTTGTAGACGCAGAGGTGTCAGTGATCGAAAAGGGACATGACGATACCGGAGATAATCAGGAATCCTTGAATTACGGTGATGATATCTTTGAAGAAATAGCCGACCATATGATTTATTATAAAGCTGTAGCAAAGAGCGACGGCGAGATGTATTTTTACATGAATAAACAGAGCGGCGCTGAGAGGAATCTGGCTGTTTACGTAGACGGTGAATTTGTGAGTGGATATGGAAATGCATCAAGCCAGAAGGTGCTTCATCTTGGTTATTTCCACGCCGGAGAGAGCGCAGAAATCGCTGTCCTACTGGATGAGATAAATGAGCTTCCATCGGAACCAATGGTAGTAACCGAGAGATTTGAATTATTAAAATGAGTCAGGAAATCCGTTTATAAGCGGAGTTTTAGATAATAGAGAACACAAACGTACAGTAAAGTATTATTCATACAGACAGGAGGAAAATATGGGCAAACTTACAAAAGAGGATATATTCAGGATTGTTGATGAAGAGGATGTTGCTTTTATCAGACTTCAGTTCTGTGATATTTTCGGAACTCCCAAGAATATCGCCATAACTGAGAGACAGCTTAAAGATGCTCTTGATAACAATTGCATGTTTGACGGATCGGCAATCGAGGGGTTTGGTAGATCGGCTGAGAGTGATATGTACCTGTATCCCGATATCGACAGCTTCCAGATTTATCCCTGGAGACCGCAGAGCGGCAAGGTTGCTAGGATGTTCTGTGATGTTTACACATCCGACAGGAAGCCTTTTGTGAGCGATTCCAGAAGCGTGCTTAAAAAAGTACTCGAGCAGGCTAAGGAGATGGGGCTTACCTTCAAGGCTGATCCTGAGCTGGAGTTTTTCCTCTTTGAGCTTGATGATGAAGGACAGCCTACAACGAAGACTCATGAGACAGCAGGA
>JAEEGL017373465.1_pt1 | contig 11363 bp, 7 predicted proteins | sample 9134231 | NCBI WGS metagenome assembly JAEEGL01 (sample SAMN16246548, study PRJNA631951) | gut metagenome | biome: gut microbiome; feature: rumen; material: fiber-attached | host: Bos | place: Iran: Karaj | collected 2018-10
GGGGCTAATCAACGCCCCCCGACCCCCTCTAATCTTAGAGGGTGAATAGGGCAACGGCAAAGGGGCAGGTTAGGAAAGGGTCAACTCCCCCTCTAAGATTAGAGGGGGTCGGGGGGCGTTGATAACATACGTGACGAAAATTACTCATTGAGTAAATTTGCTCAGTGGCCTATTAACGAAAATTACTCATTGAGTAAATTTGCTCAGTGGCCTACTAACGAAAATTACTCAATGAGTAACGGACCAATTCTCTAGAAAATCGGGGAAAAAGTGACTGAACCTAAAAAGTTGTTGAAAGATTTTCCAGTGTAGGTTTCAGTGCTACCTCCAGTGTAGGGTACTTGGCTCGTAACCCACTGATACTCAGGCTCAGTGTAGGCAGTGTAGGGTACTTTTTGGGAAGCCTAAATAGAGGCCCCACCCCTGCCCCTCCCCTTGAAGGGAGGGGAGTGGCTACCGCATTGAGATCAGTAGGGACTTATTCTGCAGTGCGCGTGGAAACGGGCTGAGGATGAGCACGTTGCAAATTAGGTTTTGATCAACCCCAACTGTTTCCTTGCATATTCCAGGGAAACGTATTACCTTTGCACCAGATTTGTGAAAATCGATGGATGATATGCTGCTTTCAGCCCTGCACTGACTTTACTCAACAGCATCAGTCACGACAATAGTTTTGAACCAGTCCTTCAGCCAGCCTTTGTACTGGTTCTGGGAGTCGGCTACCAAGACAAGCAGTTGGCGACCGTCGGCCAATGCGGGACCGACACAGAGGCCTTCGTAGTTGGCAAAGCTGCGGGCGGTGAGGTTGATACGGGTACGGAACTCGGTGAGCAGTCGTTTCTGAAGCATCTCGCCAGGTTGCTGACTGGCGGGGTGTACCACGTAGAGCTTGACGTGCACGAAGGAACCGATACCTTTGCGCGCTTTCCACACCTCTCGTTCCAGCACGATAAGTTGTCCGTCGTCTAATGCTGCCAGTCCACTGACACCCAGTATGCTTTGACCCTTTCTACCGTGTACGGCAGACGAGTCTGTCTGATACCAATATTGTTCACGGGGCTTCAGGTCATTGCCAAAACTCTGCAGGCGCAGTTTGTTCGATTCCCCATAGTCTGCACGTAATGCATTCTCCGTGGTTGTCCAGAAACGACTGGTGGCAGCGTTATAGGTCAGTGCCTCGAAGCCGCGGTTGCTATAGGCCGTGCGGAACACCTCGGGGATGTCCAGCTGACGGCCCGTCAACTGGCCGTCCATGTTGTATTCTATGATTTGTCCGTCACGCTCGCCACTGACGAACAACGTGTTCTCTGACCCTTGGTCAGAGTGTGGCGTTGCATTCTCTGACCCTTGGTCAGAGTGTGGCGTTGCAATGGTTTGCGGCACATAGCAGATACCCTCTTCGTCGCGGTTGGGCTGACCGCTGGTCAGAAAGGTGTCAGCACGTACCTCTAAGATGTCACCCGTGATGCTGTCCGTGCGGATGGTCATCAGGTAGAAGCCCGCGGTCGGTGACTTGTCATTGACCACGGCATAGCGGTTGCCTCCCAACCATGTGATGCCGCTATAGTTACCAGCCGGTACACTATGGGGGAAGTGGTGCTGTCTGTTCATCACCACCTGTTGGGCCATAACCTGTAGAGCTACTGCCAGCACCAGGAGTAAAAGGGTTGGTTTTCTCATGTTTTATTGGGGCAACACGATGTCTTGCTGACGCTCCTTGGGAGTCACCTTCACGCTGATGACGCGACCGCCCTGCAGTTCGGCATCGACGACAGTACCCTTGGAGGCATGCAGACGGAAACGGATGTCCCAGGAGAGGGGCCATGCGGGAAACAAGTAGATCTTGTTATCCACCTCCTGCAACAGCATCTCCTGCATGGCTATCATGCCGGAGCCTCCCCAATTGTGGTCGGGTGTCCAGTCGAAGCCGGGTCCCCAAAAGGCGGGGAAACGGTGGGGACCATCAGCCATTTTCAACTGAATCAGACGGGCAGCCTCATCGGTGAGTCCTAAGCAGGCTGCCCAGATAGCATCCTGTTTCCAGCCCACATGGGAGCGGAACTTCAGTGCCAGCGAGTCGTTGGCGTATGTATTGCGGGCAACATCGATGTTGGGACGTCCCACGCCATACATACGCCAGGGAAAGACGGGATAGAGCTGCGTGGGTTCCGTGTTCTGCACACGCTCGTAGTGCAGTGCCGGCTGCAGCATGCCGTCGCGGATGGTGATGTTTGGGATACGCTGGAGGAAATTTGAAATGAGAAATGGGGAATGAGAAATGACGGGCACCTCACCCTCCAAGACAATCTTCTCCTGATCATAGCCCATGGCAATCAGCGCTTCGGCCACCGTGCGCAGGGCGGCAATAGTGGAGGTGGAGTTATACGCCATCTTATACGTCTCGCCACCCGAGCCAGGGTAGAGCACCAGTTTGCCACGGTCGTCGAGAGCCTTGGCACCACGCTGGTTGGCCAGATATTGGTAGTGCTCATCGAAGAAACGCAGGCAGGAATGAATCATGGGAATATACTTGCTGATGTCCAGCGGTGTATAGCGGCGGGCCTCCAAAGCCATCATACAGAATTCCAGACAGGTGTCCCACTCGTATTCCAGCCACGCATTATGCTCCAGGCCGGGGTCGAAACCCTTGGGACGCTTGGTGCCGTACTCTGGATAGCAGGGCAGTCCGTAGTTCTCCACCTGCTCCGTGAGACAGGCTCCCTCATGGCCCCAATAGTGGCGGGAACGCTCCTCGGCATTCTTGTAGATGTTCAGATAGAAGTCCAGCTGTGGCAGCAGCAGGTCGAAGTCGCCGTTCTTCAGCATGGGCCAATAGACCAAACGCTGGTTCTGGGCAGTATGCACGCCACCGCCCCAGTTGCGATAGTCAGGACTCAGACGGTATTCCGCCTCCTTGTTGACATATTGCGGGTCGAAGGTGAACAGGCCGCCATTGAACTTGGTGGGCCAGGGACCGCGACTGTTACATGCCAGCATATAGCGGAACAGGTTGTAGTTGCGAATCAGCGGACTGTCGCCCTCCAGATAGCTGCGCTGCCAGAACTGCCGCCACCAACGGCGTGACTGCTGGCGGTCGCGGTCAATGCGCACGGAGCGTTCTCTGGCAGTCAGTTCTGCCTGCCAGTCATCGACGGACCCCTGTCGGGTATTGAGCACGATTTGCAGGTGGCACTTCTTACGCGGCTGTTCCGTAACGTACATCCATCCCTGATAGTCACTACTGGCATAGCGGCCGTGAACGGTATCCATGAGTACGAAGCCCTCGCCCTTCATCCGACCACCGAACGTGAGGTTGGCTATCGGGTTGGTGAGACGGTCCTTGACAGACTCCATCTGCTGCTGGGTGATGGTGGCATCAAAAATGGTCTTTGCAGCATTATGATGCATGAACAGCAGGGCACGCTCGCCGGCAATGATGCTGTCGTGACGGGTCTTCAAGCCCTTGGGAGCCGAAAACTTATAGCTGGTCTGGAAACGCTCACGGTTAGAGAGCAGGAGGTCCTCGGTACGCCAGTTCTCATAGGTGGTAGCCACGGCCACTTTTTCGCGCTTGCTGCTGATATCAACATGGACCACGGGCTTGTTGACGTCTGCCCACAGGCTGATGCTGATGTTGCCATCGGTAACCTCGACATAGCCCTCGTTCAGGTGCAGAATCTGCCGGAATGTCAGCGAATCAAGTGCCGGCGACAGGCTGATACGGAAGCGCCCCTGCTTCAGCAGCGTGTTGTTCTCGTCGAAGGAACCGCTACGGCTCAGGTAAAACAGCAGGTCGCCCTGTTCCACCCACACATTCATGCCGATGTCGCCTCCTCCGCAAGGCATCGACTCCGAAGAATTCTTGCTGGGCGACGTCCACACATAGTCAGCAGGCTGCGCCTGTACAGCGGTGCTGATTGTAACGCCACACTCTGACCAAGGGTCAGAGAACAGCATGAATAACAGGTAAAACAGGATGACGCCCCGCTTCATAATGAAGAATTTAATTTTTAATTTTTTACACCAGTTTTGGGTGCTCCTCCGAAGAGAAGCGGCAGTCAGGGTTCTCTTCCATAAAGATACGGGCATACGCCACATAGTGCTGGGCATTGTCCGTCTGACCGGGACGTACCGGTTTGATGTACTTGGCGGGTACACCACCCCATATCTCACCGGCCGGAATCTTCGTATTCTGCAATACCAGGGCACCGGCAGCCACGATGGAGCCCTCACCCACCTCACAGCCGTCGAGCAGGGTGGCGCCCATGCCGATGAGTGCGTGGTCGTGGATGGTACAGGCATGTACCGTCACGTTATGGCCGATGGTGACATAGCTGCCAATATGTGTGGGTCCCGTCTCGTGGGTGACATGTACACAACTGCCGTCCTGCACGTTCGAACAGTTGCCGATGGTGATGGGTGCCACGTCGCCGCGCACCACAGCACCAAACCAGATGCTGCACTCGTCGCCCATGACGACATCGCCCACTATGGTAGCGTTCTCACTGAAATAGCAGTCACGGCCCCACTTGGGAGCCATTCCCTTATAACTTTTAATCAGAGCCATTTTGCTTATTTTGTTTGCGTTGTGCCTTCTCCTCAGCTTTCTGCTGCTTGCGGAGCGCCTTTTCTTCTGCTTTCTGTTGTTTCTTGGCAGCCTTCTCCTCAGCCTTCTGCTGTTTGAATTGTTGCTTTTCTTCCTTCTCAGCAGCCTTGGCCTGGCGCTTCTCCTCCTTGCGTTCAGCCCTGGCCTGGCGTCGTTCCTCCTTGCGCTCAGCCTTGGCCTGGCGCTTCTCTTCCTTCTCCGCAGCCTTGGCGGCCTTATCTTCCTCGGAGAGTCCGTGGAACTTCAGCCCAGGCTTCACTTTCACCTTCATCTTACTCATGGCATCGGTATTGGTGAACGTAAAGCCACAGAGCACATCCATACGCTTGCCCTTCACCGTCAGCTTGCCATCAGCTACGGCACCGTCGCTGACCATCGTGACAAACATGTTGCGTACCTTGATCTTCTTGTACTTGGCCTCCTGCACGTCGGCAGTAACCTCGCCAATGGGCAACTTACCGCCTTTCACCTTACGCATCTGGGCAGTACGGGGCTTCGAGATGTCAAACTTGAAGTCAGCCTTACAGACTATCTTGCCAATGTCAGGCATATCCATCACCTTACCCAGCATGAAGGAATCGGTGCTCACCGCGCCGAAGACGTATTTCGTAGATTCGTCAAGTGTGAGGTTGACACGGGCCTTACCGCCAGCTGTTGACAGCAGTCCCTGGAAGACTTCCTTCTTGTACAGCACATTGAAGTTGCCTGTATAGGTGACCGTTCCCAGTGCATGCAACTGTTTCATCATGAATTTCTTGACAGGGAACTGGTTGATGATCTTTTCCTTGACACCACCTTTTGCCACCATCTTGCCGACATGGAAGTGGACGTTCATCTTGTATTTGTCCTTCAGATTGCTGATACCGCCATTCGCCGCGATGGTCAGCGCCTTGTCGGTGGTGCTGACAAAGACATCGCTGAACTTCATCTCGTCAGCCGTTCCACTCAGTTTCACCCGTAGCAGCAATGGTAGCGAGAAGTTCTTCAAGACAGGAGCAAAGGGCTTGGCAATGTCTTTCAGCATCACACGGCCGGAGATGGGCGAGGTACTGAAAGCGAGCGGCCGTTCCTGTTTCTTGCTGGGCAACTGTATCTCACCACTACTGAACTTCAGTTCTGTCTGCGGCATGTGAATCATGACATCGCTGAGGTGCACCACACTTTTTCGCACCAAGGCCTTGGCCTGCAGGTCGGCGAGTGTCAGCCCAGAACCATTGTCAACGGCATGCAGGTGGTCAATGACAGCCACCATGCTGTCTTTCTCGGTGCTGAGAATACTGATACGGGCATCTGCCGAAATGTCCAGATGACCGGCATCGAATGCGCCGCGATGAGGTTTTCCCTTGTTCTTGCGAGGCTGGTGATTGTCGGTCGTGAAGCTAATCTTCCCAATGTCAATATGTCGCTGTCCCTTTTCTTCCACAAACTTCAGGTCTCCTATTGCCAGCCGGTTCTGTACGTCACCCTTCTTGGTGTGGCTGACCCACGAACGCTGCAGACCATCGACAGTGGCCGTCTGTTTGCCCTTCCATCCTGTCTTGTACAACAGTTTCTGCAAGGAATAGGCTTGGTCGTTGTAGGTGACGTGAATACGGCTCAGCGACAGTTTGCTGAGATGTAGTGACAGTTTCTTGCCTTTCTTCTCCTCATCCTTCTTCTTCTCAGGAGCCTCAGCCTGTTCCGTCTTATCCTTCTTGAAAGCATCAATGACGAACTGATAGTTGGCTGCCGAGTCTGGTGACGGCTTATAGAGCTGTGCCTGAATACCATGAACCTTGGCCTCGGAAATGCGGACCTCATTGCGCAACAGCCTGAGCAAATCTACATCTACCGACAGCGTGTCCAACAACAGCATCTTGCGGTGCTGCAAGTCCTCGACATCCAGTCCGTAGAGGCGAACATCCTGTGAAAACAACCCGATGCTGACACTGTCTATCGACACTTTCGTCTGCAGTTTGTCCGAAAGCATCTCCGTGGCATACTTCATCAGCTTGTTCTGGAAGGTAGCCGTATTCAATACGAACACGGTTCCTGTCACGAGAACTACCACTGTAAGGCAGACGCCAGCAACAATCTTTAATATGCGCTTGATGATTTTCTTCACATTATATTATAGTTGAACGTCAGAAAGGATCTTTTCAGTAGCACCCGTCATGCACTTTACGAAAGCACCGGCACTGGCACCAGCCGTAGCCATAGACTGCGGATCGTCGAGGAACCGCTGCATGATATTGTTGAAGTCCTCAGAATTCTGAATCTCCAGTCCACCGCCGCAGGCCTTGAGGCCCTGCGCCTCCTGGAAGCGCTGGTTGTTAGGACCGAAGATGACAGGAACACCCCACACGGCAGCTTCCAGTGTGTTATGGATGCCCACACCAAAACCACCACCCACGTAGGTGACATCAGCATATCGGTAGATGCTGGACAGCAGACCGAAGCAGTCGATGATGAGAACGTCCAATTGTTCTATATTCTCTTGATGTTCAAGAGTTGAATAGCGTGCCACCTTGCAACCTTGCAGCATGGACTCTATCTGTTGTAAATGTTCTTCGCCAATGACGTGTGGAGCGATAATCAGTTTCCAACCAGGATGCTCCTTGAGCCACGGAATGAAGATTTCCTCATCAGGCTGCCACGAAGAACCGGCCACAAATACCTTTGGCTGGGAATCTTTATTAACAAAGCAGTCCACAACAGGCAACTGCTTGGCAGCAGCCTTGATTTGCAGCACACGGTCAAAACGGGTGTCACCGACAATCTGCACGTCAGTGATGCCAATCTTCCCCAGCAGTTCACGGCTCTCCTCGTTCTGCACATAGAACCGCGAGAAGCATTTCAGCACATGGGCATACTGGCGGCCATACCACCGGAAGAAGACCTGGTTCGGACGGAAGATGCTGCTGACGCTATAAACGGGGATGTTGCGGTGCTTCAAAATGTGAAGGTAGTTATACCAGAACTCATACTTGATGAAGAATGCCATGACAGGACGGACGGCACGCAGGAAACGGCGCGCATTGCGAATGGTGTCTAATGGCAGGTAGCAGATAATGTCGGCACCCGCGTAGTTCCTACGCACCTCATAGCCGGACGGCGAGAAGAAGGTCAGCAGGATCTTGTATTCAGGATGGTCGCGGCGCAACTGCTCCATAAGGGGACGTCCCTGTTCAAACTCACCTAATGATGCGGCATGGAACCACACATAGCGGGCTGACGGATCGACCTGGCTTTTCAGTATATCGAAGGCCTCACGCTCGCCACGCCACATCTTGCGCACCTTTTCGTTGAAAAGGCTAGCAATGGCAACGCCACAGAGGTAGAGGTATATAATAAGGTTATACATTTCGTTATGTTATTTTTCGTTATGACGAGAATTGACGTTATGGCTACGAATGACATCAGCCTAATACTTCGATAGCGCGTTTCATCCGCTTCAGCGTCTCCTCCTTGCCCAGGAATGCGGAGATGTCAAACATGCCTGGACCCTTGCCCTCGCCGACGAGTGTCAGTCGCCAGGCATTCATGATGTTACCCAGCTTGTAGCCCTTCTCCTCTATCCAGGCATGCACAATACGCTCCTGGTTCTCCAGCGAGAAGTCATCAATGCCCTCCAGCACCTGCATCAGTTCCGTCAACTGCTGGGCAGAGCCTGACTCTCCTTCTGCAGGGGCCTTCCAGCGCTTCTTGGCGGTCTTCTCGTCGTACTCTGTGGGAGCCACGAAGAAGAATGAGCACAGCGGCCACAGTTCCTTGACGAAACTCACACGGTCCTTCATCATCTGGGTAACGGCCACGATTCGTTCCGTGGTCTCGTTGGGACAATGCTCCTTGACGATGGGTTCAAAGAGGGCGGCAATCTCCTCTGCCGACTTCATCAGGATATATTCGTGGTTGAACCAAATAGCCTTCTCGTAGGCAAACTTGGCACCGGCTTTCGAGCACTTGGAGATGTCGAACAGCTGAACCAGCTCATCCAGCGAGAACAATTCCTGTTCCGTACCCGGATTCCATCCCAGCAGTGCCAGGAAGTTGACGACAGCCTCGGGGAAGTAGCCGTCCTCACGATAGCCGCTGGCCGTTGACACGGTGCCGTCCTCATTCTTATGCTCCCAATACAGGGGGAATACAGGGAAGCCCAGCCGGTCACCGTCACGCTTCGACAACTTTCCCTTGCCGTCGGGTTTCAGCAACAGCGGCAAGTGGGCGAAGCGGGGCATGGTATCCCGCCAGCCGAAAGCCTCGTAGAGCATGACGTGCAGGGGAGCCGACGGCAACCACTCCTCGCCACGGATGACGTGGGTAATCTCCATCAGGTGGTCATCAACGATGTTGGCCAGATGGTAGGTGGGCAACTGGTCGTGACCTTTATAGAGCACCTTGTCGTCACAAATCTCACTTTTTACGCGTACCTCGCCACGTATCATGTCGTCGATGAGAATCTCCTGACCAGGCTCGACACGGAAGCGAACCACCCAGGTGTCGGTCTCCTTCATCAGACGCTCCACCTCTTCCTGAGGCATCGTCAGCGAGTTGCGCATCTGCAGGCGCGTCTTGCAGTCGTATTGGAAGTTTTCCACCTCCTCACGCTTCTGGTTCAGTTCCTCGGCAGTGTCGAATGCCACGTAGGCACGGCCACTGTCCAGTAACTGCTTGACATATTTCTTGTAAATCTCGCCGCGCTCACTCTGGCGGTAGGGACCATAGTTGCCTCCGAAGCTGACACCCTCGTCGAAACGGATGCCCAGCCACTTGAAAGCCTCGATAATATAATCTTCTGCCTCAGCCACAAAACGGGTGCGGTCAGTATCTTCAATGCGAAACACCAGGTCGCCGCCATGCTGGCGGGCAAACAGGTAGTTATATAATGCGGTACGCACGCCACCGATATGGAGTGGACCTGTGGGACTTGGTGCAAAGCGCACCCTAACTCTTCTTTCTGCCATAGCTATGTTTTTGTTTCCTCTTTAATAATGAATATAAAGCGGTCAGATGTTCAACCGCCAGGTAACGCCATCCTTGGTATCTTTCACCTCGAAACCTGCTGCTGCCAGCTCATCGCGTATCTTGTCACTGGTAGCCCAGTCCTTGTCGGCCTTTGCCTTGGCACGCAGTTCCAGTACCATGTCCATCACCTTGCCGAAGGCCTCTTCGCGGGCCTGCTGGGTGTTAGAGGTCAGCTGCTGGGTATTAGCGGTTAAGCCCAGAATGTCCTCTGTGAAGAGGTGCATCACCTCTGACAGTTCCTTCAGGCAGTCGGCACAGATGGTGGCCTTGTGGTCTATGAGTTTGTTGACAACTGTGCAAGCCTCAAACAGGGTGCTGATGACCTGCGGGGTGGCGAAGTCGTCGTTCATGGCGTCGTAGCAGCGCTGGCGCAGGGTTTTCACGATGCGCTCCGTTTCGGGGTCGCACTGGGATACCGGCGATGAAACGCCGGGCATTACGGCTTTAGCTGCGGCGGGAACGGCGGATGCGGGGACGGCAACGGAGGCGACTAAGCGGTCGAGGTCAGCGATGGCATTCATCAGTTTTTCCAGGCCTTTCTCGGCGGCCACCAGAGCCTCATTCGAGAAATCTACTGTGCCGCGGTAGTGTGCCGACAGCACAAAGAAACGGATGGTCATGGGCGAGTAGGCTTTCTCCAGCAGCGGATGGTCGCCGGTAAAGAACTGCTCCAGGGTGATGAAGTTATTATACGACTTACCCATCTTCTTGCCGTTGATAGTCAGCATGTTGTTGTGCATCCAGTACTTCACCATCTGATGGCCCTGCGAAGCGACGGCCTGTGCTATCTCACACTCATGGTGTGGGAATACCAGGTCCATGCCACCGCCGTGAATGTCGAAGGTCTCACCCAGATACTTGCGGCCCATGGCTGTGCACTCACAGTGCCAACCGGGGAAACCGTCACTCCATGGCGACGGCCAGCGCATGATGTGCTCGGGCTGCGCTTTCTTCCACAGGGCGAAGTCGGCCTGGTTGTGCTTCTCGCCGACACCGGCCAGTTCACGGCTCTCGTCCTTGATATTCTCCAAAGAGCGTCCGCTCAGAATGCCATACTGATATTTCTTGTTGTAGGCCTCGATGTCAAAATACACAGAACCATTGCTTTCGTAGGCAAAGCCGTTGTCCAGGATCTGCTGCACCAACTGCTGCTGTTCGATGATATGACCCGTAGCATGCGGTTCTATAGAGGGGCGTAGCACATTCAGTGCATCCATATACTGATGGTAGCGGTTGGTATAGTATTGGGCAATCTCCATCGGCTCTAACTGTTCGAGCCGGGCCTTCTTGGCAATCTTGTCCTCACCCTCGTCGGCATCGTGTTCCAAATGTCCCACATCGGTAATGTTTCTCACGTACCTGACCTTGTACCCAAGGTGCTTCAGATAACGGAACACCACGTCAAAGGTAATGGCAGGGCGAGCGTGCCCCAGATGGGGGTCACCATAAACTGTCGGCCCACAAACATACATGCCCACATTCGGGGCGTTCAGCGGCTCAAAACGTTCCATTTGCCGCGTCAAAGTATTATAAATAACCAGTTTTGATTCCATAATCATCACAATTTCGCTGCAAAGTTACGAAAAAAAAAGGAGACATGCTCAAAAAGAATTATTTTTCTTTTGTTTTGCACTCGTTTTTTCGTAACTTTGTAAGAATTCTCAGCTTTTCTTTGTATAAAGGCAGTCTGGGAGATTGAGGAAAAACTGGGTTACGAATTGGCAACCGTACTCAATTCCACATTCTGCTATGA
>JAEEGL010342285.1_pt1 | contig 11362 bp, 10 predicted proteins | sample 9134231 | NCBI WGS metagenome assembly JAEEGL01 (sample SAMN16246548, study PRJNA631951) | gut metagenome | biome: gut microbiome; feature: rumen; material: fiber-attached | host: Bos | place: Iran: Karaj | collected 2018-10
AATAAAACCATTTCCAGTTAAATAATTAACATACGAAGCTGCCATTCTATCTCCCTCATTACGTGGTAATGTTCCTTCAACATAATCTATGCCACCGCTCTCTTCTTTAGTTATAAATTGCGGAGAAGGACAATATAACTTATGAATTTCAAGTTTACGTCCTCTAGCATCTTTAACACTACTTAAATATGTATAATCCTCTCTACTTATCTTATATTGTGGATCATTCTTATCATCACTCCATGCAAGAACAACTACCCCAGGTTTAACAAAATTACAAATATTATCAACATGTCCATTTGTATCTATATCATTATATAATCCCTTAGGTATCCACAATACTTTTTCAACGTTCAAATAGTCCTTTAATATTTTTTCAATTTGCTTCTTAGTTAAACCAGGATTTCTACCAGGTGAAAGTAAAGTCTCTTCAGTAACCATACAAGTTCCTTCACCATCAACATGAAATGAACCACCTTCACATACAAAATCTCTAATTTGATAATAATCAACAGATTCGATTTCACTCATTTTTTGACCTATACACTCATCAAAATCCCATGGAAAATAAATACCATCGTAAAAACCACCATAGGCATTAAATCCCCAATCAATACCACGCATTTCACCATTTTTATTTACAACAAATGTTGCGCCAGTATCTCTACACCACGAATCATTATTAGAAAGTTCAATAACTCTAACATTATCAGGTAACATATTTCTAGCATTTGCATATTGCTCTCTATTAACTAACATTGTCATTTTCTCGTATTTAGCTATAGTACTAGCTACTTTAACAAATACTTCCTGAGCTGGCTTTGCACCATTTCGCCAGTTATCAGTTCTTTGTGGCCATAACATATACACTCCATCTTGTTTCTCAAATTCAGCTGGCATTCTAAATCCATCTTTTTTAGGTGTCGAATTTTTTATTCTTCTCATAATCTCCTACTTTCTCTAATTTATAAGAGAATCATATTGATTCTCTTATAAATCTACTATTATTTTTTTTCTATTTTTACTCTTGAAACAAGTATTTCTTCAATTATAAATGAAAGAACGACACCAACAATAAGTGGAATATTCTCACTTATATATTCGGCACTAAAGTCACCAAAGATAGTAAATACAACACCTAAAATTAATAATACAAATGGTACGTAAGTTAAGATATTAATCATAACAGCACCACCTGGTACCCTGTATACTCTCTCTGTCTTTGGATCAGTTTTTCTAAGTTTAATAAATGCTAAGAACATTGGAATGTAACCAACTAATAATGTAATCCAACTTAAACAGAAGAATAAACTAAATGATGCTCCAAAATCTTCATTAATTAGGTTAGCTACCACACCACCAATACAAATAATTGATGCTACAACACCATTAATAATGGCTGCTTTATAAGGTACACCTTCTTTATTAACTGGAGAAAATGCTTTTGGTAATCCACCATCATCAGCCGCATATTTAGCAACAGCATTAACACCAAAAGACCAAGAAGCAATATTAGCAATAAATGTATAAATAAACATTAAACCACAAATAATTACTAATGTATCAAATATTGCTGGTGAAATACCAACACTTACAAATAAAGTATTCAATACTTCAACAACATTATCTGGATCCATTTCTGCAACAACTTCTGGTGCTAAAGCAATATTAAATCCTGTTGCAGGTAAAATATAGAATATTGCCATTAACAAACCACCAAAGATTAATGCTTTTGGAATATCTTTCTTAGGTTCATCCATATCATCAACCCAAGTTCCAACTACTTCAAATCCCATAAAGTTAAATAGGATAATTGAAATAAATGAAATAGATTCAAGATCAAGTGATGGTAATAAATCAGCCACACTTGTAATTGGATTAGCACTATGACCAGTCTTAAGTGCAGAATAGATTCCTAAAATACCAATTCCTAATAATAAGATAATCTTAAATGCTGTTCCTAAATTAACAATACCTTTACTTTCACCAATACGCTTAGTACTTAAGAAAGTAACTAACCAAACATAAACAAGTTGAAGCAATAATATTGCCCATATTGGTAAAGATAAATTAAATATTCCAGCAAATATATCAGTTACTGCTACTGCAAGTGAAGCAATCCATAATGGGAAGTTAACCCAATAATTCCATGCTACACGACCAGCCCATTTTGGGCCAAATGCTTTCTTTACCCAATCATATAATCCACCTTCACTTGGATAAGTAGTACCAAGTTCAGCTGTAATCATACCATAAGGTAAACAAAAGCCAACAAGTAATAATAGCCACCAAAAATATTGTGTATTTCCTATAGCTGCGGTAGGCATTACTGATTCACATACTAGTGTTAAACAAACAGTTCCTAGTATGGCATCAAACAATCTAAATTTTTTCTTTTTCATTTTTACCTCTCTAAATTCTTATTACAAATCTCTATTGTCTCATCCATTTTGCCCATTAAATATACAAGTAGTCCACGCATAGCTGTAAGACGATTTTCAGCTTCATCAAAGCAAATAGAAACTTTTGGATCATCCATAATTTCATCAGTTACTTCTTCACCACGCGTAGCAGGTAAACAATGCATAAATTTTACGTTTGGAGAACATTTATTAATCATTTCTCTATTTACCTGATACTTAGGATAGAAGATTTTCATTCTTTCTTCTTTTGGAAGTTCAGACTCATACAAGCCATACCAAACATCGGTGTATATAAAATCAGCATCTTTTAAAGCAACTTCTGGATCATCAGTAATTAGGAAACTTCCACCGCTAACCTTACAATTTTCACGAGCAATATCCAAATACTCACCTTTTAATTGAAAACCTTTAGGTCCATAATGAACATAATGTCCACCCATTTTTGTAATCATCATCATAAGTGAGGCACATACTTGTGTGCAATCACCGACAAAAACTACTTTACAGTCTTCAATCTTTTTACCTTCAGGCATATGCTCAAAAATTGTAATGATATCACCCATTTCCTGAGTTGGATGATTCCAATCACTCATTCCATTCAAGACTGGAACTGTTGAATATTTAGCAAGTTCTACAACTGTCTTATGTTGTTGTACTCTAGCCATAATTACATCTGTAAGTCTAGAAAGCACAATTGAAGTATCTTTCATACTTTCATGTTTACCTAATTGAATTTGACCAGGAGCTAAATACTGTGCATGACCACCAAGTTGAGTCATCGCTGTTTCAAAAGAACATCTAGTTCTAGTTGAAGCTTGCTCAAAAATCATTCCTAATGTCTTATGATATAAAACATTAAGTGGATATCCTGCTTTAATATTTTTCTTAATCAAAATACTTAAATTAATAATATCCGTTAGTTCCTCTTTGGTATAATCTAGAGTTGAAATATAATCTCTTTTTGGCATTATCTTATAACCACTCCTTTCCGCTAACTGTAAATACACTTAGCTATTATATACATTTAAATTTTATCACATTTTAGATAAATAATCAATCCAAAAAAATAAGAAGTTATTGCTAATAACCTCTTATTTAATCTCTGCCCAAAGTTTATCATATAAACTAATAGATTCCCCAATATTCTTAACAAAATGACCATTCTTTACAACTTCACTACTAAAATTAGCAGCTAAATTATTTTTATAATCATCACTAAAATAATCATAAGACATTGTGTTAATACATTTATATGGATAAAAATCAATAATTTCTGCCATTACTTCTGGTCTTAAAATATAATCGATAAATTCATATAATTCTTCACTATTTTTAGCTCCTTTTGGAATGGCAAAATTATCAGTACTCAAAGCTGTACCTTCAATTGGAAAAATATTTTCTATCTGATCATTCTCTAAAGTTGCTAATGCACCTTCAGCATTCCATAAAACTGCTAAAGAGGCCTCTTTAGATATTAAAAAGTTTTTAGGGCTATCACTATCATACGCCTTTATATTATCTTTTAATTTTAAAAGCCAATTTTTAGCAATTCTAAGTTCTGTCGTATTTGTTGAATTCATATCAAAACCATTTGCTAAAAGGGCAATACCAATAATTATTCTCTGATCATCAATTAAAACAATTTCATCTTTATATTTTGGATTTAATAAATCATTATAACTTTTAATTTCATCACTTATAAATTCACGATTAACTGAAATAACTGTTGATGTTGCGATAAAAGGTAATGTATACAAATTACCTTTGTCATATGACATATCCATATATTCAATATCTAAATTATCAATATTCTTTAATTTAGTCTTATCAATAGGTTCAATTAATCCCCTACTAATCATTATTTCTACCATATAATCACTAGGAAATATTAAATCATAAGTTCCATTTTTAGCCATTGAAACCTTTGCTAATAATTCTTCATTCGATGAATATGTCATATAATTGACCTTTATCCCTGTTTCTTTTTCAAAACTAGTAATAACTGAACTAGGAATATAACTAGACCAATTTAAAACATTAAGCACTCTTTTTTCTTCACTTTTATTACAGCCAGTAAGTAACACTATCAATAAAAATAATCCAATTACCTTTTTCATTCTATACACCTACACGTTTCATTCTTCTTATACTAATAAACATAGATATATTTAAACCTAAGAATATCATTAAAAGCATTATTGTAATCAAAGCATTAACATCTGGTGTAACGCCTGACTTTATCATCGAAAATATTTGTAAAGGTAAGGTATTACTATCAGGTCCTGCCGTAAAATAACTAACAACCACATCATCCAAAGAAAGCGTAAAAGCTAACTGAGCTCCACTTAATATTCCTGGCATTAAACAAGGAAATACCACTCTTAAAAGAGTTTGAATTTTATTAGCTCCAAGATCACTTGCTGCTTCTTCAATATTCGGATGCATTGCCTCTAAAGAACTATTGACATTGACAATTACAAAAGGAATTGCAAAAGCAATATGCGAAAGTATCAAACTAAACATTCCAAGTTGTAGTTTAAATAAAGAATAAATACATAAAAGAGAAATTCCTAAAACTATTTCTGGAATAATTATTGGAATATATAAAAGTTTTGTAATATATTTCTTTCCCGGAAAATCATACTTTTTTAGTCCATAAGAAGAAATTGTTCCAATAATCGTAGCAACCACTGTACTAACTACTGCCACAATCAATGTATTAAATAGTGATTCCAATAAGAAATGATTATTAAATAATTCTTTATACCAACGAAAAGTAAAATGTTCAAAAACAATATTAAGTCTCGAAGAATTAAAAGAAAATACTATTAAAACAAATATTGGCAAAAACAAAAACATAAAAACTAATGATAAATAAATATTATCCCATAATTTGCGGTTTCTCATCATATCACCCCAAATCCTCTAATTTTCCACCAGCCTTGCGATATATTGCAATAATTAAGAAAGTAATTGCCAACAAGAATACTGATATACTAGCTCCAAAAGGCCAATTTCTAGCTGTCAAAAATTGATTCTTAATCAAATTACCAAGAATCATTATCTTTCCCCCACCAAGTACATCTACAATAAAGAAATAACCTAAAGCTGGTGTAAATACCATTAGTGATCCATTGAATAATGCTGATTTAGTTTGTGGAAGAATAATTTTAAAAAACCTCTTCATTCTACCTGCCCCTAAATCATTTGCAGCCTCCAACACCGATTCATCGATTGCTATAACTGAACCATATAAGGGTAATATCATAAATGGAATTAATGTATAAACCATCCCCACTATTATTCCTAAATTATTATACATTAACTTTAATGGAGTATCAATAACACCTGTATTAATTAATACTTGATTAATAACACCAGATTTTCTAAGTAAAACAATCCATCCATACATCCTAATTAATGAATTAGTAAAAAAGGGTACCATTACTAAAGTCATCAGTACTTTTTGTGTTAATTTATTTTTATGTTTTATTGCAATTACAAATGGATAAGATAACACTATACATATGAAAGTTACCACTAGTGCAATAAGCATTGATTTTAAAAATATCTTAATATATACCGCATTAAATAGTTGAATATAATTACTTAAAGTAAAAGTCTCTATCATTCCTCCATAAGAATCACTCTTAAAAAAACTAATTATAAACACATATAATAGTGGTAAAAATATCAAAAGTATACTATAAATAATTACTGGTAATGTAAATAATCCCTTATATATTTTATTTTTCATTTTCATCACCAAAAATTATCACATCAGGTATATCCCAAAATAGTTTTACTTTTTCACCAATTTCATACTTAAAATCATTTCCATATACTAATGCTTTAATAACATAATCACCGATATTAACCATTAACTTATTAGATAATCCATCATATATTAACTCATCTATTATTCCTTCTAAATAATTATTCTTCATCTTATTTTTAGCAATTTTTATATTCTCAGGTCTAATTGTTAATGTTACTTCATCACCTACATTAAATTTATTACCATTTATATTACCAACAATATTATCATTTACACATACCAAACCTTTTTTTACATCAACACTTGTTACTTTTCCCTTGATTACATTTGTATCCCCAATAAAAGTTGCCGCATATAAAGTCCTAGGCATATCATATATTTCTTGTGGTGTTCCTAATTGTTCAATCTTACCATTTCTAATAATTGCTATCCTATCACTCATTGATAATGCTTCATCCTGTGAATGGGTAACATATATAAAAGTTATTTTCAATTTTCTTTGTAATTGTTTTAATTCAATCTGCATTTCTTTTCTAAGCTTCAAATCTAAAGCTGATAATGGTTCATCTAATAAAAGTACTTTAGGTTTATTAATTAGTCCCCTTGCCAAAGATACTCTTTGCTGTTCACCACCTGATAATTCTTTTGGATACCTATTCTCATAGCCTTCCAAATGAACTAATTCTAACATTTCCTGAACCCTTTTTTCTATTTCATCTTTTGGTCTTTTTTGCATTTTTAAACCAAAGGCAATATTGTCGTATACTGTCATTAAAGGAAATAATGCATAATTTTGAAATATCGTATTTACTTTTCTCTTTATTGGATCTAAATTGGTTACATCTTCTCCATCAATAAATACCTTTCCACTACTTGGTTTATCAAGTCCTGATATTGACCTTAACATTGTAGTCTTCCCACATCCAGAAGAACCAAGTAACGTTAAAAATTCATTTTCATAAACATCCAAATTAATATTATCAATTACTACTTTCTTGGTATAAACCTTTGAAAATTCCTTTAAACTAATAATAACTTTTTTCATACGACACCTTCCTACTCTATTATCTATATTCTAACATAAAAAAAAAGAAAAAGAAAGTATAACTAAATGCTATTACATATTTGAATAAATACTTCTACTGGTAATTCTTCCGCCCTACTTTGAAGACTATAACCATATTTATTAAGTATCTTTTCTATAACATCTAAATCATATTCTTTTAAATTATTTTTAATACTCTTTCTTTTAAATTGAAAGGCCTTCTTTAATAATTGCATAAATTTATCAAAAGAGGTGTCCAAAAGTCTATCATTCCTACTCATACATACTACCGCACTATCGACATTAGGCATAGGTATAAAACATTTTCTACTTACTTTAAACAATTTTTTAATATCATATTTTGCATTTATTAAGGCAGTTATCATTGCATAATCTCTATTACCACATTTTGCACATAGTCTATCAGCCACTTCATCTTGAACCATAATAATTATTTTATCCGGATAGAGTTCTTTTAGTAACTTTGTAATAATTGCCGTTGTTATATAATAAGGAAGATTAGCCACAACATATATTTTTTTATAGTTAAATTTATTTCTAATACTACTAACATCTTGCATTAAAAAGTCTCCAAATATTATTTCATAATTATCGTTTTCGCCAAGCACATCTTCAAGTTTATCTTTTAATCTATTGTCTATTTCGTATAGAATAGCATGCCCACAAAGAGGAACAATTTTTTTAGATAAAGCACCTGATCCAGGTCCAATTTCAATAACTAAAGTATCTTTATCTACTTCACTACTACTCAAGATTTTTGAAATAATATTATCATCTTTAAGAAAATTTTGACCTAAAGACTTTTTATATTCAAATTTTTCCATATATATCCCTCACCCTTATTTTATCATAATTTTCAAAAAAAGAGATAACAAAAGTTATCCCTAATTATATCCGTATCTATTACCACCAGATACAATGTATTTATCACTATATCCAGTAACCCAAGAAGCTCTAAAACCTAAATAGTCATTATTTCTAATACCATTTAAACCATCTAATACTGCTTGCTTTGCCATTTCATATTTTTTCTTTTCATAGTATTTTCCACCAGGCATGTAGTCCTTATACATTCCCGCAAAATATACTTCAAATTGACCAGTACCAATAACTTGCTTATATGGACTAGCTCCAAACCATTTACTCCAACTTGATGAATCGCATCTATTTAAAATAACAGACATAACTCCTAGAGCATCATCAATTGTCTTATCAAACTCTCCAGCTACAACAGCTACGACTACATCAAACTCTTGATCTGTTAAATCATACTTTTTATTACCTTCAGTAACTCTAAATCCCATCGCAGGTCTACTTTTATATTTACTTGCATCAAGTGTATATAAAGGTACACTAACTATATCATCACTTTCCTCATCTATTTCTGAATCGATATAAACTACATCACTTGAAGGTAAATCGTTTAATGATTCATCAAATAATTCATCATCTACTAAAACAACTTTCTCTTCCTTAAATAATAAAGAAACTGAAGTTGCTATTTTATCTAAATTAACATTATGACTAACATTAACATGCTCTAAATTCTCAAAATTGTTATTTTTAAAAAACAACACTCCAAAAAAAGCTACAGCAACTAATTGAACAATAATAATAAAAATACTTATTAAAGTTCTCTTCATATTTATTCACCTCTAGTTTTATTTGATAAAAACATCATAACATACTTCCCACTAAAAGTCAAATAATCGATTAGCATTATCCGTAGTAATTTTTTCCACATTTTCTATATTAACTTCTTTTATTTCAGCAATTTTTTTTGCAATTATTGGAATAAATTCCGGACTATTATCACCTCCACGAAATGGTTCTGGTGTTAAATATGGCGAGTCTGTTTCTAATAAAATATATTCTAGAGAAATATCATTTATAACATTTATTAAGTTCTTAGCATTTTTATAGGTAACAACTCCCCCTATACCAAGATAAAAACCCAACTTAACAAATTCACGTGCCATCTCTACACTACCACTAAAGCAATGAATACATCCTCTTAAATTATAATTATTTATCATATCATAAGTGTCTTTTATACTATCTCTACTATGGACAATAATTGGTTTATTATAAAAAGATGCTATTTCTAATTGTTTCTTAAATACTCTTTTTTGCAACTCTTTATTTGTATTTTCATAATGATAATCGAGCCCTATTTCTCCAATAGCCACTATTTTATCATCACCCAAATGTTCTTCTAACCATTTAAGATTGTCATCTTTAAAATCATCAAGTTCCGTTGGTTGAAAACCAATAGCACCATAAACAATATCATATTTCTTAACAAGTTCTAATACTTCTAAATTAGATTTCATATCAGTTCCATTAACAATAATCTTTTCTACTCCGGCATTTTTTATACTCTGAATTAATTCACCAATATTGCAATAGTATTCACTTAAAACATGACAATGTGTATCAATCATAACTACTCCTTACTAACTATCAAATACTTATAAAAACAGCCAACTACGGTTATAAAATAAACAATGCTTAAAATATCAATTTTTGAAGCCATATTAATAATAACCATTGATAACAATAAACATAAATATATTATAACCACTATCCTACCATCTTCCTTATTTGACATTTCTATTTCGTCCTTTCATAGTGACTACGCATAAAATATAACAAAATTACCTTTCTTTGTAAATAAAATTTCCCTTATCAAAGTTAATTTTACAATATTTGTAAATAAATATTTGTCGAAAAAAAAGAAATAAATAAATTATTTCTCTTTATCAATTCTAGCAAATAATACTTCAGGTATTCCAATCTTATTACCACTAGGGTATTTTCCAAATTCTGATACACTATCATAATTAGTAATATCCGTATTTAATTGTTTAAAAATACTTTTAGCCGTATCAGGTAAAAATGCTTGTAAATATACTGTAGTAATTCTTATCGATTCCACTAAATTATAAAGTACTGTCGCTAATCTATCTTTTTTATCTTCTTCCTTAGCTAAAACCCAAGGCATAGTCTCATCAATATACTTATTACACCTACGATATACATTAATTATACTCTCTAAAGAATCCGCTATACGTAATTTATCAATTTGATTATCTAAAGTATCTTTAAGTTCTAATACTTCTTTTATTAACCCCTTATCTAACTCTTCACTAATATTTGTATTTGTAACTATTCCATCAAAATACTTATTAACCATACCAATTGTTCTATTAACTAAATTACCTAAAACATTAGCTAAATTAGTATTAATTGCATCTATTAATAGTTCTTCAGTATATACTCCATCCGAAGCAAAAGGCATTTCATGTATCATATAAAATCTAATCGCATCAACACCATATTTACTAACCAAATCATCTGCATATACAATGTTTCCTTTACTTTTACTCATTTTATCATTGCCAAAAAGCATCCATGGATGACCAAATATTTTCTTTGGTAATGGTACATTTAAAGCATGTAACATAATCGGCCAATAAATCGTATGAAACCTCAAAATATCCTTACCTATTAAATGAATATCAGCAGGCCAATATTTATTAAAGTCTGATGTATTCTCACCATTTGGATTATATCCCAAAAAAGTTATATAATTTGATAGAGCATCAATCCAAACATATATAACATGAGTATCATTAAAAGTCACCGGAATTCCCCATTTAAAGCTTGTTCTAGACACACATAAATCTTGAAGGCCAGGTTTAATAAAATTATTCATAATTTCATTTTTTCTTACTTCAGGTTCTATAAATTCAGGATGACTTTCGATATATTCCTCCAACCATTTTGAATACTTACTCATCCTAAAGAAATATGCTTCCTCACAAGCCTCATGCACTTCTCGACCACAATCTGGACATTTTCCATCAACAAGTTGACTCTCAGTCCAAAACGATTCACAAGGAGTACAATATAACCCTTTATATTCACCAAGATAAATATCTCCTTGATTATATAATTTTTTAAATATTTCTTGAACTTTTTTTTCATGCATTTGATCTGTTGTTCTTACAAATTTATCATAGCTTGTATTCATAACATCCCATATCTCTTTTATTGCTTTAGCCTTCTCATCAACATATTCCTGCGGACTAA
>JAEEGL010642665.1_pt1 | contig 11362 bp, 8 predicted proteins | sample 9134231 | NCBI WGS metagenome assembly JAEEGL01 (sample SAMN16246548, study PRJNA631951) | gut metagenome | biome: gut microbiome; feature: rumen; material: fiber-attached | host: Bos | place: Iran: Karaj | collected 2018-10
CTCGTCCTTCGAATACTCGACCTCGATCGGACGCTCGTCCTTCTTCTGCGCAAACAGATGATACAGTGTCTCATCCGTATGGATCGCGTTGATAACGATATTCCGCAGATTGGTCAGCGTATATTCAGCATACGTGTCAACGCTCTTATAAACCGTAAAGATCTCGTTGAGAGTGGAAAGCATCGCGTAGCGGTAGATTCCGTCCGGTGTCGTATTGCCGACGCTGACCGTGACTTCTTTGCCGTCCGTATAAGTGATCGTAACGTTCGCGACCGGTGCTGCCAGTCCGAAGCCGGCCAGATTGGCAGTCGCCTTATCGTCCGCGACGATCGCGACCTGCCTCAGTCCTGTCGCGATACCGACAAGATTATTTACCGCGTCCGAAGACAGCTCCCAGTCGGGATGCTCCGTCATCGTCCATTTCTGAACACTGACATCGTTGCCGCTTGAGTCCTTCTCCGTCGCTGTAGAAGACACCAGCGTATAAGCAGCCGCCGTATTCTTGACTTTAATGGACGCGATATCCTCAGCATCGTAATCAAGAATCTGCGTGCTGGAGCTCTCAAAATGTACCGAGGATTCCTCAGAAGACTCCGGATCCGGGATGATGCCCTTGTCACGCAGCATGGAAATACCTGCCGTCGCTCCGGCGATCAGTACGATAATGATCCCGAAAACGAGCAGCTTTTTGCCTTTGCTCATAGACGCTTCCTCCGTGACCAGATCACAAGACCGATGATCAGAATTCCGAGAGGAATCGCGACAACGAATACTCCGCTCCATACAACGAGCTGTCCGGCCGATACCATCATATCCGTAGAAACGTATTCCTTCGGATCGATATACAGGGTGTCAACCTCGGTCTGCAGCGTATTCAGCGTGTTCAGGAACAGATTGTAGTTACCGGCGGTCATGTATCCCACGTCGCTGTCAAACATATAGGAACTGCCGAACAGCGCGAACTTGGTGTAATACAGCTTGCCGTCCTTGGAAACGGCCTCGTTGATCAGAAGGCCCAGATCGAATTTGCCCTGCAGATCGCCCTCTTCATAGTCCAGATCCTTGCTCTCCGCATTCTTCTTAACAATCGCGTGATCGGATGTCGTCAGAAGTTCGGTGATCTCAGTCGCACTGTTGCGGTTCTCTCGCTGTGTAATCGCGATAGGCGTCAGAACGGCAACCGTATTGGCGCCGATACCTTTCAGGATATCATGCGAACCCAGTTCCGGAATCAGCAGGTTTGAATAGTAATAGTAGTAGTTCGGGTCGGACTCGACGAGTGAACCTTTCTCAACCTGGACACCGTAACGCTCCATCAGGGCATCAAAGTTCGCAAGTCCCGGATAGTTGACGGAAAGGTTAAGCATCAGAGCTCCGCCGGCCTCCAGATAGTTTTCCAGATCCTCCAGCTCATAATCCGAGATATCCTGCATCGGGTTATTGATCAGAAGAACCGTATAGTTGTTGGCCTCAAGCTTCTGATCGGGATTCATGAAATTAAAGCTCTGGATGTCGAAATTCGCTTTCTTCAGCATCGTGGACATGCCGGAAGCAAGTGCGCTCTCGCCGTGTCCGGTCAGTGTATAGAGGATCGGCGTATTGGTATTTGTAACATACTGGATCGCGGATGTCAGAGCTTCCTCCGCGCGGAACGCTGTGATCTCATAATTCGTACTGTAGCCGTTCGAACCCGTCGTCTGCTGGTACTGATACAGATCGTTCTGCGCAACAATCTTGAACTTGCCGGTCTCGACATTTTCGACAATCAGGCTGTTGGCCGCGATCGTCTCCGTATCTTCCTTATACTTGGCGACATAATCCGGATTGGTGTACGGATCCACCTGTTTATAGGAAATATGCCGGCTGTTCTTGATATAATCTTCGATCAGCGTAACCGCTTCTGTCGTCTCACGTCCGGTAACGTACAGTCCGGTGATCGTAACATCCTGATCCAGATCATCCAGAATGATCTTGGTCTTGGCGCCGATCGTATAGAGCTGCTCCTGCGTCAGATCGACTTTCAGACGGAGCTGCTGGAAGAGAAGGTTCACAACGATCATCGCGATCACCGCGAAGATCATGATGATGGTCATGTATCCGCCGTATTTCAGGTTCTTGTTCCCGCGGACGGCATTCTTGTAATTCATTTTAGCCATGTCTGTACCCTCCTCTTAGCTCCATCTTCTCTTCTCGATGATCTGCACGGTAAAGAAGATCATCAGAACCGAGAAGGAGATGTAAAAGACCACATTCGAGAAGTCAAAGACTCCCGTATAGAAGTCGGAGTAACGGATGACAAGGCTGACCCAGTCAGCGACCTTGGTAAGAAGATTCTCATAGAAGGACGGCATCAGGAAGAACAGCAGTACCGCTGCCGCGATGCCGACGATTGCGACGATGCCCGTCACATAAATGTTGCGGATCGCGCGGTAAATCAGGAAACTGACCAGAAGGATCAGCACAATCAGGCAGGCCATCGCGAAGAAGTGCGAAGTCGGCAGCAGAGCCGTGATACCGTCGAGCAGGAAGATCAGCATGAATACACCGATGCTCGCAAGCGCCGCGACCAGCTGGTTCTCCGTCAGCGCGGAAATCAGCATGCCGATCGAAATAAACGCAAATCCGTACAGCAGGAAGCCGATGTAGCCGCCGATGACCTTCTCGGTCGGGACATTTCCGCCGAGCGCGTGCAGCACCAGAGGCTGGAACATCGTGATCACAAGGACCAGCGCGAACAGCGTCATCGCCGCAAGATATTTACCGAGAACGATCTTCCAGACCGATACGGGAGAAGTAAGGAGCAGCTGATCGGTCTTATTGTGCATCTCTTCTGAGAACATCCGCATCGTCAGGAGCGGCAGCGCGAAGAGGATCAGCATCGTGACGGAATTCAGCACCATGCTGTAATCCGCGTTATGATAAAACAGTCCGTACAGCATGAAATAGATGCCGAAAAGGACCAGCATAAACGCCATGAACGCATATCCGAGCGGTGTTTTGAAATAGCTTCTGAGTTCTTTCAGGTATACAGCTGTCATGATCTTCTGCCCTCTCTTTCACCGGTGATCTGCAGGAAGATGTCCTCCAGACTGACTTCCAGACTCTTCATCTGCAGGATTGGATAATGATTTTCGCTGCAGAACTCAAAGATCGCTTCGCGGACATCGTGCTCCTCGTCGGTATCGATATCGATGTCAACAGAACCCTCTTCACGGATCCGCACGATTTCGGCCGCCGTAACGCCCTCGATCGCGGTGATGCCGTTCAGCACATCGTTCTTGGGTCCCTTGATGCGCATCTCGAGCTTATTGGATTTGACAGAAGACTTGGCCAGATTCTCCGGCGTGTCCGTCGCGACGATACGTCCCTTATTGATGATAATGACGCGCGTGCAGACGTTCTGCACCTCGGCCAGGATATGGGAGCTGATGATAAGTGTATGCGTCTCGGAGAGCTCCTTGATCAGAGAACGGACCTCCGTGATCTGCTTCGGGTCCAGTCCGACCGTCGGCTCATCCAGGATCAGAACGTCCGGATCGCCGATCAGTGCCTGCGCGATACCGACGCGCTGTCTGTAACCCTTTGACAGGTTGCGGATCAGACGCTTCCTTACGTCCGCGATTCTTGTCTGTCTCGCGATCCTCGTAACGGTCTCGACTCTCTTGTCCGCGGCAACACCCTTAAGCTGGCAGACAAAAAGCAGGTACTCGTCCACTGTCATATCGGTATACAGCGGCGGAATCTCCGGAAGGTAGCCGATCTTCTTTTTTGCTTTCTCCGGCTCATCCAGAACACTGACGCCGTCCACCAGAACCTCGCCCTCTGTGGAAGACAGGTAGCCCGTGATGATATTCATCGTCGTGGACTTACCGGCTCCGTTAGGACCAAGGAAACCGATGACCTCGCCGTTTTCAACGGTAAAAGATACGTTGTCCAGTGCCAGATGGTTACCGTATCTCTTAACCAGATTCTTTACTTCTATCAAGGTCTTCTCCTCCTGATTATCAGTTTATCTCATTATAGCGGACACATTTGAACAGGTTGTGAACAGCCTGTAAATATGTCGGGAAAGCTGTTCCCACGATCCGCTCCAAAGAGTATAATCCAAAGACAGATTGTACTCTGTTTTGGCTTAAAAGTCAAGAAAAAAGGGCCTCCCCGGCATATTTTCCGGGACAGAAAAAGGCACCTGTCTCTCTCGAAACAGGTGCCTCGATGATTCTTTCGCAAATCTTATTCGAACAGCTCCGCTGCCTTCTTAAGCTGCTCGCGGATCTCGATGTGCTGCGGGCACTGATCCTCGCACTGTCCGCAATCGATACAGTCAGACGCCTTGCCGCCGCCTCTGCTCGTGATGCGCGCATAGCCGTTCTTGGCTCTCTCGAGATTCTGATATACCAGATAATCATTCATCACACGGAAGATATCCGGAATCGGAATCTGCATCGGGCAGCCCTCGGTGCAGTAGTGGCATGCGGTACATGGAACGGTCTTTACGCTGTTGAGCGCGTCTACAACATCCGCAACCTTCTTGGCCTCATCCTCGGTCAGCGGCTTGAAATCCGCCATGTAGGACAGATTGTTCTCCATCTGCTCCATGTTGGACATACCGGACAGAACCGTGAAGATGCCGGGCTGGGAAGCAATGTAGCGGATCGCCCAGGAAGCGGTGGACATTTCCGGCTCGGCTTCCTTGAAGATCTTGTCGATCTCCGGGGGAAGAGACGCCAGTGTACCGCCCTTTACGGGCTCCATAACAACGATCGGCTTGTTGTGCGCGACCGCGATCTCATAATTTCTGCGGGATGCGACATTCGGATTCTCCCAGTCGATGTAGTTAAGCTGGAGCTGTACGAATTCTACCTCCGGATGCTCGTCCAGCAGCTGCTCGAGCAGTTCAGGCGTACCGTGGAAGGAGAAACCGATGTGCTTGACAAGTCCTTTGGCCTTAAGCTCTTTGGCATATTCAAACAGGCCGTAATCATAATACTTCTGGATATTTCTCTCGGAAAGAGCGTGCAGCAGATAGTAATCGAAATACTGCGCTCCGGTGCGCTCCAGGCTGACGTAGATCTGGTTCTTGGCATCCGCCTCATCCTTGGCCGCGTTCGCATTCAGCTTGGTAGCCAGCGTATAAGACTCGCGCGGATGACGCTTTACAAGAGCCTCTCTTGTCGCCTCTTCGGATCCTTCATAAACATATGCGGTATCAAAATAGGTCAGTCCAGCGTCAAGGAACGCGTCGACCATCTTGCTGACGTGCTCTACGTCAATCTTCTTTGTCTCCGGATCGCGGGGAAGTCTCATCAGACCAAAGCCGAGCTCCGGGGATCTTCTGCCGAAAAATTCTGCCATTTCAGTACCCCCTGTCAAAAAAATAAAGATAAAATATGTATCTATGCTATATTATAAAGCCGGCAAAAGGTCCTGTCAAGCGGTTATGCTGTCTTCTTGACACCCGCCGCCAAAACGGCTATAATTTCCGTAACGAATCGAAACAATATATGAGGAGCTGACATTATGAGAAAAGTTATAGATGCCCATGTTCATCTGGTGCAGGAGATCGCGGGAACCGGTGCAGACGGTGCTCTGCGTCCGATCGGAGGCGGCAGGGCCCGGTACGACGACGGTAAGATCATCACCCTGCTCCCGCCGCAGTTCGGCGAATACCAGGCCACTCCTGAAGCCGTTCTCATGGAAATGGACGCAAACGGCGTCGAGAAGGCTGTCTGTCTGCAGGGCAATTATATCGGTTTCCAGAATCTGTATACTTATGAAGCGTCGCAGAAATACCCGGACCGTTTCCTCGCGTCCGTATCCTATGACCCGTTTTCCCGCAACCGCGATGAAATCGTCCGCCATTTCTTCGAAGAGCTGAAGATTCCTGTCGTAAAGTGGGAGGTCTCCACAGGCTCCGGCCTGATGGCGAATCACCGCACATTGCCGCTGGACGGCGACGTCATGAAACCGGAATTCGAATACGCTGACGAGCACGGACTGGTCTTTGTCATCGATATCGGCAAGCTCGGCTCCGAGAGCTGCCAGATCCCGGCGCTCCGCCGTATGATCCTGGAGCATCCCTCAATGCACGTGATCGTCTGCCATCTGCTCGCGCCGCGTCAGGATCAGCGTGAAGAGATGAAGGAAGGCCTGCGCGCCCTGAATCTGCCGAATGTATGGTTCGATCTGGCGTCGCTCTCCCACAACGTACGGCCTGACGAGCTGCCTTATCCGGTCACCCGCTCTTTCGTGCGGGACGCGATCGATATTCTCGGCGCGGACCGTCTGATCTTCGGAACGGATCTGCCTTCCAACCTCGTGCGCAACACCTATCGCGAGCTCATCAACATCTATGAGGAGGCTCCGGAACTGTCCGAGGACGAGAAGCAGCTGATCCTGCACGACAACGCCCAGGCCGCTTACTTCTCGTAAACTTTTTCCTTAAAATTTCTAAACTAATATGCCCCTGACTCTTGCAGAATCCGGGGCATCATGTTATGATGTGACTTGTCCCTTTTTCCGCATTCTATAAAGGAGGAACACGCCTTGAACTTTATACAGAAGCATCCTTATCTGATCATAACACTTGTTCTTCTTTTACTGTGTATCATCCTTAAAATCCCGTTCGGCTGGTGCGTCCTGATCTTCCTTGCGTACGGGATTGTCGGCTACGTCACACATCTCGGTACCGCAGTCGGCTGGACCGCGTATCTGCTCGACGGATTCTTCCGGAAGCCTAAATTCGTCGGGAAGCTCTATAAATACGCTGCCGAGCATGATACAAAGTGCGCGCACGCAATGGTTGCCTACGGATTTGATCTCCTTAAGAACGGCTCCTATGAGCAGGCCAGGGACATTTTCGACAAGATCGCTTCCGATCCCAAGGTCATTCCGCTGCTCGTCAAGTATTCGGAGCAAAACCTCGCGATCGCCTGCTGGAAGTGCGGCGAGCTTGACCGCGCGCTTGAGATCATGAGCAATATGGAGAGTAAATATCAGTATTTCAGCGCTGATTTCTTCACGACCTTCGCCTATTTCTACGTTGAAGCCGGCGATTACGAAAAGGCCGAGGAATACACCAACAAGGCGCTGAAAATGGACGAATCCTGCGGTCCTGCTTACGACAATCTGGGACAGATCGCCTACCGGCAGGGAGATCTCGAGACGGCGGAGAAATATTTCCGCAGAGCGCTTGATCTCAAGGACACGATGGTCGACAGCAAGTATCATCTCGGCCTGATCTATGCCGCCTGGGAGAATTATCCGGCCGCGGCTGAATTCTTCGATATGGCGCGCAAAAGCTCGATCACCGGTATGAATACCGTTTCGCGCGAGATGGTCGAGGAACAGTTTTCCAAGTATGAACAGTATCTGACGGATCCTTCAGATAGTACTGCCGCTGCTTATCTGGCGGCTCCGCTGCCGTCCGATGAGGATGAGGAATATGACGGAGAACAGGCTGCTGTAAGCGCCTCTTCCCCCGACGAAATCGAAACGGAGGATCTCTCGGAACTGGCTTCCTACAAGGAAGATCCTTCTGATAAATAACAGCTCTGAAAAATACACTTAAGAGTAGGAGATACGGATTTGAAGATTCTGGATTATCTGAACAGTTATTACGACCAGGACATCTACCCGATGCACATGCCCGGCCACAAGCGCCGTTTCGACTTCATGCAGGGGATCGATCCCTACAAGATCGACGTTACGGAAGTCGCCGGCAGCGATAATCTGCACAATCCTCAGGGGATTCTTAAAGATTCTATGGAGCTTGCTGCGCGTGTTTTCGACAGTTACAAGTGCTGGTATCTGATCAACGGCAGCACAGTCGGTCTGATCTCTTCGATCTTTGCGCTGTCCCGCCGCGGAGATAAGATCCTGCTGGCCCGCAACTGCCACAAAGCGGTCTACAACGCGATGCATATCTGCGGACTGCAGCCGATCTATCTGTTCCCGCCGTTTGACGAGAGTTTCGGCGTTAATGCCAGCATTACGCCTGAGCAGGTCCAGGCCGCGCTCGACGAATATCCGGACATCAAACTGTGCGTAATCACTTCTCCGACCTACGACGGAGTCGTCTCGGACATCGCTTCCATCAGCCGTGTTCTTCACAACCACCAGGTGCCGCTCATCGTCGACGAAGCGCACGGGCCGCATTTTGGCTTCCATCCGTCCTTCCCGAAGAGCGCGATCACGGAAGGCGCGGATCTCGTCATCCAGAGCATCCACAAGACGCTCCCGAGTCCGACACAGACGGCTCTGCTGCATCTGTGCTCCAGCCTGTGGAAGAACCGTGACCGTCTCGAAGACATGTGCCGCAACGTGGCCTCTGCCCTGTCGATTTTTGAGAGCACAAGCCCGTCCTATATCTTCATGGCTGCGATGGACAACTGCGTGCATCTGCTGAACGACGAGCAGGAATCGCTGTTCCACGAGTACATCCGCCGGATCAACCGCTTCGCGCGTGAGACCGAGCAGCTCAAGCACATCCGGATCCTCTGCAAGGGTCTGGACAACATAGAGAATCATCCGCTTTTCTACGCGTATGATCCCAGCAAGATCGTCATGAGCATCAAGAACATCACGCTGTCGAGCGGTGAATTTGAGTCAATCATGCTGAACAAATACAAGATCGAGCTGGAGATGATCGCAGCTGATTACGGTCTCGCCCTCACAAGCATCTGCGATACCGATGAAGGTTTTGAGCGGCTTCTGAACGCGCTGATCGAGATCGACAGGGAATACGGCACCGACGTGCCGACCAAGCCTGCGACACCGCCTCCGATCCAGGATGTACTGACCCGCATGACCATCAGCGCGGCTAAAGACATGCCGGATGACAAGATCCGCCTGGCTGACAGCGAAGGCCGCATCAGCCGCGAGATCATATTCGCGTATCCCCCGGGAATCCCGCTGGTCGTGCCGGGCGAGGAGATCACGAAAGCAAGCATCGACCGTATCGAATCGCTGATTCAGGACGGAATCACGGTGCAGTCCACCTACGGCGAGCTTCCTGCCTATGTCCACGTCGTCGAGTACGAAATTAACTAAATCAGCTATATAACGAAAACAAGATATAAAGAATACAGGTGAGTGGCTTTTTTCTGCCACTCCTTGTTTTTAAGGAGTTCGACATGAAGATTAGATTATCGGCACTTCTGATCGCATTCACAGTATTGGTCTCTTCCTGCAGCGCGCCGGCAGATACGAGCAGCAAGACTGCTGTTGACAGCAGCAGCCCGGCCGCATCCGAAGCAGAATCCCAGAATACATCCGAAAAAGAATCCCAGCCTGCGGAATCTGAACCTGCGGAATCTGGTACCGCTGATCCCGGTCAGGAAGCTTCTTTGCCTGCCGCGGATTCTTCCGCCTCTGCGGATTCATCCGCGGCTGCGGAGACAGAATACCCTGCGCTGCGCGAGCTTGCCTGCCTCCAGGACCTGAATATGATTGAAGCGATCGTTCCGGCACAGGACGGAAGGATCCTCGTCTATGGCGATACGGACAACGGTACCGTCTACTGCCTCGTGGATCCCGAATCCGAGATGGTAATTACCCGCAGCGAAACGGAGCAGCCCTTCGGAATTCCTTTTGCGGTGCGGGCAGACGGCGAAGTCCTGACCATGGATCCGGACGAAGGTGCACTCTGCTGCCTGGACAGCGATTTTCATCTGGTCAAAACGATTCCCGTTCAGGGTTCCGCTGCTGTCTACAGTTCTTCAGAGAATTGCGCTTATATCCTGAACGGCGGTAATCTGGTCCGTGTTTCGCCGGAAGGAACGACGGAGGCCGTCCTCTCCTTCCACAACTGGGCGCAAATCATAGCCGTCAATCCGGAAACGAAATCCGTCCTGGTCCGCGAGAACGTGGAAAGCAGTATCCTCCTCTATCATTATCTGGTCTATACCTTTGATAAAGAGCTCCTTTATACGATCGAAGACAACGGTTCTTTCGGATTCGCGGGCAAGACGGTGACGGGTTTCTCCTTCTCTGCGTTCGGGATGGATCCCATGTCGGACGGCGCGCTACTGGTGTACGGTATCGAAAAGAACGCCGAGCCGGCCGTCTACCGCTGTTCCAGCCAGATGGAGCTGGAGAATTGCGCTGCTTCTCCCTTGACGCTGATCCATACAGATACTTATACGGACAATGGAGACAGTTTTAGCGCGATATCTCTCTTTGATCCGCAAAACGGCGCCTGCTTGCCGGTCAAGGCCTATAATGGCGGCTGTTATCTCGTAACATCCTATGATGAAGGGACAGGATGCATCCTGGTCGGAGTAAGCACCGGCGACGGCTGCGAGGTTTTGATCATCAATCCCTCTGCCCTCACAGAATCAGAAGAGCTGCAGTCGGCAGTCCTTCCGGAACCGTCAACGGAAGCAGAGATAACCCTTCCGGACTATCTGAAGGAAGCCCGCGCACTGGCTGATACGCTGGAACAGCGGTACGGGATCTGCATCCGGCTGAGCACACAGGCTGATCCCCTTTCGCCGGACGGCTATGAGGTCCATTCCACCACAGAACTGTCCCCGGACGAGGAAAGCGCTGCTCTTATCTCTTCCCTTAACCGTCTGGATGGGATTCTTTCGGTCTACCCTCAGGAATTCTACGAGACCTTTAAGACGGAAACAGGTCTGGGCGGACTGCGGTTCGGTTTCTTCGCTTCGATGCGGAAACCGGATCTGATAGCGGCCGGTGTGACTGTCCAGACAGCGGCCTGGTACAACATCTTCCTGGATGTGAACAACTCTTCGGACGCGGTGATTCATCATGAAATCTGGCATGCCGTGGAGAAACGCGCGGAAGGGGACGGATTTATTATTTCTGACACGGAATGGTCGTCTTATAATCCGGACGGATTCTTTTACCGGGATGAAACAGATACACCGCTGCCCACGGACAGAAGCGCCATTCTGGTCTATGGCGCAGGCGATGCTTCCAGTTTTGTAGAGGAATACTCGACCTATGCCATGCACGAAGACCGGGCTACGATTATTGAATATTTCTTCCAAGACGGTCAGGATTATCTGGAGCAATATGATACGCTGACAGCCGCGCCGTTGCTTAAGAAAAAGCTGGATCTGATGGCGGCGGTCACCCGGCCCGTGTTCGGCACGGTTTATTGGGAAGATATCGCACAAGCTCTGAAAAACGGATCGTAAATCTATTGACAGCTTCCCTAAAAGCCGTTATAATAAACTGCGTGTGAACCATATATTGAAAGAAGGTGTTTTCATGAAGAGAATCGTTACCATCAACACCCGTGACCTCGCCAAGTCCGTTGAGAACGGCGGCTGCGGAGAGTGCCAGACTTCCTGCCAGTCTGCATGCAAGACATCCTGCGGGATCGTTAATCAGC
>JAEEGL010726159.1_pt1 | contig 11362 bp, 8 predicted proteins | sample 9134231 | NCBI WGS metagenome assembly JAEEGL01 (sample SAMN16246548, study PRJNA631951) | gut metagenome | biome: gut microbiome; feature: rumen; material: fiber-attached | host: Bos | place: Iran: Karaj | collected 2018-10
CCTTCGGTTGCTTCCATCTGGTTGCCGAGCTGGTCAGACGGGAAAACATCAATCGTGATCCGGCCGCCGGATTTTTCTTTTACGTCTTCAGCGAATTTGGTCAGGATGTACTGATAATGATGGTCCGGAGCTCCGGTATGGCCGCACTTGAAGTTATATGTTTTTCCTTCAGCAGCAGCCGCCGCGGGAGCGGATTCGGCCGGTGCGGACGCCGCAGGGGCAGGTGCGGAAGAACCGCCGCAAGCAGTAATGGAGAGTGCCATGACACTCGCGAGCAATAATGAAACGATACGCCTGATTTTCATAGATTTTCCTCCCTTTGTGAGATTTGTGAAATGATAATACTGGCTATATCTGTGCTATTCTTCTCCCGTCCAGCCGCGAAGACCGCCGCGGGATTAATGGCAACTTAATAATATGTCAAAATGCCGAAAAAAGCAAGGAATTACTGGTTTTTTTCGGTATTTAGTCCAAAACACTTTTTTAAAAGTGCTATTCAGGAAGCACCTGCCGCACAACGTCGGTAACTGTGCCGTCCCGGTATTCCGCGACTGCCACGATCCGGTCCCCGAACTTCGGATTTTCCCTGATCGCGCCCAATTCTTCGCCGAGCTTCAGCAGGTCGCGGATATCCACGAGCGGCAGGCCCGAATCTTTCAGTTTTTCGATCAGGTCTGTCCGCCTGGGGTTGATCGCGATGCCTTTGTCAGTAACGACCGCATCTACCGTTTCGCCGGGCGTCGTTACCGTAATGACTTTATCCTTGATCAGGCAGCGGGGGCCTTTCTTCATCAGATCGCTGACAACGACAGAAATCTTGCTGCCGGCCGCGGTATCGGCATTACCGCCGGATGCGCTCATGATGACGCCGTTGGAACCGGTAATAACGTTCAGGTTGAAATCCGTATCAACTTCGAATCCGCCCAGGATCATCACATCCAGCTGGTTGACGGCGCATCCTTTGTTCTCGGGATTGGCATACTGGCTGGCGCTCAGGATCATATGCCTCGGGTCTTTTGCCATATTCTCGACCGCTTCCAGGTCAAAACACTGGACGTCCAGCAGCGTCTTCAGCAGGCCTTCTTCCAGCAGTTTGACGAAATAGCCGTGAATACCGCCGATCCCAAAGCTTCCTTTGATTCCTTTTTCCAGCATCCTCTCCCGCATGCGGTCCGCCACTGCCAGGCTGATCCCGCCGGCGCCTGTCTGGAAACTCATGCCTTCCTTCACATAGCCTGCACGGTCCAGGACGTCCACCGCCCGCTGCGCGATGGCCAGCCGGTTCGGATCGGTCGTCACTTTCATAGCGCCGCTGACAATGCCCGCAGGGTCTCCGATGGAATCCACCGTCACGACGTAATCGACAAAGTTCTCAGTAATTTCAGCCGGACAGCACGGGTAATCCACCAGGTTATCCGTTACTGCCACAACACAGTCCGCGAATTCCGCGTCCGGATAGTTGTAAGAAAGACAGCCGCAGGCGTTCTTTCCGTGGCTGCCGTTCATGTTGCCCTGGGAATCGCAGCTGGGCGCCGCGATAAAAACGATATCAATATGCTGTTCGCCGCTTTCGATTGCCCGCGCGCGGCCGCCATGGGTCCGGAGGATGGCCGGTTTCTGAAGTTTGCCGGCGGAAACGGCCTGGGCAACCGGTCCCGCGCCGAACGTACTGACCGATATCTGGGTAATCGTCCCGTCTTCCATCAGGGGGACCAGCGGTTCATGACATGCGAAGAGTCCGGAAGCCGAAAGATGGATGTCTTTGATTCCTCTGGCTGCAATGGCCTGCATCACCAGATTCGTAACCTTGTCCCCGTTCCGCAGGTGATGATGGAAGGAAACGCACATACCGTCCTTTAACGGCAGGATCTCCATCAGTTCATCCAGCGAAGAATACAGTTTCCTGCCACCCGGAACCGCACTTTTCATAATTTTGGAAACCGGCCGCGACGCAGGCTTTCCGGAATTAACGAACGCACCTTCAAACGGCCTGACTTTTCCGTATCCTTCTATGTATTCGGGCAGTTCCCGCCCGATGCAGTTTTTCATATATGTCTCCAATCTTTGCAAGAAGCCCCCTCGCAGTCATGACTGCAAGGGGGCATTGACGGTTCGGGTATCTTATCAGATCCTGGCTACGCCGTCCTTCCGGGCCGCTTCCGCCGCCGCTTTCGCGACTGCGTCCTTAACCCTCGGATCGAATGCCTTCGGCAGGATGTAATCCGCATTCAGCTCATCGTCGCTGACAAGGCCTGCCAGCGCGTAAGCCGACGCGATCTTCATATTTTCCGTAATCTGGCTGGCGCGTACGTCCAGCGCCCCGCGGAAGATGCCGGGGAAGCATAGGACGTTGTTGACCTGGTTCGGATAATCGCTCCGGCCCGTTGATACGACGGCAGCGCCGGCTGCTTTCGCCTCGTCCGGGAAAATCTCCGGAGTCGGGTTAGCGCACGCGAAGATGATCGGATCTTTCGCCATGGTCTTAATCATATCGCCGGTCAGAGTCCCGGGTGCGGAAACGCCGATAAATACGTCGGCTCCCTTGATGACGTCAGCAAGTTTCCCGGCCTTTTTCTCCGGATTCGTGACTTTCGCCATCTCTTCCTTGATCGGATTCAGCCCTTCTCTGCCTTCATAGATCGCACCCTGCCGGTCGGTCATAATAACGTTCTTAAGGCCCATGCTCATCATCAGTTTGATGATCGCGATGCCGGCGGAACCGGCTCCGCTGGTGACGATCTTAACGTCTTCCAGTTTCTTTCCGACAACTTTCAGCGCATTGATCATGCCGGCCATCGTAATGACGGCGGTCCCGTGCTGGTCATCGTGGAAAATCGGGATATCGCAGCGTTCTTTCAGCTTCTGCTCGATCTCGAAGCAGCGGGGAGCGGAAATATCTTCCAGGTTGACGCCGCCGAAGGATCCGGCTAAAAGCGCTACGGTGTTCACAATATCGTCCACGTTCTTGGAACGGATGCAGAGCGGAATGGCGTCGACGTCGCCGAATGCCTTGAACAGCACGCACTTGCCTTCCATAACAGGCATCCCGGCTTCCGGGCCGATATCGCCAAGACCCAGCACCGCCGTGCCGTCCGTGACAACCGCGACCGTATTCCACCGCCTGGTCAGCTCATAACTCTTGTCAATGTCCTTCTGGATCTCCAGGCAGGGCGTCGCAACACCGGGCGTATAAGCCAGGCTTAACGCGTCCTGGTTGTCTACCGCCGCACGGGCAACGACTTCGATTTTGCCTTTCAGGGCATAATGCAGTTTCAATGATTCAGATGCGTAATCCATTTTGTTTTCCCTCTCTTTTCTTTATGATGTCAAACCCGGAATATCTGTGTCATCGTTTCCGGACGGTTCGCCGGCACAGCCATATCAGTGTTTCTTATTCTTCTCCTTCTCGTCAATCTCTTTCTGCCTTGCAAGAATATTCAGGCCGTCCCTGTAAACCGGGATATCGATCATCTTACCTTCAAACCCGACGGATGCCGAACCTTTTGCCAGGCCTTCTTCTTCAAAGACCTTGGTGATCTTCTTTGCCCATTCCACCCTCTCAGGGGCCGGTGAATACACTTCATGCGCCACCGGGATCTGTTTCGGGTTGATGATCTGGCGGCCTTCGAAGCCAAGCTGGGCTCCGCTGATGCAGTTATTGCGGAACGCTTCTACGTCTGCATAGTTCGGGAACGGAGCGTCTTCCGCTACCAGCCCGTACGCTCTCGCGCTGGATCCGATCACGGCGCGGGCATAGTACTGTTCCGCGGCTTCATCCGTCCGGGTAACCCGCATATCACGTGTATAGTCTACTGCACCGAAAATGACTGCCACAAGCCTGTGGGAACCGCCGCAGCACTCTTCCACTTTCTTGACGCCGAGGCTTGTCTCGATCAGGATGGCCATTTTAATCTTTCCGACCGGAAGGCCGCGTTTGATTTCAAGCGCGGTAATCGCATTGTCCAGCCTGCGCACATCGGCCAGGCCTTCGCACTTGGGAAGGGTTATGCCGTCCAGGCCTTCAATAACGCAGGCTTCCAGGTCCGCCAGCGTAAGGTCGGTATCCCATGCATTGACGCGCACCCAGGCTTCCGATCCTGTCTTGCTCATTTCACCGATATATTTTTTCACCATTTCCCGGGCTACAGGTTTTTCTGCAGGCGGTACGGAGTCTTCCATATCCAGCGTAATAACGTCCGCGCCGAGCGTCGGCGCTTTCAGGATCATATGCTCGTTATTTGCCGGTAAATACAGATCGCTTCTTCTGACTGCCATAGTGTGCTCCTTTCACTTACTGCATATGACTTGTTTTTCCCACCGGAATAAAACGATAAATCAATCGGTGAATCTATGAAAAATTGTAATTCTCTTATGCAAAACTGTCAATTTTCTGCGTATATAAAACCAATATTTATGAATAATTGCCGATTATTTCCGGGCTGCTCTGTTCATTTTTCTTTCCCGCTTCGGAACCGCCAGGAAAACACAGAGCACTGCCGTCAAAAGCGCGATCAGTCTGCAGCCGGAAAGGACGGCATCCATCCCGCCCCGCGCAAGGACCGGACCGGAGATCATCATGGCGGCCATCGCCGACGCATAGCTGTAGCAGGAGTCGCAGATCCCGGCAGCCGTCGTCTGGCTGTCCTGACTGACATATTGCTTTACAACCTCCCTGGATGCCGGATTGACCAGGCTGAATATCCCGGAAATCAGGATCGAGCCGGCAAAAACACCATATACCGTCGTGGCTGTCATATAACAGCTGATTCCGGCAAATACTGTCAGAGAGACCAGGATCATCCGGATAACCGGCGAACACTTCCGGAAATATCTTCCTGCAAGGAACATAGCGGCCTGGGCCATGCATCCCAGAAATCCGTCCATTCCCTGGGCAGACTGTTCCGCGCCGACCCGCTCCATAAGCACAATTTTCATGTTGTTTGGCGGCGCGACCGCAAGTCCGCCGAGGACCAGGAGAAAGAGCCAGACCAGGTACTCATGAGAAGCCTTAAACTGTCTTTTGCCCGCATAAGATACATTGCTCACGGCAAACGGCGATTCTACAGTCAGAGCCGCTATCGCCGCAGCAGCCAGCGCGATGCCGGAACTTAATGCCAGCCCTGCGGGAAAGCCGACACTTTCCACAATCCGGCCGCCTGCGAGCATGCCTGCGGCGTATCCTGCGGCCCCGCCGCTTCGGATCGTCCGGTATTGATCCATATCAAAACGGAGTTCTCTCAGGACCCAGCTGTCGATCAGGATACCCGGCGCCCCGTAGCAAAACCCTGCTGCAAAGAAACAGGCCAGGAATAACACAAAACTCCGGCTGGCAAGAGTCCCTGCCTGGAACATCATCAGGAAAAAGCAGCAGGCAATCAGTGTTTTCCGGTTCGTCCTTTTCCGGTCAGAGATCCGTCCCCATACGACATTGCCGGCCATCACGCCCAGCATCTCCAGCGCAACGGCCAGGCTGAGCATTTCTTCTGAATAACCGCGGGTCAGGCCAAGCGAAAAAATAAACGGCACAAAAGAAGCCATGAAGCCGTAGACGAGCACTTCAAGAACAAAAAGACGAAAAAGCATAAATATACAGAACCGGTTTTGTAAATCCGGAAAACCGGCCGAAAACTTCAATAATCAGGAATTAGGAAAACTCAGTATTTCAGCACACCGAAAACGCCCAGACTGTTTCTGATTCATACGGCTTTTCCGGTCCGAAAATGCAGGACGGGAAGTTTTCATGATGAACACTGTCCGGGAAAAACTGTGTTTCCAGCGCGACGGCGCCGCGTTTTCCGTAATCCGCGCCGCCCTTTCCGCCCGGGGCATTCAGACAGTTGCCTGCATAAAACTGGATGCCGGGCAGGGTCGTTGAAATGCTCAGCCGCCGGCCCGACCCGGGATCCGTCAGTTTAGCCGCTTTTAAAAGATCCGTCCCGTCCTGATAACCGTTCACGACATAGTTGTGGTCGTAGCCGCCAACCAGCGAAAGCTGTTCGTCCGGTCCGTCGATCCACTCCCCGATCGTATGAGATTTCGCAAAGTCGAAATCCGTATCTTTTACGCTTACAAGTTCCCCTGTCGGAATTGCACCGGGCAGGATCTTTGTAAAACTGTCCGCGTACAGTTTCAGTTTCTGGCCCATGGCGGCCGTTTCCCCGGCGTCGTGGCCCGCCAGGTTAAAGTAGGAGTGATTCGTCGGGTTCAGGACCGTATCTTTATCGCTTTCTGCATAATAATGAAGGTGAAGAGCATTTTCGGTCAGTTTATAAACAATTGTGATTTTCCGGTTTCCGGGCAGCCCGAACTCGCCGTCGGCAAGATTTACGGAAAGCGTCAGTTCGTCTTCCGAATCCCGGCTGTCCCATTCAGCATCCCAGAGCCTCTTATGGATTCCCAGATTAAAATCAGTATGCAGGTTGTTCTCTCCGTCGTTGACCGGCATCTGGTATTCCTGTCCGCCGACCTCAAGCTTTCCTCCGGCAATCCGGTTCGCACTGGGACCGACCACTACGCCGAGGAAGCAGTCGTTATCCAGATAACCGGCGACGTCGTCATAACCGCAGACAACGTCCGCCGTTTTACCGTACCTGTCCGGCAGGTACAGGGCCTGTACCGCCGCTCCGAAATTAATAATCCTGACGCAGGCTTCCCTGCGGCTCATTTCCCACGCGTAAACCGTTCTGCCGTCCGGCAGTTGCCCAAAGATTTTCCTCGTGATACTCATGACAGTGTCTCCTTATTATTCCTTTTGTCAGTCCTGTTTTCAGTCTCCACGGGCTGAGACTGTTCCAGCAAATAAAGTGTAGCACAGGCCGCCTGTTTTTTCTTGATGATGGGGAAAAAACCGCGGTATAATAAACCGTCAAATCAGTCAACGTCTGTTTCAGAGGAGCGCGCGGCTGTCTTTCCGCCTGTGTTCCTTTACGGGGGATTCTTATGGCTAACTGTGCAATCGTAGGCATTAACTGGGGTGACGAGGGCAAAGGCCGTATGGTCGACCTTCTGACCGATCACTATGATATCGTTGTCCGTTACCAGGGCGGCGGCAATGCCGGCCATACTGTCATCAACGAGTTCGGAACATTCGCGCTGCATCTTCTCCCTTCCGGGATTTTCCGGCCGGGTGTTGTCAATATTCTGGGCAACGGGGTCGCCCTGGATCCGGAAAACCTCTGGCAGGAAATCGAAACCGTCCGGGCCAAGGGAATTTCCATTACCCCTGAAAACCTGAAAATCAGCGACCGCGCGTCAATTCTCCTTCCCTGGCACAGACAGCTGGACGGGCTGGAGGAGGCCCGCCTGAAAGACAAAAAATACGGCTCGACCAGACAGGGCATCGCTCCTTTCTATTCTGATAAATATCAGAAGAAAACCGTCCTGGCCGGCGAACTGTTTTATCCGGATCATCTGAAAGAACACCTCGCGGACCTGATGGAATGGAAAAACCTGACGCTGACCGGTGTTTACGGCGCGGAGCCTTATTCCATGGAACAACTTATGGAATGGGTCCGGGATTACGGTGAAAAAATCAAACCGTTCGTCTGCAATACCGGCAGTTACCTGGAAAAAACATCCGAAGAAGGAAAAGCCATTCTGTTTGAAGCCCAGCTCGGCGCGCTCCGCGACCTGGATTACGGTATTTATCCCTACACTACTTCTTCCAATACGCTGGCTTCGTTCGCTCCGATCGGATCCGGGTTTCCGGGCGCTTCGATCGACAAAGTCGTCGGCGTCGTCAAAGCCTACTCCACCTGCGTCGGGGAAGGACCTTTTACCTGTGAATGGTTCGGGGAAGATGCTGAAAAGCTCCGGGAAGCCGGCGGCGAATACGGCGCCAAGACCGGACGTCCGCGCCGCGTAGGCCCGATCGACCTGGTCGCGACCCGCTACGGCGTCCGCATGCAGCACGCCACCGACATCGCGCTGACCAAACTGGACGTGCTGAGTTATATGGATGAGATCCCGGTCTGTACGCATTATGAACTGAACGGGCAGCAGACCGATGATTTCCCGTTCCCGGCTGCGATCGCGGATGCAAAGCCGGTCGAGATCACCCTGCCCGGCTGGAAAACGGATATTTCGAAAGCCAGGACCTGGGAAGACCTGCCGGAAGAAGCCAGGAATTACGTGCTTTTCATTGAAAAGGCTATCGGCTGCCCGGTCACTTATGTTTCCGTCGGCCCCGAGCGGGATTCCATCATCCTCCGGAATCCTTCCTGACCGGCCGGCCCGGGCTGCGTCCCATATACGGAAATCTCCCGGAAAGGAGTTCAGAGATATTATGACTGACCGCTACGAATCCCCGCTTTCCTCCCGGTACGCATCGGATTTTATGCTTTCGCTTTTCTCCCAGCGCACCAGGATCCGGACCTGGCGCAGGCTCTGGACCGCCCTTGCGAGGGCGGAGCATGAACTGGGCCTCCCGGTCTCCGAAAAACAGGTAAAAGCGCTGGAAGCCCATATCGACGATATTGATTTCGAATGTGCCGCTGAACGGGAACGGATCGTCCGTCACGACGTCATGGCGCACATCTACGCTTACGGACAGGCAGCCCCGGAAGCCGCGGGCATTATCCATCTGGGTGCGACCAGCTGCTACGTCACCGACAACGCCGACCTCATCCTGTACCGGGAAGCGCTGCTTTACCTGCGTACCGAACTCCGCCGGGTCCTTTTGGTACTTTCCCGTTTTGCCGGCAAATATAAAGCCCTGCCTACGCTGGGGTACACGCATTACCAGCCTGCCCAGCCGGTGACCGTCGGAAGGCGCGCCGCCCTCTGGATGCAGGATTTCTTAAGCGATATTGAAGAAATCGACGCCCTGCTTCCCGCCGTCCGTTTTCTGGGATGCCGCGGCACGACCGGCACGGAAGCCAGTTTCATGGAACTGTTCAACGGCGACGGCTCAAAAATCGATGAAATGAACCGGCTGATTGCGGCGGAATTCGGCTTTGACGGATGTTTCGCGCTCAGCGGCCAGACGTACCCCCGCAAACTCGACAGCAGGATCCTGAACGCTCTTTCCTCTGTCGGCCAGAGCGCATCCCGCATGGCGAACGACATCCGCCTGCTGCAGCACGACAGACAGCTGGAAGAGCCTTTTGAATCCACCCAGGTCGGTTCCTCTGCCATGGCATACAAACGCAATCCCATGCGCTGTGAACGGATCTGTTCCTTATCACGCTATCTGATGACCGTTTCACAGAATGCCCCCATCACAGCATCCGTCCAGTGGTTTGAACGGACTCTGGACGATTCGGCAAACCGCAGGATTTCCCTTCCGGAAGCATTCCTCGCGGCCGACGCGGTGCTCCGCCTTGTCCGGAACGTATCAGACGGGCTCGTCGTCAATGAAAAAATCATTGAAAAAGCCATGGCGGAATACCTGCCTTTCATTATTACAGAAAATCTTCTGATGGAAGGCGTCCGCCGCGGCGGGAACAGGCAGGAGCTGCATGAGATCATCCGCCGCTGTTCAATGGAAGCGACAAAGCAGGTGAAGGCCGGCCTGCCATGCGACCTGCCGGAACGGCTCCTTTCGGAAAAAGCCTTCGGCCTGACAAGGGAAGAACTCGATAAGCTGCTGGATCCTTCACTGTATACGGGACGCTGCGCCGAACAGGTCGATCATTTCCTGGAAGGCATACGGCCGCTGCTTGAAGGACTGGAAGACGAAAAAGCAGAAATCAATGTTTAGAAATTTCAATTCATATAATGAAAGGGCAAATTATGGATAAAATTCTGGTACTGGATTTCGGCGGGCAGTATGACCAGCTGATCGCGCGGCGTGTCCGTGACCTGCACGTTTACGCGGAAATCCGCGCTTACAACCGTATCAGCCCGGACCAGATTCTCACGGAAGACTTTAAGGGCGTCATCTTCACCGGCGGACCGAACAGTGTCTACGATGAAACCTCCCCTCATTTCGACCCGGCGGTCCTGGATCTCGGCATCCCGGTCCTGGGCATCTGCTACGGCGACCAGCTGATGGCCTGGATAGGCGGCGGAAAAGTGGAAAGCGCCGAAAACAGCAGCGAGTACGGCAAAACAACTGTTTTTACCAACGAGAGCCCGCTGTTCAGAGACGTCCCCCGTGAAACCATCTGCTGGATGAGCCATACGGACTTCATCAGTGTACCGCCGGCCGGTTTTACGACTATCGCCCATACCGCGAAATGCCCCTGCGCCGCGATGGCTGACGATGCCCGAAAACTGTACGGCGTACAGTTCCATCCGGAAGTCACGCACACCGTCTGCGGAACACAGATACTCTCCAACTTCCTCTTTGACGTCTGCGGCGCACAGGCAGACTGGACCATGGAAGACTTCGTGGAGAAATCCGTCCGGAAGTATAAAGAAGAACTCGCCGGGAAAAAAGTGCTTCTCGCTCTTTCCGGCGGCGTTGACTCTTCCGTCGCGGCCGTCCTTCTTCACCGCGCGATCGGCCCCGCACTGACCTGCGTATTCGTTGACCACGGCCTGCTCCGCAAAGACGAAGGCGACTTCGTCGAACAGACTTTCCGCGGACAGTTCGGCATGAACCTGATCCGGGTCAACGCGGAAGACAGGTTCCTCGCAAAACTCGCCGGTGTCACGGAACCCGAACGAAAACGCAAGATCATCGGCGAAGAGTTTATCCGCGTCTTTGAAGACGAAGCAAAAAAGCTCGGAACGATCGACATTCTGGCCCAGGGCACCATTTATCCGGATGTGGTGGAAAGCGGGAAAGGCGACGCCGCTGTCATCAAGAGCCACCACAACGTCGGCGGCCTGCCGGATGTCATGGCCTTTGAGCGGATCGTCGAGCCTCTCCGGGATCTCTTCAAAGACGAAGTCCGCGAAGTCGGCACCCAGCTGGGCATTCCGCGCGAACTCGTCTGGCGCCAGCCCTTCCCGGGCCCCGGCCTGGCCGTCCGCCTGGTAGGCGATATCACCAGGGAAAAACTCGATATGCTGCGCGAAGCCGACGCTATCTTCCGCGATGAAGTGGCCGCTGCCGGCGCCGATCAGATGACCAGCCAGTATTTCGCCGTCCTGACCGATCTCCGGAGTGTCGGCGTCAAAGGCGACGCCCGCACATACGGCTGCACCATTGTCCTGCGCGCCGTCACGACAGACGATTTCATGACTGCCGAATGGACCCGCCTTCCTTACGAAGTCCTGGAGCGCGCCGCCGGCCGCATCACCAACGAAGTCTCCGGCGTCTCCCGCGTCGTCTACGACATCACTTCCAAGCCCCCGGCAACAGTTGAGTGGGAATAACTGACAAAACCCGCAAAGCCTTGAAAACACTGGGTTCTTGAAACGGAAACGGGGCATTTGATAGCAAATTGATAGCAGATACCAAAACCGGATTTAC
>JAEEGL011794528.1_pt1 | contig 11362 bp, 7 predicted proteins | sample 9134231 | NCBI WGS metagenome assembly JAEEGL01 (sample SAMN16246548, study PRJNA631951) | gut metagenome | biome: gut microbiome; feature: rumen; material: fiber-attached | host: Bos | place: Iran: Karaj | collected 2018-10
CACCCTATCTGATTCCACAGACAGGTGTGAAGTTCATTACAAGCAAGAATGATCTTCACACCTGTTTGTGGATAATCATATTACGAAGCATAATGAATCGTGCCCTAAGCGTAATTTACGCCTAAGGCACGATTCATTATGGATTCTCAGTTGATGGAGAATGGAATCAGATTACTTGATCAGAACCTTGACAGCCCTCACGCTGCCGTCCTGCTGACTCATCTGCTTGATGAGCAGTCCCTTCTGCGGTACACTGACAGCGCGACCAGAGAGGTCGAAGAACTGTGTCTTCTGACTGTTGGCATTCATTCCAGCGATACGATCAGCTATATCGTTTATCTTCATCCAAACAACATTTGACTTATGGGTCTCACCTGCTGCTGTGTTGATGCTCTGCACACCTATCTGTGACCAAGAGTGTATTTCCTCGAGCTCTTGATTCAGATACACGCGTTTACCACCTCTATAGAAGTCATAATCGTCATCGAAGTCGTAGGGGATTACCGTCATATCCTCTTCGATTTTCTGATAAAGACCGGCTGTCAGCGTCAACGGTTGAACTTCACCGTTCTTCTCAATGAAGATCTGATAGAACAGATATTTCGTTATGAGCGGCTGGCCGTCCACGCTCTTGGCAGGAATATCGAATCCCACGTATGGGGTTTTAAGTTCATCATCTGCAGAGAATCTAACAATCGTCGGGTCAGCGGGTGCGGCTGCAATCTCCTGCAACTTGGTGAGGACGACATCCTTGTAGAGGATATAGTAGAAGAAGGCATCCTGGTCACCGTTGATGACCAGCGTCTGACGGGAAGTGATGGTCTTGGCCTCGGTATCCACGCTGAACACGGCATCGATGAGATTCTCTTCCTCATCCACAGCGGTGAAGAAAAAGTTGAAGGTGATCAAGCCAAAGTAGTCGATGCTTCCCATGAACTGATTAGCGGGAACCACATACTGGCCGTTCTCGTTCTTTGTAGCCTTGACCCAGCCTTCAGGAACGTCTGTTGAGAATCCCTGAATATAGAGGTCATCGCCGTCGAAGCCCACAGTCACTTGGTTTTCATACTCAACAAAGTTCGGTTCCAGGGGATTGCCGTCATCATCAGAATCGTACTCTGCAACCATAGCCTTGAAGAGATAGGTATCTGTGACGAGGTCCTTGGGAGCTACCACAGGCTCAAATGTTACGGGCTCACCCTCACCCACGGTGACGGCAATACCGTTCAGCTGTGTGTTGCCTGCAATATAAATGGTCACACTCTGCGCGTTACCCGTCCATGTAGTGCCGTCAAACTCGCCGCTGTCTGCAGTGTTGTTGTCATTCCATTTGCCTGCGTTGAACTCGATGGCGTTGATTGTCATGCCTTCGGGAACGGTGAAGGTGAGTGTTCCGCTATAGACACGCAATTGTGTACCGTCCTTGGCCAGCCAGAAACGGTTGGGTGTATTTACCCCCTCTTCAGCAGGTGAAACGGTCAGGGAAACTTTGCCTCCTGTCAAGGTCAGTGCCTCGGTAATGTCACCATCATGAGAGGTATTGGTCGAAACGGGAACATCCATGTTATTGAAGTCAAAGGTGAGCTCGTCTTCTTCGCCACTCTGATCGATGTCAAACCACTGAATGTCGGTTTCATTCGTTACATCGCCGCCAGTGTAGATGCTCTTGATACCAATGCGGTCAAACGCAAACTGGAAGTTCAGATAGACGAGTTTATTGCCTTCGAATAAGTCGAAGTCATAACTGTCGTTCAGCGTGTAAGGAACGATGGAAAGATCCTGGTCCAGATTCTTATACAGAGAAGATGAGAAAGTGATGGGCTGGATATCGCCGGCAACATCGGAGAAGAGTTGATAGAAGAGCCTTGACTCCTTGATGGGGTTGCCATCCACGTCTTTGGCGGGGACCTCAAACAGCACATATCCATATCCTTCATCAGAGTCATAGGGGCTCACTTCGAGAACCTTGGGATTGGCTGGCATGGCTGCCACGTCCTCAATGAGCGGATAAATGAATTCCGAATTATCGGTCAAAGTGATGGTGGCTGGCCCCTGAAGACCCCACCAATAACCTACACTGGAGTAGTAAGTCCAGTTGCAGTCAAAGGTCAGTGTTTTCTCTGTGCCCTTACCTGTCAAGGTCACAAAATCCTTTCCATCGTCTGACAGACCAAAGGTGTAGAACTGGCCATAGAGAGAGCCATAATCAAAAACCAACTGGCTCTCGATGACAAATGTCTTGTCCTCCTTCAATGAGATATTGACGGCCACTTCATCGCCACCGAAGTTGAAGACAGTAACCGTAGCGTGCCGCTCGGGATTCTGCACAATCAGCACATCCTTTGTGAGGATTTCGACACCGCCTTCATCATCTGCCGCTTGCCAGGTCATCGTACCATTGACGGGTGCCAGTGTGGACTCGTAACAGTATTCGGACCACATGTCGCCAGCATCATCGCTGTCGCCGCCGATGATAGCATACCAAAGTTCATTCAGTTCAATGCTGCCATCTTCATTGATGGAGCCGGTGATCGGTGCCTCGTTTTCTGCATTCGCCAAGAGAATGGGGCCATACTCATCGTCGGTAAACAGCAACTGCTCATCGGCAATGGTGAAAGTTCCTTTTGCCAAGTCCACCGTAGCCAGGATGTCCTCGGTTGCCTCGCTGATGAAGCCCGATATGGCAATGGTAGTCGCGTCTTTCTGCTTGAGGGACACGGGGTTGCCGCTCATGGCAGGTTCAGCAGGCACCCAGTTTGACTCGGCATCAATGTCCCATACCATGGAAGCAAGTATGTACTTGCCCGTCAGTTCACTGATACTGGACACCTTGCGCGGAGCCTTCTTCCTTGCAGAAGTAGTCAATTGGGAAAGAGAGGTCTGTGCCGTCGGATGAGAAAGAGGCATGACCTTCTTACCGGGAACGAGGTGACGGGGCGCACCCATCTGTAGTGCATTGACTGGAGCCGACTTGCGCACGGGACCTCCAGCAAAAGAAACTGCAGCCACTAAGACTGCCATCAACAATGAAGTAAATTTCTTCATAAACTTTGGATTAAAAATGTAATTGAAAAATGAAATCGTTGACAATTTGCGCACAAAGGTAGTGAGGAATCAGGAGAAAAAGGAATAAAACTGTAGAAAAGTTGGAAAAAGAAAAACGAAAAAACGAAATTTGTACTTAAACAAGGGTCACTTCACCCATATAAAGTCTATAAAGGGCAAAAGAAGCGAACAACTTCACATCTTCAAACCATTCTTTTATCCTTTAACTTTTCACTCAATATGATTACTTCACTCTCTCATTGGTTCACCTCCCTCGACTCCACGATGCAGATTTTCTGGGCTTGTTCCATCGCCGCCAGCGTGGTTTTCGTGATTCAGAATGCCCTCATGTTAATGGGACTCGGCGATATGGATTCTGACGTGGATGCCGATGTCAGCACAGATTTCGATGTCCACACAGACTTCGATGCCGACGGCCATGGTGAGACAGACATCTCCACGGGCCACACAGGGCACGAGGGAACACTGGGTTCCGCAGGCATCTTCTCGCTCTTCACCCTGCGCAACTTCATCAACTTCTTTCTTGGCTTTGGCTGGGGGGGCGTCAGTTTGGCACCTGTCATTCAGAATCGTGCATTGTTGGTATTCTTGAGCGTGCTCTCTGGCCTGCTCTTCGTGGCTGTATTTGTGGTGATGTTCCGCTTCATCCTACGTTTGGAGCGCAACGGCAGTTTCCGCATTCAAGATTGTGTGGGGCAGACGGCCAGCGTCTATCTGCGCATCCCTGCCAACCACGGTGCCGCCGGCAAGGTTCAAGTGAGCGTCAACGGCTCTGTCCACGAGATCAACGCATTCACCGACGGCGATTTTCTGCCCACGGGCTCCCGAGTGCGCATCGTCAGCGTCATAGACAGCGGTAGCCTCCTCGTGGAAAAACTTTAAACGATCAACTACATCACATGCTCAATGGAAATCTTCTCACTTCTCGCCATCCTCGTCATTATTGTAGCGTGGTGGCAGCACTACCGAAATCGCAAGCATTACAAATAACTATTTATTATAAACCCTAAATTCTCTACTTTCTATGGAATTGTACTATGTAATTGTTCTGGCCGTTGTGGCCTTCTTCCTCGTGGTGGCCTTGTTCAACCGCTACCGCCGTTGTCCCTCGGACAAAATCCTTGTCATCTACGGTACAAGTGCTGCCAAAGGTTCTGCTAAATGCGTGCACGGCGGCGGTGCTTTCGTGTGGCCCATCATTCAGGACTATGCATATATGAGTCTGACACCGCTGAGTATCGATGCCAACCTGACAAATGCACTGTCGCGACAAAACATCCGTGTGGACGTTCCCTGCCGATTCACTGTGGGTATCAGCACAGAGCCTGAATACATGAGTGCTGCCGCAGAACGTTTGCTGGGCCAGACTCCACAACAGATTCAGGAACTGGCACGCGATATCCTCTTTGGTCAGCTGCGTCTGGTCATCGCCACCATGTCTATCGAGGAACTGAACTCTGACCGCGACAAGTTCTTGGAAGCCATCTCCACCAATGTGGAAGTGGAACTGAAGAAAATCGGCTTGCGCCTCATCAACGTGAACGTCACCGATATCAAGGACGAGAGCGGTTACATAGAGGCTTTGGGTCGCGAAGCTGCCGCCAAGGCTATCAACGAGGCTAAGGTGCGCGTGGCCGAACAAGACAAAATTGGTGAAATCGGTAAGGCAGAAGCTGTGCGAGAGACTCGCGTCCGTACCGCTGAGGCCAATGCTCAGGCAGTAAAGGGTGAGAACGAAGCCAAAGTGGAGATTGCCAACTCCGAGGCCTACCGTCGTGAGAAGGAAGCCGAGGCAGCTCGCAAGGCCAACGCTGCCGAGAAGGTTCAACAGGCTAAGGCATTGGAAGAGGCATATGCTGCCGAACAACAGGCAGAAACCGCCCGTGCCGAGCGCGAGCGTGCCACAGAGACGGCCAATGTGATTGTGCAGCAGGAGATAGAGAAACAGCGACTCATCATCGCCGCAGAGGCAGAGGCTGAACAGAAACGTGCCATCGCACGAGGTGAAGCAGATGCTGTCTTCGCAAAGATGGAAGCCGAGGCTAAGGGTCTCTATGAGATTCTGACCCGTCAGGCACAGGGTTACGACAAGATGGTGCAGGCTGCCGGAGGCGATGCCACTGCCGCCTACTCGCTCCTTCTCTTAGAGAAACTGCCCGAACTCGTCAAGACGCAGGTCGAGGCCATCAAGGGCATCAACATCGACAAGGTCACTGTCTGGGACAGCGGCGCTGCAGGTGCCGACGGGAAAAGCAGTACAGCAGGCTTCGTCAGCGGACTCATGAAGAGCATCCCTCCTCTCAACGACCTGTTTGAACAAGCTGGCTTGAATCTGCCCGAATACCTGGCCAAGAAGAAGACTGAGCTTGAAGCAACCGACAACACAGAGGGCAAATAGCTCAACTTCGAAAACATCATCATCTGCAAACACATGGCGAGGCCATCATGCCTCGCCATGTGTTTTTGCTTTCACAACTAACATACAGGTATTTATGAAGCTGTCACGTGTCAGTTTTCTGGCAGAAAGCACCATTGGTGATCCCGATACAGGATGCGAGCCAGATGGAAGCGGATGAACCTCGCCAGCAGGGTGATGGCGAGAGGGCGGGGAATGTGCATGCCAGCGGCTCTCAACAACGGGTTAAGTGGCAGACCCTCGGAATACAGGTTGAGGGTCGTCAGGAGGGCTCGTTCCTGGGGTGTGTCACCATAGGCCTCGCCACGAAGGCGGTTCTCCTGTCGCCAAATGGACAGATGGACCGGTGATGCCACCACGTTCTCGTCTGCCACACGTATATATGCCGTACGCCGGCCCTCATCCAGAGCAAAGACAGGGCGCTGCCGGCTCGGCAAGATGGTGCAGATGACAACGGTTCGAATGCGTCCGCCATGTGGCTCAGTGGGCACCTGTAGTGTCTCAAACTGGATGACCGGCTGTGGCGTGCAGTATTTGAAAGCGGCGGCATGCATCATGAAAGTCTCCTCTTCAGAGCGCACACCATGGATGAAACCGTCGTCCCGCACACCTATCAGCAACCGCCCACCGTCTGTATTAGCAAAAGCGGAGACGGAACGGGCCAACTTGGACGCGTCCTCCACCTTGTATTTGAAGTCCTGCTGCTGGTGTTCACCTTGGGCGATGAGCGTTTGCAGCCATGAAGCATTGATCATCGAATTGTTGATTAGCGGCCTTTTATCCATTGCATCACATTGGCTGGTGGTCGCTGGTGCAGGAGTTCTCCGCGCATGAAATCCATGGCGGGTGCCACGTGAGCAAAGAAGATGCGGTAACCTTCACAGAGATAGTTGAGACCTGGCTGCCCGTCGGCGGTCGTGAGGAAACGGTCCTTGGGACAACCTCCGTTGCAGGCGAAGCGCCACGCACATTCTTGGCACTGAAGAGGTAGGGCATCGCACTTGGCACGACCAAAGGCCTGTTGGCGAGGACTATACATCATTGCCGTGAGGGGTTGCTCGTGGATGTTGCCAAGGCGGAACTCAGGAAAGACATAGTGATCACAGGAGAAGACATCGCCATTGGCTTCCATAGCCGCAGCGTGGCCACAAGTCTCTGCCATACTGCACACGCCTGGCACCATTCCCATCCATCGGGCCAGCGTGGCATCGAAGAGCTGGACATAGATGTTGCCGACATCTCGCCGCACCCATTCATCGAACATCTCGCAGGCGAAGCGGGCAAAATCGGCAGGGCTGACGGAGAAAGGAGCAAGGGAAGCCCCACTCCCCAGCTCCTCCCTGTTTGGGAGGAAATCTGCCGTCTGTGAGTGCTGAGGGGTATTATGCCAGTCAGATTCATTCTGCTCCCCTCCCTCACAGGGAGGGATAAGGGAGGTGGGTCTGGGCGTGGCCAAATGCCGCCCATCCGCGTGCTGCTGCAGTCGCTCCACGATTGGAGTGAACTGGATAAAACGGGCTCCTATACTTTTATAGAAACTATATACTTCGAGTGCGTGATGGGCATTGAGGTTATTCACCACACCCATGACGTTCCACTCCACACCGTGCTTCTCCAGTAGTTCAATGCCACGCATTACACGCTTGAACGACGGCTGTCCGCCACGGGCACGGCGGTAAGCATCGTGCAAGTATTCCGGTCCGTCAAGTGAAATGCCGATGAGCCAGTTATGTTCTCGGAAGAAGCGACACCACTCATCATTGAGCAGCGTACCGTTGGTTTGCAAGGAGTTATCAATGGCATGGCCACGGGCGTATTGGCGTTGCAGTTTCAGCGCCTTGCGGTAGAAACTGATGGGACGCAGCAGAGGCTCCCCGCCATGCCACGTAAAGAGCACCTCGGGTTGCGTCTGCGACTCGATGTACTGGCGGGTGAAGCGCTCCAGCGTCTCATCTGTCATCAAGCCACGTGTGACAGCGGGCTCGCTGGCATACAAGTGTTCCTTTTCCAGATAATAACAATACTCACACGCCAAGTTACAGCGACTGCCAGCGGGCTTTGCCATGACGTAGAGGGGACGGGACAGAGGGGATAGCAAAGTTGAAAGTTGTAAATTGCAAGTTGAGAGTTATTATTTCCTTACGGGTGCGCGGCCTCGAAGTCGGCGAGCTTCTGAAGGTAATAGGCACGGAGGTCGGCCCAGCGGTAATAGGGGTGCTGTGCTGTGGGCACGGGCAGTGTATGCTCGCGTTCGTTGAGGAGTGCCTTGACAAGGACGTCACCCTCCTTCCCCTTCTTAGGCCGGTAAAAGATGAGTTGGATATTGCAGCCCATGGGGAAAATATTGTAGTTGCGCCACGTCTGATCCAGCTGTTCCAAGTTCTCCACGCGTGCGCCGCAAGTGCCTAATTCCAACAAGCAGGCCAGCGGCAACACACACACCTCGTGACCGAAACGCAGCGTAGCCTGCACCTGAGTGACCGTGTCTGCCGTCTGAATAATGTTTTTCAGCAAGTTGGACTGACTGAACGGCATGACACCTCCTGTCTGGGGGGCGTGGCCGTAGCCTAAGTACCAGTCCACATTGCGGATGCGCCATTGGTCGTAGAGTTCTTCGGTCGTGAACAGAGGCAACAGATCGGGACCGTTCTCATGGCTCTGCATGTTGCTGGCCAGATTGAAGAGATGGCGCATAAAACTCCCTGCTTTCAGGCTGTCCCGCACCCACTGCGGGTCATTGAAGAGCACGCTCATGAGACGGTCGGGCTTCGTCCACTGCTCACGCAGCTGTGCCAGCGGCTCCCTGCGGTTGCGGTTCTGGTCGCGCAGTGCCTGCTGCCAGGGAGCGTTGAGGTAATACTGGAACGCCTCGCTCACGTCATTGTGGAAGCGGGCAGTGGGGTTGGCAGCGGACAGTTCCTCGCACTCGGCCTCCATGGAGAGGATGCAACGGATGACCACGGTGCTGCGGGCGTCAATGTGCACGCCTTTCTTCTTGAAGATCTCCGGGAAGTGCTCTGCCATGCGTCGTCCGATGCCGTGGTGCTGCCGTTCGCCGACTGTGGTGAGGTCGCCCAGTCGCTTGATGGTGCAGGGATAGAACTTCTCTAACTGCGCCAGCACCTCGTTACCCTTATTGGTGATTTTGCCCTGCGCCTTAGCCTTGCGCAGGATTTCGATGCTTTCCATGTACTCGCCATCGCCCAGTAGCCAGCGTGCACCGTGGCGGCCATAGTGACTCATGTAATAAGGCTCGTAGCCCTTCGGTGCCTTGGTCAGCGGCTCTGTGGCAGGATAGTTATCGTAATCCAGATGATTGCTGCCGCAGAGAAACGGGTTCTGTGCAATCTCTTCGCGAGCCGAAGGCTGGGCGAAAAGGGAAATGGTGGCAAACAAGCACACCCCCATTACAAAAAATCTCTTCATAAACTTCTGATTTTTCAATTCTCACTTTTCACCGACAAAGATACACAGAATATGCAATATGACAAAACATTGCTACTACTTTTTCGCTTCTGACCCGAAAAAAATGGCACTTCCGTGAACACATTCCAGAAAAAATATTATCTTTGCAGCCTCAAAGCCTATACCAATCAAGGCGATAGGCATGAGAGCATCTTACTGAGGAAGAGGAAGGACAAAACTTGGTACACCGACGATGGACAATGGTTCACTGGCCAAGAAATGAAGTATGCACCTATGTGTGAAAAAGAATAGGAATATGGCAGAACGTGTATGCAACTATAAGAAAGTGCTTCTGCGACTATAACGTCACGCCATATCCTATATTATTGTATCCTTCATACAATGCTATTTCCTTTGTCGGATATTAACTCTCAAGCAGGCAGAGGCAGCCACAGTAATCATCGGGGAGAGTGAGGGGGATGAAGCGGGCAGTAGGAGACGGCGTGGGCACAGGCCATTGCAACCCTCGGCCAGTGGCTTTGGCGTAAGCTTCGGCGCGGCACCACAGTTCCGTGAAGCGGTGCTCACGCTCAGTCTCCATAGTACAGGCGGCCAACACAGCACGCTCCTCTGCCCCAAACAAACGGCGCACCAATTCTGGACGATAGTGTGTGATGCGTTGGATGTCGAGACCCAGCGAGGTGGGGCCCATTGCTGCCGCAACAAGATGACCAGAATGTGAGAGGTTAAAGTGCAAAGGGGCGTCTATGAAAGTCGGTTTACCGTGTTCGCCCTCGACGTAGGTCATGTCGCGTTCCCGCAAGCCTAAGGGATGCAATAGTTGATCCAGCAAGAGGGCGACACCGATACTGAGAGCACGGCTGCGGGGGTTCTTGCACGCCAGCGCTTTCTCACGCCGCGCAGGCGAGAGGCCGCCCAGCGCCTGTGTCTGAGCGGCCTCGTCGTTCATGAGATCCTGAACGTCTGCCACCAGCACGCGGACGGTCGTCTCTGTGCCATCCGCGAACGAGTACCTTGTATCTGAGCAAAGATGCATTATCTGACAACTACCTTGCGACTATCGCGCACATAAATACCTCGTTGTTGTGGACGATGCGTCATCTGTCTGCCATCCAGCGTGTACCAACTGCCTAAACCAGAGACGGCAGCCGGTTCATCACGTTGCAATAACAGGTCTGCCATATCGGTGGGCAGTTCCTCACCGTCCTCAAACTGGAGCCCGAAACTCTTGACGCCCGCGGCGGCAACCAATGCTGTGGGCAGTGGCAGATAGGCCTTGCCGGCTGCCAGCGTGCCGCCGTTGGTGACATAGAAGCCGATGCCATCTGAGCCATTCGCAAGGATGAAGTTGGTCTTGCTGCCAAAGGTAGTGCTGAGGGTGATGCCACTTGTAGTGCCCACGAGCATATTGGACAGTACAGCCTGCCCGTCGCCCGTGGGAACAGTGTAAGTCCCGGGTTCGCCAATGAGGACGAGGCCCGTGCCGGCAGGTACGTTGGTGACGCGGGTCAGCGTGATGTTGCCGTGGGTGTAGCCCGTGGCGATATAGGCTTTCACGCCCTCCACGTCGCTGAAGTCCAGATTCTTCATACTGCAGAAAGTGCCCATGACACTGGCCAAAGTGATGTCTATTTCGGTCTCAGGTTCCACCTCCTTGGCAGCATAAATGGTGATGGCATCGATGAAGCAGCGCTTGGCGCTGGTGGCGAACGTGAACTGCGGGTTCGTAGGAACATCGTTGAGGACGGTTGTCACCTTTTCCCAGTCTGTACCCATTGTTGCGTTGTAGGTGATTTCCTGACTCTGGTTGGTGCCCGCCACGGAAACGATGAGTTTGCCTTCCACGCTTGTCCAACCCTTCACCAGCACGCTGACGACCACCTGTCCTCCACCGAAGGTGAGAGCGGCTGTAGTGAAACTGCCTGTCTTGGAACTGGTACCTAACTTAACAGCACCGCCAGCCTGATAAACGTTCTCCACCGTCGGGAAGTTGTCATTGCCATTCCATACTTTTGAAGAACCTTGGGTGCTTGTACTGTTACCATCTGAGATAGAGCCGAAATTCTCTGCCATCAACACGTCGCCCACTTCCACATCATCGCCGGTCTGCGGCTGCGGTGTCACGTTGCCACCACTGTAGTCATACGGCGTGATATAATACAACTGTGCCACATCCAAGTCAAACTCGTCTTCCATGAGGCAGCCCCAGATGTAGTTGGCCAGATCGGGATAGTCCACAAACGGGTTGCGGTTTCTCTGCTGTTTGGCCACACGCTCCTGGCGTGTCTTCTCCCAGTCACTCACGGGATCCAGCTCGTTCCACTGCAACAACAGCTGGAGATAGCTGCTCTTGATGGTGGGATAGGACTCCTTCACGAACGCACACTCAGCACCGTTGGGTTCCTGCCAAGCAACACCAGGGTAACAGGTGGCCACATAGAAATAGATGCGTGC
>JAEEGL012867919.1_pt1 | contig 11362 bp, 8 predicted proteins | sample 9134231 | NCBI WGS metagenome assembly JAEEGL01 (sample SAMN16246548, study PRJNA631951) | gut metagenome | biome: gut microbiome; feature: rumen; material: fiber-attached | host: Bos | place: Iran: Karaj | collected 2018-10
CGGGATGAAATCGTGTCTCTGCTCAGCTACATGGTGGGCTGCATGATGGGACGCTATTCTCCATATGTGGACGGGCTGCTGTACGCCGGGGGAACGTGGGATGATGCGGCCGTTCGGGCCCGGATCGAGGCCGCCGCGCCGCAAAACGATTGGTACGATCCCGCCCTGGGTCTGTTCCTGCCGGATAGGGACGGCATCGTGCCCATCACCGATGATGAATATTTTGCCGACGATATCGTTTCCCGCACGGTGGAATTCGTGCGGAAGGTATACGGCGCGGAAACGCTGGAAGATAACCTGAAATTCATTGCCGGCGCCCTTCAGGGCACGGGGGATTCGCCCAAGGATGTGATCCGCAATTATTTCCTCAAGGACTTTTATACCGATCACCTGAAAACGTATCAGAAGCGGCCTATCTACTGGCAGTTTGACAGCGGCAAGCAGAACGGCCTGAAAGCGCTCATGTATCTGCACCGCTACGATCAGGATACCGTGGCCCGGCTTCGGACGGATTATGTGTTTGAATTGCAGGATCGGCTGCGGGTGCAATTGGACGACGCCCTGAAAAGCGCCGAATCCAACCAGGGCCGCGCCCGCGCCCTGGCCGCCAAGCGGGCGCAAAAGCTGGAAAAGCAATTGGTGGAAGTGAACCAGTACGAGGAATTGGTGCATCACCTGGCGGATATGCGCATCCCCCTGGATTTGGACGATGGCGTAAAAGTGAATTATCAAAAACTGGCGGATATTCTGACGAAGATCAAATAAATACGAATTGGCGGAATGGAGCGAGCGGAAATGAGTGAAATAGAATTTCTTGCATTGGATGATATTGGCACCCTTTCCTTCACAAAGCCGCTTTGGATGGAATACAGGGGCAGACGAATCACCGTAAACGGATGGAGCGAACTGTATTATCAGGCGATGAAGGCTTTATTTGAAGCCCACGATGAACAATATACCCGCGCCTACGCAGATAAAAGCATCTCCAAGACAAAATATATCACATTCGCCAGTTACGTCGGCAGCCGCCGGATGATTATGCCCCGCAAAATCGCAGAAGATCTGTATGTCAATTGTCATGGCAGCTCCGAAAGGCTGATGAGATACCTGGCGGAAGCGGTGCGGTTTTACAGGGAGGATTACCAAAGCATACGGATCGCGTATGAACGAAGGGGCGGGTATGCAGGCCTGCCAAAGGATGATCCCCGGCCAGTGGAAACACGAAAAACGCTGGTCGAAGATCGTCCGCCCCAAAAGCAGGAGCCTTTACCGCCTGTCATTCGCAATCAACCGGCGGTCATTCCCAGCCCAAGCGAAATAACACCTCCCAAAAAAGACGTTGCTCCTCCGCAGGCAGAAAAGCCAGTCCATGAAACACCGCCGCCCATGCAGGCGGAAAAACCTCCCGTTCCTGCGCCTGCAAAAGACCCGCGGGTAGAGGAGTTGATGCGGCAGGTGGCGCAGCTGCAATCGTTTATCATGCGCCAACCCGCCGTGCATGCCGCACAGGAGCCAGTGGTAGAAGATCATCGCTATCATATCGCCGCCGCACGGCCGGACGCTCCTTCGCTCCGTCTGGTAATGGACACATGGTCCGTGGATACGCTGGCGTTTGCGCTGTGCTTTGAGGCGATGGGCCGGGAGGGACAGACGGGAACCTTTCAGGCATTCTTGCTTGATAAGAATTTCAGAATGGTCAGCAACACAGCGGATATTCGGATCGTCAGTGGGGAAACCGTGAACGTCCGTTTTACGATGATATCCGGCATGTCTCAGGAGAAGCGATGCTATCTGGCGATCCGGGATAAGCGGGATGTGCAGGATGAACTGACTGCCCTGATTCCGCTTGATATCAATATTTTATTCGCAGCGGACTTTGGATTCTGATCGCTGACCACCGCAAAGGAGCGACTATGCAAGACACGTTGAATGCACGGTTCCGCGCGCCGCTGAAGGATTATTACCGGCGCAGGATCATCGTATGGCGGGACGAAAACGGGGAATTTGCCGAAACCGTACAGGAAATGACGCTGGAAAACGCCCGGGTACTGGTGATGCGGCAGGATCATATGTTTGAACTGCGGCGGCAGATCGAGAAGGATTTCGCGGATGAAAACATCCTGCTCTATTGCCCGCTGCGGTTCGAGAAGCCCCAGGATAACTGGCTGCTGGACGTGTTTCTGTACAGCGAGGAATTCCGGGCGGATTATTGGTCGCTGCTGTTCCAGGAACTGAACATCGAAAACAGCCGGACTGTGCGGGAATACGCCCGCACTGTCAGCGCCTTTTTTGCCAGCAAGGAGAGAAGGAATCGCCTGAAAGCCCTGCGGGAAAGGTACGGCAATGAAAAGGAACTGCAAACGGGCATTTTCTGCGTGCTGTGCGGCCTGAAGACCTTTGATATGGGCGGCGTTGTGCGGGCGGTGCTGACAGCGGATGACGAAAACAGCCCCCTGCCCGTGCTGGAAAAGCATTGCGGGGAGGACGCGTTCTGGAACGTCATGCAGGAGGAATACGGCTATCAGGGCGCGCATAAGATCGCGCCTCTGGCCTGCCATATCCTCAACTCCGCCGTTCTGCTGCACACGGACGAGGATTCCCTTCGGGGATTGCAGGGCAGCGCCGTCCACGCCCAGAACGCCTATAGCCTGTTTTCCGCCTGGCTTCGGGAGGACAGCGCCCGGCTGCTGGACGTGTGCCAGCGGGCGGAGGAATATGGGAATATCCCGGCAAAGCTGGCGGCGCTGGACAGGCAAACGCTCATGGGGCTGGTCGTGTATCCCGCTGCGGATCAGATTTTGCTGGCGTCTCTGCTCAAAGGATTCGCGGAAGGCTTTTTCAGCACCGACGACGCGGAAACGCTGCTGCAGGTGCGGGTGGACAAGCCCTGGCACGATGTGTTTGCGCCCTATTATGCCGCCGTGCGGGCGTTGACCGATATCCAATTGTTTTATCTGCCCCATCGGGAGGCACTGCGGTTTGACAGCGCGGAAACGGCCTGGCGCTCCTATGAAAATGATCTGTACAGGATGGATTGGCATTACCGCGCTTTCTGCAACGCGTATGAATCTGCTCTTGGCTGCGGCATCACGGCGCTGGAGGACGATTTGAAAGCGGCGCGGGAAGCCATCGAACGGATCTATAAGAACTGGTTTCTGACGGAACTGAACGATAATTGGACGGAGAAACTGGAACGGGAGACCATAGAAAAAGCGCTGCCGCATGCTTTGCGGCAGGAACAATTCTATGACCGGTTCCTGTCCAGGATGGACAGCCGGGTATTCGTCATCATATCGGACGGCCTGCGCTATGAAACGGCCCGAGAACTGACGGAACGCATCAACGGAAGGTTCAACGGCAACGCGGAGTGCTCCGCTATGGCCGCGCTGATCCCAACTATCACCCCGGTGGGCATGGCTGCGCTGCTTCCGCATTGGAGAATCCGAATAGAGGACGATCTGCGCGTCCGCTGCGACGGGATGCCCACGGACGCGCCGAACCGGGAAGCCGTCCTGAAAGCCCGGCGCAATGAAAGCATAGCGGTAACCTTTGACGTATTCCGGCAAATGAACCGTGCCCAGCGGCAGGAATTGGCAAAAAACGCGAAAGTTGTGTATATTTACCATGATGTGATCGACGCCTGCGGGGAAAGCGGCGGCAGGGTGCTGGCGGCTTGCGATACGGCCATGCAGAATTTGATCCTGATGCTGCGTATCCTGGTCAATGAATTGAGCGCGGCCACAGTTTATATTACCGCGGATCACGGCTTTCTCTACACCCAATCTCCCTTGGACGAGTATGAAAAAACGGATCGGGAAGTGGTGGAAGGCGAAATCCTGGAATACAAGCGCCGTTATGCAATTGCCAGGAATCCACGGTACGATCCCAGGGCCATTTATCTGCCGTTAAACGGCTTGGGGCGGGAGGACCTGACCGGCATATTCCCCCGGGGCGGGAGGCGCTTCCGCTTGCAGGGGAGCAGTTCCAGCTATATGCACGGCGGGCTGTCCCTGCAGGAAATGATGGTGCCGCTGATCCAGTATCAGAATAAAAAGTCGGGGCAGAAAGGATATACAGCGATCACAAAAACGGATATCGTGCTGCTTGGCGACCATCGTGAAATCAGCAATAATCTGTTTACGCTTGCCTTTTTCCAGAAGGAGCCCTGCATTGGCAAGGTGCAGCCCCGTCGGGTGCTGGCGCGGTTTGAGGATGGAAACGGGCGTGTGATCAGTGATGAACATATCATCAATGGAAGCAGCGTGGCTCAGGAAAACAGCGAACGGGTCAGCCGCGTGTCTTTCCGCCTGCTGGGCAGCGGATATGACCGGGCGCTGGATTATTGGCTGGTGCTGACCGACCAGGAGGATCGGCAGGAAATCGCGCGGATTCCTTTCAGAATCAATATCGTGTTTGGCCTGGACTTCGGGTTTTGAGCATAAAGGAGGATAGATGTCATGGATACGCTGGATCGTAAAATCGTTGATCATTTTCCGGGGAAAATCGTCAGAAAGGATTTAACTGCCGCGTTGAAGCGCGGGGCAAACGTGCCCACATTTGTGCTGGAATACCTGCTGGGCATGTACTGCGCCACAGACGATGAAACGGCGATCACCGCCGGGATGGAGAAAATCCGTCAGATTTTGGCGGAGAACTATGTTCGCCCGGAGGAAAGCGAAAAAATCAAGTCCATGATCCGTGAGCGTGGAGAATACACAATCATTGACAAGGTATCCGCGCATCTGGACGAATACAAGGATATTTATGTGGCAAGCTTTGCCAACCTGGAAATAGAGCCGTTTGTTATCCAGAGTGAATACGCGGTGAAATATACTAAAATCCTTATGGGTGGTATCTGGTGCATCGCCAGGATCTCCTATACCTATCCCGAAAATGATTTTGACGATAAAAAACGTCAAAAGAATAAACGCGGGCCAGAGGATTCCCCCTTCCGAATCACCAATCTGCGCCCGATTCAGCTTCCCAATCTGGACTTAACGGAGATCATTTCCCAGCGCAAGGAGTTCACCACTTCCGAATGGATGAATATGCTGCTGCGTTCCGAGGGCATGGAGCCGGATCAATTACAGGAAAAAGAAAAGCTGCATCTGCTGGAACGTATGGTGCCCTTGGTGGAACACAATTACAATTTATGTGAGTTGGGCCCCCGGGGCACAGGCAAGAGCCATTTGTATAAGGAAGTTTCCCCTTATTCGATTCTGATGAGCGGCGGCCAAACCACAACGGCAAATCTGTTTTATTCTCTGTCGCGCCACCGGGTCGGTTTGGTAGGCCATTGGGATTGCGTCGCCTTTGACGAGGTGGCGGGTATGCACTTTCGGGATCAGGACGCCGTACAGATCATGAAGGACTATATGGCTTCCGGCTCTTTTGCCCGAGGCAGGGATATGATCAACGCGGACGCATCCATGGTTTTCGTCGGAAATATTAACGATAGCGTTCAGAACTTGCTGAAGGTAACGCATCTCTTTAACCCGTTCCCGCCGGAATTCAATAATGACAGCGCGTTTTTTGATCGGATTCATTACTACCTTCCCGGTTGGGAAATCCCCAAAATGCGTTCGGAACTGCTGACGGAACGGTATGGTTTGATTACGGACTGCCTGGCCGAGTTTACCCGCGGGATGCGGAAATATGATTTTTCTCATGCCATGGACGCCTATTTCCAGTTAAACGGGAAATTCAATAAGCGGGATGAGATCGCCGTAAGGAAAACCATGTCCGGCTTGATTAAGTTGCTCTTCCCTGATCAGCAGATTACCAGGGATGAGATGAAATGGCTGCTGGAATACGCCATTGAGGGGCGGCGCAGAGTAAAAGAACAATTGAAAATCATGGCTGGCATTGAGTTTGCCGATGTGGGCCTGGGTTTTGTGGAAGACGGACATGAGACCGTCGTGCCTGTGCCGGAGCAAAACAGCGAAACGCTGATTCCGCAGCAAAAACTTCCTGCCGGTCACGTGTTTGCAATCGGCGCCAATCAGGCGGATGGCGATTTCGCGGTGTATCGGTTGGAGAATAAAGCGGTCAAAGGCAGCGGTAAGATCGAAATGCAGGGGATCGGCTTGAACCGCCCGCTGCGCGAGAGCATGAACGCCGCCTGGTTCTATTTCCAGAATAATGCCCGCCAGGTCATGGCGGGAAGCAGGATCAGCAATGTGGATTTGCTTCTCTATTATGAGGATGTGCAAAGCAAAACCCCCAGCACGGAAGTGTCGCTGGCTGAATTTGTCGGCTTGTGCAGCGCGTTGCTGGATCGGCCTGTGATCGAATCGCTGGCAGTAATCGGCGAAATCAAGCTGTCCGGTTCCATGGGAGAAATTCGCGACCTTGAAAATATCGTCCGTGTCGCCAAAAACGCCGGTGCGAGAAAGATTCTGCTGCCGACGGATTGTATGTCATCTTTCATGCGGGTGCCTGGGGAATTGCTGATCGCCATTTCGCCCATTTTCTATCTTGATCCTATCGACGCAGCGAAGAAAGCCCTGGACATCTACTGATGGATGGGAGGAGTGCGCAATGAATTACCAATGCGCAAAATGCGGAAGAGAACTTGTTTGGAATGAAACACTGTCTTTCTGCCCGTTCTGCGGTCATGCTTATGCTTCAGTCACCGCACCGCAAACCGTGACCCAGCGAATCGTGATCGGCGCGGATGGAGAAAGAACGGTGCAGGAAAAATACTGGCAAAAAAGCCAGCAGGAAATGAAGAACGCCATACGAAAGATCAGGTACTCTTTGCCACATTTTAGAGAAGAACGCCCTGATAGCGATAATTGGCAATGTATTCCAAAGCAATATGACGCAAAAGAGATGGATGTGAATGATTTTTTTGTTCTCCGGCGCGCATCCTCCACAGCAGAGTTTCGGGTAAAGCTGTGCAGGTATTTGGATACCTTGCGGCAGTCCTTTGAGATCAAAAGCGGCATCCTAAAAAGGCTTTGCCAGGATACAGAGGAACATCCTCTCCATGAAGGGAAGAAGCACATGCCTGGCGGCTTGGATTTTTCCGCGTTTGAGGATGAATTTTCAATCCAGATCGACCAGGAAACGGCATATATAGATAATCAATGCCTGAAACTGGCGAAAGAGTTGGGCTGCATCAATGCAACAACGTTAGCTCCCTCGATGCGGTATGCCCCTGAAAGTGACGATTGGTCAGATAGCAGCGCGAAAAACGACGACCTTGCCATATTGTCAGAATCGGTGCCTGCGTATAAGGAACTGCTTAATGTCTTGATCGATATTCGCAATGTGCTGATAAAGATTGTCGATGAGAATAGCACCTTCATCCTTTCCGACCTGCGCCGCGTAAGGAAGTGCGAAGCAGAGGAGGAAGAAAAATATATTCCCGCCTGCGCCATTCAACAGCTCAAAAAGCTGTCCCAAGAGGACTACGATCCGATTTTTGGTCAATCATCGGATGAACTGATTGGCGTATTTGCCGAAGCCGTTTTCCAATGCTCATGCTTTGTGAATGAGTTGCCCTGTTACTGGGACTTGCTTGATAGACACCCTTATGAAAACATCCTGGTTTTCAAAGTATTGCTGGACAAATACAAGCTCCGTTGCCTGCTTCAGTATTTGTCGAGTTGGTCAGCCGCTCTGGAGCAGGAATTGGATCGGGCTTATCAGGAGCAACGCTTGGATATGATCGCCCTGTCCCAGAAGCTGGAGCAGTTTTCAGAAGAAATCCCAAATTGAAACTCTCCAACAAGAAAAAGCAAGCTGTAGTGACCAATGCTTCATTACAGCTTGCTTTTATGTTGACCAATCCTCAGATGCCCATTACAATTTTTCTAATACTGTTTTACGGAGCGTGAGCTTTAGCTGACTTTCGATGGCTGGGTGTCGACTTTGTCGACACCCTCACAGCCAGCCCGTCAAAGACGTGTGCCGGCTGAAATTGGATGAAATATCCGAAAAAGAACGGATCATGCTTCCTTCCACAGGTTTTTGAGCATTTGGACGCATACCGGGCCTTCTTTGCTCAGATCGTCGGCCTTTCCCTCCACGCTGATCAGCCCGTCATACCCCGTCTGCTTCATGGCGGCGAACAGGGTTTTGAAGCCCTCCTCCTTAACCAGCGGCGCGCGGCGGCCCTCCGCCGTGGCGATATGGCAATGGGCGATTCCGCCCAGCCGGACCAGGTCCTCCGGCGGCTGATGTTCCACGGCGATATGGTAATAGTCCGCCAGCAGCTTCACCCGGGGATGATCCGCCGCCGCTTCCAGGCAGGCCCCTTCCGCCACGGAATTGATCATGTTGGTTTCGCCCCGGTTCAGAGGCTCGATCGCCAGGGTGACGCCGTACTGTCCGGCGATATTGCCCATGGTCCGCGTGAGTGCCACAAGGCGGCGGAAGGCAGCCCCATAGGGCAGGCTTTCGGGCCTTTTGCGGCTTTTGCCGCTGCCGAATACCACTGTCCGGCCCCCTAACTTCATTACCCGCTCAAAAGCCCCATGCAGATAGCGGACGATCTTCTGTTCGTCCGCGTCCGGGCCCAGCAGGGTGATTTCTCCGGGAAACAGCACGTTGAAAGAGGGAACGGGAATGGGGGCCTTCTTCACCAGGCCCAGATACTGTTCAAATTCTTCCTCTGTCCAGGCCGCCGCCGCGGAAACCGGCGGCTCGATATAATCAAACCCCGCCGCGGCCACTTCTTCGATCCGGTCCAATTTTGCGCAGAATCCGATTTTCAAGGGCTTCCATCCTTTCTGTCATTCTTTCCGAAAAGAAACAAAAGCTGTGAAGATGAAAGATCAATTTGCCAGGTTGGCCATGCCGGTTTCCTTAACAAATTCATCCTCGGTCATTCCTGCTTCATCCGCCGCTTCGGCCAAAGTCAACAGATTCTTTTTTACGAGGGAAACCAGTGTTTTCATTCTCCCTTTTATTTCTCCCTTTGCTTCCCCCCTTTATTTCTCCCATAGCCATAGATTTTTCTCTCATCTGCTGGATTGCAAGGCACATATTGACGGTTCCCTCCTCTACGGTCAGTTTCAATTTGGCGTCCGTGATCAGGTTGATCAGTTCTGCGGTTTCGGGATTCATCCGGGAAAACCGTTCATTGTCTCTGGTGAGCAGATCCAGCTTTGCGTCATTCCTGGAACACTTGATGAATTGCAGGACATCCCGGAAATCCGTGCTGAACTTTTCAAAGTCTTCGTCCGGCACCTGCGCCGGGGCGATAAGATTGATCCGATAGTCCGGCACGAAGCGCAGCAGCCGTTCGTTCTTTGTATTCAGCATATCGTGAATACGCATGGGTCCGTCCCATTCCGAAGCGCCGAAGTAAAACACCAGGGTAATGACCGGCATCAGCTTGTCGCCTTTCCGGAAGCCGGAAAGAAATTCCTCGCCGGTCAGTTTGTCTTCTTTTCCGTAAGACCGTTTTGCGGCAATGACCTGCTCCACGTAGCTGGTCGCGTCATAATCCATGGTTTTTACCGGCATTGCGTAATGAACGAAGGATTGATTCTCCACGCCCACTACCGCGTAGATCGCTTCGCCATCCTGCATGGCCGTCAGCAGCTTGAGCACGTCCCGGTATTTCTGCTTATGCGCCCGGACGTTATTGCCGTAAGGAATGGCGATTTCCGTCGTGTCCAGCGGTTTCAAGTCTTCTGGTCTGATCACCGGCTGGCCGCCGTAAATCAGATAGTTAAAGGCGTCCGCAAAGCGGGCCGGATCAGACATAAAGGCTTTGGTTTCCGTGTCTATTCTGCCCATCGCTTTCACCCCCGTTTCATCACATTTCTATTATACGCCCAAGGGACAGGAATATCAAGTGCCTGTCCTTTGGGCATTTTGGCAGTGTGACCAATCAGGCTGCGCTGAAATTGAATTGTTCAGCCGCTTCGTTTCAGGCAGCGGGAACAAAAGCAGGCAGACAGACGCCTGAATAGAAACTGCTGTTTTTTACCATCCGCCGCGTCCGCCCCGGCCTCCGCCGCTGCCGCCGAAGCCGCCGTTGGTGTTGGTGCTGCCCCAGCCGCCCATGCCGCCGTGTCCGCCCTGGCCGCCCATCATCTGATTGGGGATATAGGCGATCTGCTGGCCGTTGACGATGATGGTCCCGCCGTTGTATTGGGCTGCGCCGTCATAGTCGAAGGCGCTGTTCCCGGTCACGCGGATGGTGCCGCCGTTTACGATGATATTGCCGTTGGCGTCGATGCCGTCGGTATCGCCGGAGCTCATGGTCACGGTGATATCGCCGCCGTTGATTTCCACGGCGGGGGTGTAAGCGCTGGATTTCCGGGCGGCGTTCACGCCGTCGTCCGTGCTCTGAATGCTGATGGTACCGCCGTTGATCTGGATATAGGTGGCCTCGATGCCCTCTGCGGCTTTGATGTTCAGGGTCCCGCCGTCGATCTGCGCCACGGACAGGGCATGAATGCCGTCGTCCCCGGCGTTGATCGTCAGGCTGCCGCCGAAGATGCAGACAAAGCCTTTGGTATCGTCGCCGTCGTTTTCCGCGTGCAGGCCATCCGTGCCCGCGGTCAGGTACAGCGTGCCGCCCGCGACGCGGATGGAATCGTTGGCCTCGACGGCCTTGGAGGACGCGGTTACCGTGTACGTGCCGCCGGTGATTTTCAGGTCGTCCTTGCATACGATGCCGTTGTCGGCGGAAGAGACGGTCAGGGAGGCCGTGCCGTTCAGCGTCAGGTCGGTTTTGGAGAAGATCACGCCGTCGGTCTTGGTATCGCCATCCGCCCGGAAGGAGCCGGTCACGGACAGGGCGCTGTCGCCGCTGACAGTAACGAAGACCTTATCGGCGGTTTTCACGTAGATCACGGGAAAATCCGCGTTGACCACGGTCACGCCGTCCAGCACCAGCTGCACCTTATCTTCCTTGCCCGCCTCCACATACACGGTCACATTGGAAGCCTTTCCGGTGAGCACGTACACGCCCGCGGCGGCAATATGGATGTCCTGTCCGTCCGAAACGGCGCAGGTGACCGCGCCGGACAGGTCCGCCGTCTGTTCATAATCCCGGCTGGTAAAAAGGTCGGACGCGGAGTAAACGGGGGAAGCGGTTTCCGCCGAAGCGGAGAAGCAGAAAACCATGCAGAGAACGACTGCCAGAGAGATCATACGAATCAGATGCTTCATTGCTGAATACCTCCTAATCTTTTGGATGCCCGCCGCTTTTCTATTCGGAAGCGGCGGGACGCGCCACGGCTTTGCCCGTGCGCGCATCCTTTTCCATCCGGGAGGGACGCGGCGCTTTACAGCCCGCCGCGCGCCCGTCTTTCCCGGGTACGGATACAGCTTAACAGGCGGAGCTTAAAGAAAGCTGAAAAGAAAAAAGATTTTTCAATTCCTCTTGATCCCTCCC
>JAEEGL013610884.1_pt1 | contig 11362 bp, 8 predicted proteins | sample 9134231 | NCBI WGS metagenome assembly JAEEGL01 (sample SAMN16246548, study PRJNA631951) | gut metagenome | biome: gut microbiome; feature: rumen; material: fiber-attached | host: Bos | place: Iran: Karaj | collected 2018-10
GTAATTTCTAAGTTTTTGAAAATCTTTTTGTCTTATAAAATACGTGACTTCCCCCTCCACTCGGGGAGGGGTCAGGGGTAGGGGTTGCTTACAGGCTCTGTATGTAGAACCATACCACTACGCTGGCGAAACCTGCGCAGAGCACTGTTACATAAGCAATGCCGATAACCTTCCAGCGTGTGAACCACACCTTGCCGCTCAGACCCATTGTCTGCAGCATGCTCCAGAAGCCGTGTGCCAGGTGGAACCACAGAGCGCAGAGCCACAGGAGGTAGCATACTACGTGTCCGGTGTTAGAGAACACATACTGAATCCAGTAAGCACCGTCAGCGCTGTGAGCAAGGTCGCCGCTGCCTACGAGGTCAACGAGCATCATCTTTGCCCAGAAGTCATACAGGTGCATAACCAGGCCGAGCAATACGATGAGACCGAGCACGAGCATGTTCTGGCTCGCCCACTCCACCTTTGAAGGCTTCTCTGTCACAGCATAACGCTCAGAACCACGCGCAGCCCTGTTCTTCATTGTCAGAATGAAGGCGTAGATAATGTGAATGACAGCCAATGCTGCAAGACCCATAGTTGCCACTACTGCATACCAGTTGGCACCGAGCATCTCACAGATCATGTTGTAGCCCTCAGCAGAGAACAATGCCACAACATTCATCGACATGTGGAATGTTAAGAACAGGATAAGTGCCATGCCTGTTACAGACATTACCACCTTCCTTCCAATCGAAGAATTAAATAACCACATAAGATTTTGATTTTGTTGTTAAGATAAATTATTTTGTTTTTTGAATGTTCACAACATGCCCATTATTACACAAAATTATATATTTTTTATGAATTAGCAAAAATATTTTATTTTTTTTCCTTACTTTTGCAAGTAAATTGTAACTCGTATAATCTTTTTAGCATATATACTTTACAAAACTGAATTAATGAAATTATATTACGACGTTATCGTAGTAGGCGGCGGCCACGCCGGTTGTGAGGCGGCTCACGCAGCGGCGAGGATGGGTGCGAAGACCTGTCTCGTCACGATGGACATGAACAAGATTGCACAGATGTCTTGTAACCCTGCCGTGGGCGGCATTGCCAAGGGACAGATAGTGCGCGAGGTGGATGCCCTGGGCGGCGGCATGGGTATGGTCACCGACCTCTGTGCCATCCAACTGCGTATGCTCAACAAGTCGAAGGGCCCTGCCATGTGGAGCCCGCGAGCTCAGTGTGACCGAGGGAAGTTCATCTGGCAATGGCGCACCATGCTCGATAACACGCCTAATCTCGACATCTGGCAAGACCAGGTGGAGGAACTGATAACGACCCCCACCCCTGCCCCTCCCCAAGGGGAGGGAAATATTACCTCTCCTAACAAAAAAGACTATGGCCAGGACACCAAATCTTCTCCCTCCCCTTGGGGAGGGGCAGGGGTGGGGGTCACCGGCGTCCGCACCATCTGGGGCTGTGAACTGTATGCCCCTGCCGTGGTAATTACCGCCGGCACGTTCCTCAACGGACTGATGCACATAGGCCGTAAGATGGTGCCGGGGGGCAGGTGTGCCGAACCGGCGGCGCTTCATCTTACGGAGAGCATCAACGCCCTGGGCATCACGTCGCAGAGGATGAAGACAGGCACGCCGGTGCGCATAGACAAGCGCTCGGTACACTTTGAGGATGCCACGGAGCAGCCGGGAGAGGACGTAACATCTCTGTTCAGCTATATGGCAGGAAGCACCACAGCGGCGGCTTCTAACCCTACGGCTTCACTAGTAAGCAGCGACAGTGTCGCTGCAAAGGCAAAGGCAACCCCTTCCCTCGCCCACTTGCCGTGCTGGACTTTTGACACCACACCTGAGTGTCATGAGATACTCAAGAGCGGACTCAAGGACTCTCCGCTTTACAACGGACAGATAAAGTCTATCGGTCCGCGTTACTGCCCGAGCATAGAGACTAAGCTCGTGACCTTCGCCGACAAGGACCACCACCCGCTCTTCCTTGAGCCCGAAGGCACCGACACCAACGAGATGTATCTCAACGGTTTCTCGTCATCACTGCCTATGGACATACAGCTGAACGCGCTGCGCACCATACCCGCCCTGCGCGACGTAAAGATTTACCGTCCGGGATATGCCATAGAATATGACTTCTTCGACCCTACGCAGCTTAACCACTCGCTGATGTCGAAGAAATGTGACGGTCTCTTCTTCGCCGGACAGGTGAACGGCACCACAGGTTACGAGGAGGCGGCAGGACAAGGACTCATAGCCGGAATGAATGCGGCTCTCTATGCCGGTCATCTCGGTGCAAGCGGCAACATTAGCAATGAGTCGGGCAGTTTCAAGCCTTTCACCCTGGCACGCGACGAGGCCTACATCGGCGTACTCATCGACGACCTGGTGACAAAGGGCGTAGACGAGCCATACCGTATGTTCACCTCAAGGGCGGAGTATCGCATACTGCTCAGGCAGGACAATGCCGACCAGCGTCTGACGGAGAAGTCTTTCCATGCCGGCCTTGCGTCATCTGAGCGTTACCAATGGTGGAAGAGCAAGGAGGAGCGCATCAGGGACATCATGACTCTATGCGACGAGACCAACGTGAAGCCACGACAGGTCAACGCTTTCCTCGAGGGCATCGGCTCCACACCTATGACCGGCGGCTGCAAGCTCTCCGAACTGATAGCACGTCCTGGGGTTAACATTCTGGAACTGGCACCATCGCTGCCTCGCCTTAACGCTGTCATCAACAAACTGACTGACCGCTGCGAGGAGATTGCCGTAGCCGCTGAGACAGAGTTGAAATACCGCGGTTACATCGAGCGCGAAAGACAGGAGGCGGAGAAGATGCACCGTCTGGAGAATATCAGCATACGCGGACACTTTGACTACCAGAACATCGACGCCATATCCTTTGAGGGACGACAGAAACTGTCGCGCATAGACCCCGAGACCATAGCACAGGCTTCACGTATACCGGGCGTCAGTCCGTCAGACATCAACGTGCTGCTCGTCCTTATGGGAAGGTAGTTTTTCAGCACCGAAAATCAGTGGCTTTCACAGGGCTTCATGAAAGCTATCGTTTTACACCGTGAAAGCTATGCTTTCTCAACGTAAAAGCTATCACTTCAGAACGCGAAGTGATAGCTTTTATAATTTACTGACTATGTTATAGTTAGAAGGAGCATCAACCGCATGAATACCGGCGGCATTGTTTTTTGCATAACAGGATAGTCAGTACGAAACCGTATTAGCTGTAAATAAATACGATAAAAACCTTTGGTATATCTGCAAAAAACAGATATATTTGTGTTTTTAACTAAATTTAACAAGCAAAAGGAGTAAGAGTAGAGGTTTTATATTAACTTTGTAGCGTTTACGAGAAAAAAAGACCCTCTCAACTGAAGTTTGCGAAAGTTGAGTAGCATACTTGAAAATCCTATTTTGCTTTTAATGGCAGGTATGTATAGGTAATTAGTTATTAGATGATAAATTGTATCTACTAACCTCTGTTTTGCTTAATTCACGCATTTTATAAATCCATAAAACACTTAATACAAAACAATTATGAAGAAAGTATTTATGTTCGTGGTTCTTGCTGCCATGACTTTGATTGCAAGTGCCCAGAATGACGGTCTTAAGACCTTTGACGGTAAACTGTTCAGTTGTCTGTATCCTGCTGAGTACGCTGCAGAGGAGCAGTGGATGGACGAAGTATTCAACGCATACATTGAGGGCACTCCATGCCATTTCAACGCAGGAGTCAGCGCTGATGTGGAGTTTTCAGACGCAGACATCAAGAACTGGGGCGAAGGTACGGCAAGGGATCTGAAAGAGTTTATGAAAGACTGGAAGGTTGAGCCATGTGTTGTTAAGGGCAAGGCCGTCTATGTCATCTCTGAAGGTAAAGAGGACAACGTGCCATCTGTCCAGGTGAAGTATCTGGTTAACACACCAAGCAAGCACGTCTTCAGCGGACGCTTTTTATTCCTTAAGAAAGACGAGGCAAAGTATAGGCCTCTCATAGAAAAGATACTCGCTTCGTTCAAGGCTAAGTAACAATATACAAAAATAAAAACAATTATGAAAAAGATATTGTTAGCCATCATAATGGCATGCTTCACGCTGACAATGGCAGCGCAGCCACATATTAAGGTGAATTATCAGGGTGCGAAGCCCACTATCATGGACTTTGCATGGGCACTGGTCAACTACACCCCACCGGAGGGAGATGAGGTGGAAAACGGAGCCATAGCCCAACTGCAAAACGCACTTTATAGATACCGCCAGGGCAAGGCACAGCCTGCCGACGAAAAGCTCGTAGTAGATGTAAAGAACGGTTATATATGCCATAAGATAATGGAGGACGGCTATGTGACTAAGACCGAGATGTGCTACTGGAACATTGAGGACGGCAAGCACAAGAAGCTCGTTGCCTACAACGTGCAAACTACCAATAACGGCATCAGCGAGCCAGGACAGTTTGACGGTCTCAGCCTCTATGACTATACCAACGCCACAAAGAAGATGACGCCATACTTCGGCGACCTGTACCTTAACCTCTTTGATGCAGGCGAGGGCAACTATAACACCTTCGAACTGCCTCGCACGGGCAAGGACATCATCATCACCACATGGTATGAGGTAGGTCAGAGCAAGAGAACGGCAAAGTGGAACGGACTCTATTTCTCTGTTCCACAGCTATAACAATACTGATTCTATAAAGTTGGGAGTAAGAAGGTGTCCTGTCTCCTTCCTACTCCCTCTATCTACAGAGCAAGCAGAGCTTGCGAAACATGAATTACAATAATTACCATAACAATTAAAATTTATGAAACATTCATTAAAAACAACTGTGATGGCACTTGCTGCCATGTTTGCGTTTAACACTGTTGCTGACGCACAAATAGCAGAGATGGTGACATATGACGGCAAGGACTTCACTGTTCAGCATCCGAAGGAGTATGCTGACGTTATCGACGACTGGACTCCCGGCGTAGTCAACGAGTGGAAGAAGGACGACAAGCACAAACTCTCAGTGTGGTCCGACGAGTATTCTGAGATAAAAGAAGAGAATCTCAGCTGGTGGGCAAAAGAAATGAAGGACGATTTCGCCGGAAAGGACGAAGGCTGGAAGGTAGATGAGCCCGTTATCAACAAGGGCTTCTTCACCATACGCATGGTGGCTGGTGACGTTGTACAGTACTATTACTTCAAGTTAGACAAGATGAACATCGACGGCAAAATGACATTCCTTGTCAGCGAAGAGGCAAAATATAAGCCTGTCTTCGACGCTGTCGTGGCCTCTATCAAGAAGAAGTAAAATACCATCTTAGACTATTCTGAATTATGAGAAAATTGGTTTTGGCAGTCCTCCTTGCTGTCGTTTCTATGGGCGTTCACGCAAAGCAAAAGTGGGCTTATCAGGCAACTTATTCTGAGGGAAGAGCCTGTGTGAAGGATAAGAGCGGCAAGTGGGGCTACATTGATGAGAACGGCAAGGTTATCAGTCCATGCCAGTGGCGCAGCAACCGCTATTACCAGGAGGGTATGGGCTGCGTCGTTGATGCTGACGAGAAGTACGGCTATCTTGACCTCGACGGCAACTTGGTCATACCATGCCAGTTTGTATATGGCGGCTGGTTCTCAGAGGGACTCGCTGCCGTGGCTGTCGTTAAGGATTATACATGGAAATACGGCTACATCGACAAGACGGGCAAGATAGTCATACCATGCCAGTGGGAAAACGCATATTCCTTCGAGAACGGCAAGGCTAAGGTGCAGGTAAAGCTGGAAGACGGCACCCGGGTATGGAAGGTTATCGACAAGACAGGAAATTACGTGGAATAACCCATTTCTCCGATTATTACAGAGAGATATAAAAAGAAAGAAGATATGAGACACCGCAGTATTATACTTATACTCTGCCTGCTGATGGCCATAACAGCCAGCGCCGGCGAGGTTTCCTACTATTTCTGGAAGGGCAAGCTTGACAACACCGAGGTGAAGATGGCATGCGCAGTAAAAGATGACGTGATGACCGGAGAGATATTCCAGTACATCGACGGCAATACAATAGTATGTAACGTGGCAGGAACAAGAAACGGTAACCTGTTTGACATCAAGGCATACAGGGAAATAGGCGAAGAGGGCATCACACACATCTATTTCCTAAGGGCGGAGATAAAGAACGGCGACCTCGTCGGCATAACGCAGAACGACGGTAAGAAGTTCAAGCTGAAGAAATACTCTGACCCCTACGCATACCCCATCAACCGTCAGAGTGATATCTACAGCAGCCCTTACTTAGAAGGCAAGACCTTCAGTCTCAAAGGATGGGAACACGGAGGCATGTACCTCTACCAGAACCACATGGGAGTGAGAGGCGAACTGGAGCTATGGTACAAGCCCGACACAGAGTCTTTCACGCTCACCATAAGACGTGACTCCGAGGCCTACGGCGGCGGCAACGACGCTCTTGTCGGTGTCAGTGGCGTTCATCCCGACGAGAATACCGGCGATTTCAACGCCGCCTGCTGCGAGGGTTCTTACCATTTCAGCGTAACATTCCATGACCATTTCCTCATCATCCGCCAGCTGAGTACACAGCCTGCAAAATGCTTCGGCAGTGGCGCCGGCATCGTAGGTATCTACATCCTTATGCCTGCAAAGGGATAATACTTGCATACAATAAAAGACTTATGCACCGTGAAAAGTGTGCGCTACAATATATTGCGCCCTTTCACGGTGCATATTTCGTATATACCTCCATTTCTAGAAAATCATCCTTTTTCAGTGAAACTTGTTCTTTCCGTGGTTTCTATGCCCATATAATATGAATCGTGATGTTATTGCGGACTCTTGGATAAACAGTTATTTGATGAATTTCGTTCCGTTTACGAGGTAGAGTCCTTGGGGCAGTGAGTTGATGTCGGTATCAAGGCGTACTCCCTGAATGTTATATACCTGTTTGGCATTCGGAGTATTCTGTTTGCCGGTGTCAGCATTTGCGCGACGAATGTCAGTGGTGTTGCCCTCCAGTTTGTGGGCTGTCGTAGTGATGGTGCCTGTCAGGCGGTCGTCGGCAGATGATGCTGAGATGTATACGTTCACCGTACCGCCCTCTACCTGCCATGCGTTTGTGGTATCGTCATAGTAGGCCAACTGCTTTTCGTTGATAGGTATTGTAACCACGGCACTCTGTCCTGGCTCTAACTCTACGCGGTCGAAGCCCACGAGGCGGCGGTTCAGCTTCTGCATGTGAGGAACGGCAGAGTTGGGGAAATTGACATAAACCTGCACTACCTCGGCACCTTTGCAGTTGCCGGTATTCGTGATGGTGCAGCGTGCCTCGGTGCTGCTGATGGTGGGATTGCTATAGGCAAAGGTGGTATAGCTCAGCCCGTAGCCGAAGGGATACATGGGTTTGTCGGCCTGACGGCTGACATTGGCGCCGGTGCCCTTGCCGTAATACATGTAGGTATATCCCCAGTCGTCGATGTTGTATTCCAGCATGCCGTCGGCACCGAACTGTGAGTCGGTCTTTGAGGGCAGTTCGCTGAGGCTGTTATACCATGTGGAGGTCAGCTTTCCGCCAGGGTTGTAGTCGCCGTAGATGACGTCGCAGATGGCCTGTCCCTGCGCCTGACCGCCGTACCAAGCCTCGAGGATGGCAGGCAGGTTCTGCTTTTCCCATGTGATGTCCATAGAGGAATTGGTCTCGAGCACGAGCACTATGTTCTTGTTTACGGCATAGAGAGCCTGCAAGAGAGCCTCCTGATTGCCTGGCAGTGTGATGACGAAGCGGTCGTGGCTCTCGGTTCCTGTCTCGTGGTTGTCAAGTTTCTCATAGTTTGTACCCCCGAGGAATACCACTACGTCGGCCTTCTGTGCCACGGCGACGGCGCGTGCAATCATGTCGTCGGTGGCTATATTGTTCACGCCCTCGCTGGTCTGCACCATAAACAGCGGGCCGGCATTCTCAAGTGGCTCATAGCCGTCGTTGTAGAAGCGGAAGTAGTCGTAGTTGCCGGCATACTTGTTGGTGCCCGTAAACTTCACGTATAGGTTGTGGACACCTGACGGGCGTTTGCCCTCGTCGATGGTAGCGCTGACGGTAGTCATCTTGTGCCAGTTGTTGGTATCTATGTTGTCTACCGACAGGAAGGGCGCGCCCTCAGTGCTGTCAAGGTAGAAATTGACTGTTGCCAGACCGGTGTTCTTTGTGGCACAGGCCATGATGAAGTCCTTGCATGGTGTTGCGCCGAAGTCCACGTTCTCGTAGCAGAACCAATGGTTTGGTGCGGTATTGGCGAGTTCGTTGGGGTAGCTGGCATCAACACCGTTGGCACCGCTTGACTTGCCGGTGAAGGACTCTGCCTGAATGGTGCCGTCGCTGACGGTGAAGTTCAGTTTCTTTGCGAAGGCCTCAAACGGTGTGGTGGTATAGGTTGGCGTACCGCTGTAGTCGCCCAGCATAATCTGGTTGGCGTATGGGCCGATGAGAGCCACCTTCTTGTCGGTGCTGATGGGCAGCAGGGGCGCTGCGTCATTGGCGTTGGCCTTCTCGTTCTTCAGCAGCACGATGCTCTCCTGAGCGGCTTTCAGTGCCATTACCTGGTTTGCCTCGCTCTCTAAACGCTCTGCGCCATAGCTGCTCCAGGGTGTGGAAGCGTCAAACTCACCCAGTGCGAAGCGTGTCTCCAGAACGCGGACAAGGGCTGTGTCAAGGTCGGCCTCGGTCATATACCCCTTGGCGATGGCTGCCTCTACGGCGGTCTGGAATACCGAGGTGCGGTTCTTGAACTCGCAGTTCATATCGTTGCCGGCCTTGATGGCATCGGCAGTGGCACGGGCTTGATACTCAGCCATGATGTCTGGGTCATTTTCATTATACGTGCCGAGGGTGTTGCCATAGTAGAAATGTTTCACCGCACGGTATATGCATGACACACCGGCACAGTCGCTGGTGACGTAGCCGTTGAAGCCCCACTCGCCGCGCAGGATGTCGTTGAGCAGCCAATCGTTCATGGCGTTGGGCTTGCCGCCCCAAGCCTTACCCTTGGCAGCAGGGTCGCCGAACTTCACACCGGCGGCATTCTGCTCGTTGATGTCGGTGGAGAGGGCGTTATAGGATGACATGATGCTCTTCACCTTGCCCTCCTTGACACTCATTTCAAAGGCGGGGAGATAGTATTCGCGCAGGATGTGCTTGGTCATATAGGATGTAGAACCCTGACGTCCTTGCTCGTAGTTGTTGGCAGCGAAGTGCTTGGCGCAGGCTACGGTCTTCAGGTACTTGGGGTCCTCGCCCTGCATGCCCTTGATGAACTGCACGGCCAATTGTCCGGTCAGGAAGGGATCCTCGCCGTAGTTCTCCTCGTCGCGTCCCCAGCGTGGGTCGCGCGACATGTTGATGGTGGGACACCAATAGTTAAGACCTTTCTTATATAGATTATTGTACACGCGCGCCTCGTCGCTGATGACGCTGGCACAATCGTAGATAAGCTGACGATCCCATGAGCTCGACATGCCCTTTGACTCAGGGAAACTGGTGGCAGCACCTGAGCGTGCTACTCCATGCAGGGCCTCGTTCCAATACTGATAGATGGGAAGATAGATGCCGTCGCGGTTGATTTCAACATCGACCATGTTGCCCATCTGCTGGGCTTTCTCTGCCAGAGTGAGGCGTTTTACAAGGTCAACGGCACGGTCATGGAAACTGGTAGTCTACGATGAAAACGCAGATTCTTGGACGGATGTCTGGGCTGTCAGCGAGCAGACAGCTCCGAGAAGAAGGATTTTTAGCAGAAGTAGTCTTTTTTTCATTGTGGTTTATAGAGTTATATTATCTATTCTCTATTTTCATTTTTCAATTTGATAAGGTGCTGCAAAGTTACCGATTAGATGGGAGATTTTGGTATAAAAAAATCCGAAAAAGGTAGAAAAAATTGCAATGGCATGTTTTTTTCGTACTTTTTCGGAAAATATCATATTGTCTGCTATGATATGGCAGACGATGGGACGAATTACGGTTTGAGAAGACATCCTATCATCATATATTGCTTTGTTCTATATTCCCCCTCCGGCACCCAGCTTATTTGAATAGCAACGGTGCCATCTCCTTCAGGCTCCTGCGCCATGTAAGGAACTCATGAGCGGTGCCCTCTGATATCAGTCCGTGAGCATTGAAACCTGCTGATTTTAAGGCTTCTACACTCTTTTTTATACCATCGGGGTTCTCCTTGCTGCCACAGCTCTCGAAGATTAGGCGCACTGACTTTGGGTCCTTGATATCCTCTGGCATATAGGTACCGCCGCTGAACAGTCCCCAATAGCCGAACACCTCCGGGCGGCGCAGGGTTATCAGCTTTGTCTCCATGCCACCCATTGACAACCCTGCCATGGCACGATGCCACTTGTCTGCCTTTGTCAAGTAGTTGGCGTCGATATATGGTATCAGCTCATCAATGAGCACAGTCTCAAACTCCTTGGCAGTGAACTTGCCTATGCCGCCGAACTTCACATCATTGGTGAGTCCGTAAGCCATGACAACTATAAACGGCTTTACCTTACCGTCGGCAATGAGGTTGTCCATTATCTCTCCCGTGCAGCCCTGCACAGGCCAGCTTGTCTCGTTCTCACCCCAGCCATGCTGCAGGTACAGCACAGGGTAGCGCTCCTGTCTGCCCTTCACCAGCTTGCCATAGCCTGCGGGCAGATATACCGTAGCCTCCTGCATCTTGTCCAGACTCTTGGAATAGAACCTCACCTTTGCCAGCGTTCCATGAGGGATATCCGTGCGCAAGGCATAGAAGTCCTGGTCGGGCGCTGGTATCTCTATGCCACTCTCCCAACGGCATCCACCGAAGAAATTATGTGTGCCGGGGTCATTAAACACGCCGCCGTCAATGGTAATATGGTAATAGTGAAAGCCCGGATCCATCGGTCCGTCTGTCGTTCCTACCCACACGCCATCCTTATCCTTACGCAACACGGTTCCACCGCGACCACCCAGTCCAAGGCTCACGATTACCGACTTGGCATCTGGCGCCACCACACGGAAACGCGCGTAGCCTTCCGAGTTCACCATAGGATACTGTTGTCCCGGCTGGTTTAGTTTGTTGGGAGTGAAGTCTTCCTTCGGCTGAACATTATCCATCGCAGCGTTGAAATCGCGGATAATCCTCAGCGAACGCTTCGCCTTGTAGTTCTCGTCAAAAGGCAGCGGATGGTTGTTTGCACCCAGCCAGGAGTCCTTGTCGCTGAGGTTCCAGAATGTCACATTGTCTATCACATCCTTATGTCTGCGCAGCACCTTGAAGATACGTGCATACTGGTCTTCCTGCAGCGTCTGCATATAA
>JAEEGL016500496.1_pt1 | contig 11362 bp, 12 predicted proteins | sample 9134231 | NCBI WGS metagenome assembly JAEEGL01 (sample SAMN16246548, study PRJNA631951) | gut metagenome | biome: gut microbiome; feature: rumen; material: fiber-attached | host: Bos | place: Iran: Karaj | collected 2018-10
AATTCAATATAATCTTCTATTTTACCTACTAATGATTTTAAATTCTTACTTTCTATCTTTTCACTTTTACCTACATATCCATGAAATTTAATATTGTCAGTAATAATAACACCATTAGGTTTTAAGAAATATTTATATTTCTCAAAATATTTTTGATATTGACCTTTAGCAGCATCAATAAATATTAAATCATATTGTAAATCACTACCTAGATTTACATCTAAAGCATCTTGAAATACAACATTAATTCTTTTATCTAAACCACATTTTTTAACATTCTTAAGGCATTCCATATACCTTTCTTCATCTCTTTCAATGGTTGTAACAAAACTTGCAGCATTTGCACTAGCCATTAAAATAGCTGAATAACCAATTGCAGATCCAATTTCTAATATATTCTTAACGTTATTCTCTTTAATATATTTCATTATAAACGCAATTGATTTCTTTTCAATTATTGGAACATTTTTCTCCTGGGCATATTCTTCCATTTCTAAAATATGTTCTTTCATAAGTATACTCCTAACTATATTTCCTTATTAATTCTTGGAACTCACTATGAGTTTTAGCAAAATGTAACTTTCCAGTACTTACTTCCGCATAGAAATACAAATAATCTGTATCACTAGGATTTAAAGCAGCTTTAATACTTCTTTCTGAAGGATTACATATTGGTCCTACTGGAAGTCCTAAAAAATCTGTTCTTCTAGTATTATATGCATTTTCATTATTTAAATCACTTTGAGTAAGTGTTTCTGATAAAGCTTTTCTTACTCCATAATATGTTGTAACATCCATTCCTAAGCTCATATTAATAGATAATCTTTTTCTAATTACTTGACTAACTATACTTCTATCTTCATCAAATTTACTTTCGTTTTCAATAATACTTGCTATAGTAAGTATTTCATGAACACTAAACTCGCTTCCTTTAATAGAAGTATTATAATTATCTAACACTTTTCCCATTTTATCAAGTAATTTCTCTATTATATTCTTTATACTAGCACTTTTATAAAACTCATACGTATCTGGATATAAGTATCCTTCTAGAGGATAATATATATCACTATTTAATATATCATCATTTAAAAAGCCATATTTATTAATCAATTCTTTTAAATATTCTTTATCACTAATTGTAGCTAATACTTCTTCTTCACTATAACCAAACTTCTCATGAATAACTTGTGCATATTTTGTTACACTAGCTTCTTCTGGAAACTTAACTGTAATAGTATCTACTTTAGCATTATTTCCACTAAGTATTTTAAATATTTCTTCAGTACTAAACTTTCTATCTAAATCATACTCTCCAGCTTTAATCATAATACCTTTATTAAGTTTTATATATATATTAGCTGCTATCTTACTTTTAATTAATTTAGCATCATATAAATTATTTATAACTTGCTTAGTACTAGCACCACTTTTAACTGTAAATGATACTTCATCACTTTCTTCACTAACTGAAGTTAGTCCATAAAAATATAAGCCAACCATTCCTAGTATTACTACTAACATACATATTAATGTAACTATTATTCTTTTTTTCTTCATTTTCTACTCCTTAATCTTTTCTAATAATCCATTTAAAAAATCATATTCACTGTCTTTTAGAGCTTTTAAATCATTATTAGTCTTTCTTCCACCATAAATATTACCTGTTAATATATCTTTATACACTACATATTTTTGCTTATCTTTTTCTACTTCTAATAAAGCTATAAACTCTCTTTCTTTTCCACTACTATTCTTTAGAATCATTTTTACACCTATCTAAATAACTTTCAAGTATTACTTGTGCTGCAATTGAATCTACTATACTCTTACTACTTTTTATATTTGAATTATTTTCATGTATAATATTTTCAGCTACTTTAGTAGTAAGTCTTTCATCAACAAGTTCTACTTCAATACCTTTACTTTCAAGCATTTTCTTAAAATTTAAACTTCTTTCTCCTGCAAATCCAATTGTACCATCCATATTTTTAGGAAGTCCTAATATAACTTTTTCTATATTATTATCTCTAATTATTATCATTACTTTTTCTAAAGCATCATTATAATCTTCAAATTTAAATCTTATAACAGTAAGAGGAGTTACTATTAAACCAGTTTTATCACTGCGAGCTACACCCAAAGTTTTAGTGCCTAAATCTAAACCTAAAAGCCTCATCATTTACCTTCATAACTATTAATAAGAGCAAGTAATAATTCTTCTCTTTTTAAAGTTTTAATCTTTTCTCTTGCTCCTTCAAAATTAGATATATATGTTGCATCTCCAGTTAATATATAACCTACTAACTGATTTTCAGCATTATATCCTTTCTTATTTAAAGATTCTATTATTTCATTTAAAGTCATTAGTATTAATTCCTGTCTTAAAGCCGCAACATTAAATATACTAGTTTTATCCATATAATTACCTCTTTACTTACTAGTAATTTTATCAAAATAATCCAATATTTTCAATACTATCTATATAATTAAAAAAGGCTTTAAAAGCCTTTTTTAACTTCTTAAAGTAAAGTATCCTGGATAATCTGGTGGGTTATCTATACGAGCTGCATAATGATCTACTTCTCCATAATTATAATAAGTTGTACCTGCACCACCAGTTAAAACATTAGAACCATCAAACATTCCTTCACCCATTCCACTACCTAAAGATGTAGTTACAAAGCTATTTGAAGCATAAATAGTTACTAATGATGTATTTGACCGCATCATTTCAAACATATTCGTTACATTAGATGTATTCCATGATGTTAAATCTAAAGTAGTTAAATTAACCATAGTACTAAACATTTGCTCCATATTTGTTACATTTGATACGTTAAAATGACTTAAATCTAAACTGGTAATTTTAGCATTATGATAAAACATAAAACTCATATTTGTTACATTAGATGTATTCCAGCCAGTTACATCTAATGTCATAGGCGTATTATTATTGGGAGTTGAAATGCTAAACATTCCTTCCATATTTGTTACATTTGATGTACTAAATCCAGACAAATTCAGTGATGTCCCTCTAAAATCAGCAAACATATAACTCATATCTGTTACATGAGATGTATCAAAATTGTTAAAGTTAAAAATAGTAAAAAAAGTATTATCAAACAAATGAGAACTATCAGAAGGAGCTAAAACTCCACCACTTTGACCAATGTAATATGTCACATCATCCAATGTACAATTATCTGAATCAAAAGACATCATTATACTGCCATTTTGCTTTTGTGACACATCTACCGCTGGATGATTGCCACAGCTATTATCTATCGGTACATTTGTAGTATTCATAAATACTAGTGAAGTACTATTATTACCATAAGCATTGGAATGTAGTCTAATTTTTGCTTTATCCAAATAATCATTAGGATCTTCTACTTGTGTACATGTAAATGATGTTGCTGTTATAGTAAGTGTTATATCTTTCCCTGCTAATGCACTTTGATTTACATTTGACTTGTTTTTTAAATAAAACTCTGCTGTTATGTTTTGAACACTAGATGATGTTACTCCATTTAAGGTTCCATTTACTGTTATTGGAAATAAATTAGAGGTATTAAAGTCATATGTGTTTCCTCCAATATTTAATACTATTTGACCTGTACTCTTTCCAGTCATTCCTTGGAATGCTGTATACATGTTATTTGTTCCACTGGCTGCTACATTTAAGGTATATGAACAGTTATAGTATCCTGCTCCTGTTACTTGAGTACTTCCCACAGTTACTACATTTTGAGTAGTACTTGGTGTTGTATTTGTCGTTACTGCCCAATATGTTGTATCATTTGCTCCTTGTGCCATTAAATTTCTACCTATATTTAAATATAGCGAAGCATTTGTTCCAACAAGTGCTACACTTCCGGTTGCATCAGCAGTACCTGTTATTGTTTTTGTTCCGAATCTATTTCTTGTATTTGTTACAAAATATGCATATGTTGCTCCTCCTAAAAGTAGAAACATTAGTGTAATTACTATTACAAGTGATATTATTACTTTTTTTCTATTATTTTCCATAAATATCCATCCTTTGTTATTAAGTTGTTCTATACTAATAATGAATATAGTTATCTAATAAGATTATATAATACCCCCCCAATTTTCAAATCTTTTTATTATTTTTGTTAGTAACTTGACATAAAATATGTAATGGATTTTCTTTTTTTAGATTCATTCATATTATTATCCTACCTATATTTATAGATATACACCATTATACATAGTTAATCAATTAATTAGTTTTTTCTTTACATATAAAAAAGAGTATTAAATCTTTAATACTCTTTCTTTTCTAGGTATTATGCTTACCCTAGAATGATTATTTATATCATTAACTGTACATATTAAGAAATCTGCATATTCTTCTTTAGATAAATATTCTATATTATTATATAAAATATTAATAGATTTTTTCATATCATTTATATTACCATTGGTATTATTAATCATTTCTTTAATAGTATAATCACTTAATATAAATCTAATTCTTTTTTTAAAGCTAATTAATCCTTTTTTTAAATATTCTTCAGTTATATGTTTATCTAATATTTCTTTTACTACTTCTAAATCTTGAGAATAATCTAATTTAACTACATCTCCAATAGTATTTAATCTACTATAATTATTAAAAATATTATTATCAGATATAGAAATAATCTTTTTCTTATCTTTTAATAAATCAAACATACATTTTTGATATCTTTCACTAGATTCTCCTACTACATCAAAATTATCTAATACATATGTTATATTATCTACTTTATAATTAACTTTAAGTATCTTAATAAAGTTATCTAATAAAGACTTAGGATTATTTAATAAATTGCTTTCAAATAATTCACATTTAGAAGAATAGTCTCCAATAAAATATAAATATGCTATATTCTTAATTAGATTATCTACATAACTATTATAAATATTTACTTCATTAGATGATTCATAATTATTGGATATATAATCAATCATTTTCTTAACTACTAAACATGTATAATATATTTTATATACTTCTAAATCACTTATAATAAAATACTCACTAAATCTAGTAGTAATATCCACTACTGGATTTTCTATGCTGTTACTTTTTTCTATGTATTTATTTAAAACAGTAGATTTACCACTATTTCTGGGTCCAACTAAAAATATAGTATTATTATTACTACTATTAATTATTTTAGTGTATTTTAAAACTGGATCTAAATAAATATTTTTAGAATTAAACATACTAATCCCCCTTCATGGCTTAATATTATACACAAAAGTAGTCAATTAGTAAAGTAAAAGTGCTATTTTACTAAATATTAAGGGACTAATCAATAATACTATTATATTATTAATTAATGTAAATAATATTATATATAATGCTTTTTTAAAATTAATAATTATTCTATCTTTTAAGTAATATTCTTTTTTATAAATTAACTTACCTATAATAAATCTTCCTATATTAATTATTTTTTTTAAGAATAGTATTTTTAATAATAGAGTGATTATTTTAGTAATTATTAAATATAAAAGTATATATAATACACCATTTATATTATAAGTAATTATAAAAGCATTAAGAATAAAACCTATACTAAATGCACCATATAATATAGAAAAAATACCCAAAGGAATACCTATTATAAAGAATGATAATACAAGTATTAAAGACATAATAAATAAGTCTTTAATTATATAATTAAAGTTATATTCTTTAGTATTTTTTAAAGTATTAATTATGTTTAATTTTATGTCATTATCCAATGTATTATAGTAAATATACCCCAGAATAATACCAGTAATTAGAATAATACTAATAAATAATATATAACTTTTATTACGTTTAATAATATTTAACATACAATCACCCATAAAAAATATGCAAAATATCTTTAAAACATGATTATTTTATGTTATATTTTTATTAGATTATGAATGGAGGGATTCTAAGTGAATAAAAAAACTAGAAAATTTCTAGTATGGGTAATGCTTTTTCTTATGATTGCTTCATTTGCTGCAGGAATTGCAATATATGCATTAAAGTAAGATCATAAGAAAAATACGAGTAGATTGCTAAATTTTTCATAGAATATTAGCATAATTAACAACGAAGATATTAAAAATGGACCATAAGGAAGTTCATTTTTTTTGTTTAAATAAACCCCTGCTATAGCATATGGAAAAGCCAAGAAGGCAGAAAATATTAAAGCAATCAAACTCATTCTAAATCCGATACCTGGATATCCTAAAGTAAGTCCTATTAAAAATGATAGTTTGATATCTCCTCCACCTAAACTTTCTTTTTTAAATACTTTATCTCCTATTAATTTTATAACATACATTATAACAAACATTAATGCACCATATAGTATTGAATAGCAAGTATTAACTAAGCCCTCTTCAAAATATCTTAATATTATTATTAAGATAGAACCTACTATTAAGGGAGAATCTAAGATAACCATATACTTAAAATCACTAACAAATATTATAACGGCAACACTTAATATTACTAAGAATAATCCTAACTTAATAGTTAATCCAAAATATAAATAACCAAATACAAATAAACTACCTGTAATTATTTCGATAAGTAAGTGCTCTAAGTTTATTTTTTTGCCACAACTTCTACACTTACCTAATTGAATAATATAAGACACTATAGGTATTAATTCATACCAAGATAAGATATGACCACAATGATCACACCTACTTCTTCCAGTTATAACATTTTCTTTTAATGGTAATCTAGTACCAATAACTAAATAGAAAGAGCCAAATATGGCTCCTAAAATAAACATAAGTATTATCATATTCACCTACATTATTTGTTCATACATACCAAACATAGGAACAACTACAGAAATAATTATACCACCAACTACAAAAGCTAGGAATGCTATTAATACTGGTTCAATAAATGCTTTTAAGTTATTAACTACATTTCTATGTAATCCTTGATAATATACACTTACCTTTTGCATCATATCATCAAGTTCACCAGTAGATTCACCAGTTACTATCATGTAATAAGCAACATCAGGGACAGCCCAATGATCTTTAAATGCTTCAGATATTTTTTCACCTTTAACTATATTATTAATAGTTCTAAATAATATCTCTTTATATATTTCATTATTAGTAATCTTACTAAGAATGCTAATACTTTCTGTAATAAATACATTATTTCTTAATAATGATGCAAATGTTTTGGTAAAAATAGTTAATTCATTATATATAATAATATCTTTAACTATAGGTATATGCATCAGCATTATTTGAAATCTTTTTCTAAATATTTTAATATTCTTATAAGCAAACATTAGAATAATAATTATAATAGTTATTACACCTAATATAATTAAACCATTTTTAGATAAAAACCTACTAAAGTTAATTACAAATGCAGTTAGTCCACTTATAGGTACATCGTTAGTTTCATATATTTCTACAAATTTAGGAATAATATACACTAATATAAATGACACAACTCCAACTGCAAATACACTTACTATAATTGGATACATCATTGCACTTTTCATTTGTTTCTTAGTTTCATCTACTTCAGTATAATATGCTGCCATATCATCTAGTGTTTCTATAAGAGTACCTGAAGCTTCAGCAGCTTTAATCATATTAATAAGTAATGGTGGAAACATATTTCCTTGCTTTTCTAAAGCATCACTAAAAGATGAACCTAACATTAGTTCATAAGAAATTGATTGAAAAGCCTGAGATTGAGCAAACTTCTTACCCATTTGTTTAGATAGTATTCTAACTGAATCACTAAGTGTAATACCTGCTTTAATATAAGTTGATAATTGTGTTAACCAGAATATTAGATCTTTATTCTTTATTCGCATTCTTGGTCCAAATACTGACTCTTTATACAAAAAATTTATTAAATCACTAGTTTCAATACTATAAACAGTAAAACCTTCATTTACTAAGAATGAATTTATATCAAGTTTAGATAATCCACTCATAACTCCTTTAGAAATTTTACCATTCTTATCCATTACTTTATATAAATACATATTAACTTCTTTACTTCTAGTAGCACCACTAGTTTGTAAATCATTAATTAATTTTTCTTGTTCTTTTTGAAGTTTAGCCATAGTGCTTTTACTATGCTTATATATTTTCTCTTTTTTCTTTTTCTCTTCTTTTTCATCAAGAAAAGCATCAGGCCCTAATACCTCTTTAGTTCTTTTATAAGCTTTATCTAACTTCCAACTAGCACTATTATATAAATACACAAACAAATCAAAAGTACTGGCTTTAATACCAATAAATGCATACTTAAATATGTTAATAAAAGGCATAAATATACTTGCAATAACACTTTTTTTCTTAATTGCTGTATCCATATTTTGCTCTCCTTCTATTCTACATAAAATTATAACACATATATTTATGTATTTCTATAAAAAAATGCATAAATTATATTAGGTGATTATAAATGTTTCCAAACCCTAGAGGAATATTTAGCTTAACAAAATTAATTGGAGGATTATCTCGTACTTTAGGAGTTGCTAATGAGCTTATTCCCATCTATAAAGAGGCAAAACCAATCATCACGAATGCAAGAAAAACAATTAACAACTTAAAAGAACTTGCAAATAACGCATCAAATAAAATAATAGAAACATCTCATAAAAGAGTTGAACCAATAAAAAATATGCATAAAAAAGTTAGTACAAATAGTACTAACTCTATTTCCCATAATAATCCAACCTTTTTTCAATAATTAACTAGCTGCAGTAAAATATCCCGGTGTTCCTGGAGCATCTATTCTGGCGTATAACTCGTCTATATGGTTATCATCAAAGTGTGTACCATTACCACCTACAAGATTATAAGCACTAAGGAACATATTATCTCCTCCACCATTGACATAACCGCCACCATTGCCCCAATATCCTGATCCTAGAGATGTTGTTACAAAGTTGCTGGATGCATATATGGTAGTCACTGTACTTGCATAAAACATATTAGCCATATCTGTAACATTAGCAGTATTAAAACTGCCTAAGTTTATTGCTGTGTAACATGATTGATCAAACATATTATTCATCCTGGTGACACGAGATGTATTCCAGCCAGTTAAGTCTATAGGTCCCGGATTATCACAATCCCCTGATTCTAGAAATACAGATGACATATTAACAACATTTGATGTATTTAGATTATTTATATTAGTAACATCATAAATACCATAAAACATCAAGCTCATATCAGTTACATGAGAAGTATCCAAATTAGACCAATTAACATGTGCATCGCGAACACTTTCGAACAACCTGGAACTATCTGGAGGAGCTAATACACCACCATTTTGTCCTACATAAATGGTCATATCATCATAATAACAGTCATTAGTATCAATTGACATCATAATACTTCCATTTTGTTTTTCCGATACATCTAGAATACTACCACATCCAGAATTATCTTCTGGAACATTAGTGGTATTCATAAATACAAGTGTAGTACTATTAAAACCGTTTACGTAATTATTTCTAAATCTTGTCTTATCCAAATAATTATTTGGATCTTCTAATTGGGTACATGTAAATGATGTTGCTGTTATTGTTATACTTAAGTCTTTCCCTGCTAATGCACTTTGATTGACGTTTGATTTATTTTTTAAATAAAACTCTGCTGTTATGTTTTGAACACTAGATGAAGTTACTCCATTAAGTGTTCCATTTACGGTGATTGGAAATAAATTAGAGGTATTAAAGTCATATGTGTTTCCTCCAATATTTAATACTATTTGTTCAGTTGATTTGCCACTCATCCCTTGAAATGCTGTATACATATTATTTGTTCCACTGGCTGCTACATTTAGGGTATATGAACAATTATAATATCCTGCTCCTGTTACTTGAGTACTTCCCACAGTTACTACATTTTGAGTAGTACTTGGTGTTGTATTTGTCGTTACTGCCCAATAGGTTGTATCATTTGCTCCTTGTGCCATTAAACTTCTACCTATATTTAAATATAGTGAAGCATTTGTTCCAACTAAAACTACACTTCCTGTTGCATCAGCTGTACCTGTTATTGTTTTTGTTCCAAAATTATTACTTGTATTTGTTGCAAAATATGCAAATGTAGCAGTTCCTAAGAGTAGAAATAATACTCCTACTACTATAATTAAATATACAATAGCTTTTCTTTTTTTAGATTCATTCATATTATTCTCCTATTTATATTTATCCATTTATATAATACCACAATATTTATAATAATATAAACATCTAATTTTCTTATTGATATTATTTTACATAAAAAGATTACTTTTTAAATAATCTTTTTAGTATATTATTATCATGTATTATTGTTAATTTTTTAAGTAATGGAACTTTAGGAAGCAATAAATCATTCTTATCTAATAAATATTTATAATATTCTTTATTATTACTAATACCGTATTTTAGATATTTTTTACTTAATCTTTGAAATCCTTTAATACATTTTAATATTACATAGTAATGTTTATTTTCTTTTAATACTAACTCTTTTTCTATAATAAATCCTAATTTATTTAAATTATATCTTAATTTATAATAATCATTATTACTTGCTATTATTAGTTTATTAGGACACTTAGGATTATTAATAATATTAAGTATAGTACTAGTACCCATTCCTGCTATTACAGCAGTATTAAAATACTCATCAATACTATTAAATCCATCACTAACATATGTAGCAATATTAACATTATATTTTTTAAAATTATTAATCGCAGAATTTAAAGCATTTTCTGAAATATCACTTGCTATTACTTTTTTGCATAGTTTATTTAGGTATAAATAAATACATAAATAGCCATGATCAGTTCCAACATCCAATACTATATCATCTTTATCTATTAAAGATGATATTTCTATTAATCTTTTACTATTCATTAGTTATCTAAGAAATCTTTTAACTTTTTAGCTCTTGATGGATGTCTTAGTTTTCTTAGTGCTTTTGCTTCTATTTGTCTTATTCTTTCTCTTGTAACATTAAATCTTTTACCTACATCTTCAAGAGTATGACAAGTACCATCAATAAGTCCAAAACGAAGCTCTAGTACTTCTTGTTCTCTAGGTTGCAAAGTTTGTAATACTTCTTGTATTTCTTCTTTTAATATTTCATTTTCTGTATATTCTTCAGGAGATAATGAAGATTCATCTTTAAGAAAATCTCCTAAATGAGAATCATCTTCTTCTCCGATTGGAGTTTCAAGTGACACTGGATCTTGACTTATTTTAATAACTTCTCTTACTTTCTCTACACTTATACCCATTTTCTTAGCTAATTCTTCTTCAGATGGTTCTCTATTAAGTTCTAGAGTCATTTGTCTTTGAAT
>JAEEGL010618423.1_pt1 | contig 11361 bp, 8 predicted proteins | sample 9134231 | NCBI WGS metagenome assembly JAEEGL01 (sample SAMN16246548, study PRJNA631951) | gut metagenome | biome: gut microbiome; feature: rumen; material: fiber-attached | host: Bos | place: Iran: Karaj | collected 2018-10
TCCTCGCCGGGGCAGATTTCGTCCCGCTTGACATAGACCTGGATGCGTCCCGCGTGGTCCTGCAGCTCCATGAAGGAGGCAGCGCCCATGATGCGGCGGGACATGATGCGGCCAGCCAGGCACACGTCGGCGAAATTACCCTTCTCGGGATCGTAGCCTGCCGCGATTTCCGCCGTGGTGGTGTCCACCGGGTACAAGGGTGCGGGATATGGATTGATGCCCAGTTCGCGGAGTCGCGCCAGGGATTCCCGGCGCCCGCGTTCCTGCTCGTTGAAGTCGTTGGAAATAGCCATGATAAGTCTCGTTTCTTTTTTTATAGGTGCAAAGGTATGAAAAACCTCTTACATATCGGTGAGTCTCGTTTTTTTTTAGCGAAATTTTAAAAAAAGTTGGGAAAATTAGATTATTCTGCTTATTTTTGCCTTCGTATATGAAAGTGTCCAGTTTTGAACGCGTTGCTTGATTGTCCCTTTTGGGATTAGATTGAGTATCCTATACAGGCAGTTTTGAACACTTATTTAGTATAGTATATGAAACTGAAAGAATTAACACTGCTTTTCGTACTTGCCCTGGGTACCCAGGTGGCGTTTGCCCAGCAGAGCAAGTCGGATCCCACCGTGGAGTTCAATCCCCACTGGTATGGTCTGATCCAGGGTGGCGTAGCCCACACGGTCGGTGAGACGGTGTTCAAGGACCTGCTCTCTCCGGCTGGAGCCCTCTCTTTGGGCTATCAGTTCAACCCGACCCTCGGCCTCCGTGTGGGAGCCAGCGGTTGGCAGGCCAAGGGTAATTCTCTTCCGCTCGAAGTGTACAAGTTCAACTTCCTCCAGGGGAACGTTGACCTCACCTTCCACCTGGCGAACCTCTTCGGCTATAACCACAAGCGGGTGCTTGATCCCTATGCGCTGATTGGCGGTGGCGCCGCTTTCGGTTTCAAGAACGGCGCGAACGACGTCAAGGCTGTCAAGCCCGCCGAGTATTTCGGTTATCTCTGGGACAAGAAGCTGATTTCCCCGGTCGGCCGTGTGGGCGTGGGCTTCGACATCCGTCTGTCCGAGAGCGTCGCGCTCAATCTCGAAGTGAATGGCAACGTCCTCAGCGACCATTTCAATTCCAAGAAGGCCGGCAACCCCGATTATCAGTACAATGCCCTCGCAGGCCTGAAGATCAATTTCGGCAAGGCGACCCGCCCGAGCGCCAAGTATATGGCTGAGCTCGCCGCCGCCGAGGCTGCCGCTGCTGCCGAGAAGGCCCGTCTCGAAGCTGAGCGTGCTGCGAGACTGGCTGCCGAGAAGGCCGCCGCCGAAAAGGCCGCCGCTGAGAAGGCCGCCGCCGACAAGCTCGCTGCCGAGAAGGCTGCCGCGGAAAGACTCGCCGCAGAAATGCGTCAAGTGAATACGTTCTTTACGATCAACTCCGCGGTCATCTCCGACGAGGAAGCCGCGAAGCTCATCCGCTACATCGACTGGTTGAAAGCGAACCCGTCCGTGAATCTCTCCATCGCCGGTCACGCCGACAAGGGCACGGGCAACAAGCGGATCAACCAGAAACTCTCCGACCAGCGCGCAGCCGCCGTGAAGGACTTCCTGACCGAGCGCGGTATCGCTGAATCCCGTATCGTCTCCATCGTAGGCAACGGTGACCTCATCCAGCCGTTCGCTGAGAACGACCTGAACCGCGTGGTGATCAGTACTGTCGAACAACCTTAAAAACGATCGCATTCTAAGGACTGAAACTTAACAAATATGGGTTAACTCCTTCGGGAGTCAGACAGAAAAGAAACAATTAAAACAATTTTATTTACCATTAATCCAAATCATTTATGAACAAGCAATTCAAATTCTTCCTTACCAGTGCTGCCATTGCGGCCGCACTTGTAGGAGCTGTGTCTTGCCAAAAGGATTATTCTGGAGACATCGATGACCTGAACAAGAAGGTCAACGAACTCACGACCAAGCTCGGAGATCTCCAGTCTAAGATCGACAATGGCGAGATTGTCACCGGCGTGACTCCGATCGCTGGTGGTATTCAAGTGAAGACCAACAAGGGCACTTATGACATTGTTGGCCAAAAGGGTGATAAGGGCGACAAGGGCGACAATGGCGCTCCTGGTTCCGTCGTTACCATCGACGCTGAAGGTTACTGGTGCATTGACGGGAAGAGAACCGATCCCGCCATCAAGGCTAAGGGTGACAAGGGTGATACCATTTATTACATCCCTAATGCCGACGGTTATTTCTACAAAGTCGTCAATGGTGGTGAGCCCGAGAAGACTGAGATCAGCTTCCTCGCTCCTGGTACCATTACTGCTGTGTACGATCCCGAGGCCGGTACCCTGTCCTTCTACAATGTGAAGGGATATGAGGGTGCCTATGTCCTCTCTCTGGATGGCAAGCTCAAGAGCCTCGTCTTCCTCCCGCAGGTCTACATTGACGGTGTTGAGGGTATGCTCTTCAGCAACTACGCTTTCACTCCGCAGGCCCTCGATAAGGCTGACAGCGCTGATGAAATCCAGATCGACAAGAAGGGTGCCAAGCTCGTGAACGTGAATCCGACGATCATCGCCGAATATCATGTCAACCCGGCCAATGCTGACCTCTCCTTCCTCAAGGAGGGTGAGTCTACCAACCTCAGCTTTGTCAAGCAGGCCAATGCGAAGTACGTCCCGACCAGGGCCAAAGCATCTGACGATTTCGATGCTACCCCGATCTTCAAGAGCTTCAAGGATGGTATCCTGACCGTCGAGGTCCAGGTTGCCGGTGTCCCTGCTACCGATGAGTTCATTTCCGTGATCGCCCTGAACGTGGAGCTTGAGGACGGTGAGTTCGTCACCTCCGACTATGCTACCCTCAAGAAGGAGGATCTCGATCAGCTCGGTATCGCTTTCCCGAATGCCTATGCCGAGAAGAACCTCCAGGTTAAGGACGCTCACTATCGTCGCGCTTCCAAGGGTATCTCCAAGGTTGACGACAAGGCTTATGTTTCCGATTATGCTGCTTGGACCACCGGTGAGCAGGCGCTCGAGGACGCTGAAGTTACCTGCGACGTCTCCGTCAAGTACACCGACTCCCTCGACCTCAAGACCATCGTGGCTGCCCACAAGGTTACCGAGGAAGGTACCGATGCCGATTCCAAGCCGGTTGAGCTGACTGATGATGACCTCGAGAAGCTCGGTCTGACCTGGGAGTTCGCCGTCGTGAAGAACTACAAGATCGGTAAGAAGGGTTCTGAGACCGATCAGCGCGATTTCGTCCAGTGGGAGAAGATTGCTTCTGATGGCCTCTTCGTCCCGAAGGTCTATTCCACCGCTGGTGAGGCTTCCATCGGCCGTACTCCGATCATCCGCGCTGCCCTCAAGCACGGTGATGATGTTGTCGAGTATGCTTACATCAAGGTTTACATTTCCGACAAGTCGGTTGATCCTTACGATACCGTCTACGACTTCGATCCGGAGACCTTCGCGTTCGCTTGCAAGCCTGATACGCTCCTGACCAACGTCGAGGATATGAACGTGAACATCTACAACGCGCTGAAGCTCTCCAAGGATGCCTTCCACGCTCTGTATGACACCTTCGTTCCTACCTATGAGGTTGAGGGTATCACGAATGTCGGCACTGCTTCCGAGGTCGAGAACCTCGAGGTTGAAGGTACCCACATCATCCAGTGGATCATCTCCGCCGAGGATGCCTTCAAGTATGCCGGTAAGACCATCCAGCACGTCGTCGCTTACCAGAGCTCCAACAACCCGAAGCTCATCGTGACCATCCTCCTGCAGGCCAAGGTTGACGACTTCGCGAAGTCCTACAACCTGACTCATGAGGCCAACTACCTCCGCGAGTACTGGGATGCTGCATTTACCGAGACCAAGTTCAACGTTTCTGTTCCTACCTTCGTCGGTGACTCCATTCCTACGAACTGCGTCTTTGTGAATGATCCTAACGCTTCCTTCGTTACCTGGCCTAAGGATTCCGAAATCGGTACTCCTGGTGTCCTCAAGGTTGATGAGAATGGTGCTGTCACCAAGATCCAGTACTTCTTCTGCAAGGATATGCTGGATATCAAGAAGGTCGGTGGCATCGATGTCAAGTACGAAATCTCCGCGGATAACCTCCAGCTCTTTGTCACGATTGATAAGAAGAAGGAACTTGTTGCCACGATCGACAACAATGGTACTGATCTTCCGAATACGATCACTCTCAACAAGGCTGATTCCCTTGCTAAGGTTCTCCTCAATACTAAGGATCTCACCGTCATGATTGGTGCGAAGGGTATTGTTTGCAACGATGAATCCAAGGAGGTTGCTATCACCTTCGAGGGTAAGGATCACTTCGTGGCCCGTTATGTCCGTCCGGTCGAGATCAGCCCTGTTGCTGGCGACCACTATAAGGATGGTGTCGACTACGGTGAGAAGTATTCCTACATCGTCGTTGAAGACCTCATCGCTCCGATTGACTGGCGCAATCGTAAGTTCTCCGATTACCCGAATTACTGGGGCTTCTATGGTCCGTTCGAGATCGAGGTTGATGATGAGGTTGGTAACATCTACTGCAACCTGAACGGTGTCTACCAGAAGATTCCTACCACGCTCGAGGTGAAGTATCGTACGATTGAGGAGATGCAGAAACTCGTTGGTGAAGACCATGTTGATGACCTGAAGGATACTCAGTATGGTTATGTCACTTACAAGAACAACGGTACTGTCGTCGATGACTTTGAGCTCTATATCAATGTCACTGTCAAGTACGGTTGGGGTATTCTCACTCCTGATAAGCCTATTACCGTTCCGGTTTGGGGCACTTATCACAACTAGTGAGTAAACCATCTTTCTGAACTGATTAATTGGGGGCAGAGCCTTGTGTTCTGCCCCCTTTTTAATACCTAATCTTATCTTTTGTCTTAGACCTGTCTCTTTTCCGAAATGCTTTCGATGAAACGTTCGTCATTTTGTTTGTTGTTGTTTCTTGCCATTTCTTGTACTGTAGTGGATTCTATCGATGTGGATCGTGGGAACGATGTTTTTTATGCTGTTATTGAGTCTGATACGGGTACCAGGGTCTTTGTTGACGATTCGTTGAGAGTCTTGTGGGATGCTGGAGACATGATTTCTATTTTCAACAGAAGCACGCAGAATCAGCCATATCGCTTCAATGGTTCTACTGGCGATAATTCGGGTTCTTTTTCTCCTGTTGATGCTGGAACTGGTTCTTCTTCGACGATAGACCGTATCGTCGCTGTCTATCCTTATCAACAGTCAACCGCTATTGATGATGAGGGCGTTTTGAGCGTGGATTTGCCAGATGTGCAGTCCTATAGGAAAGGTTCTTTCGGCTTATCTGCCAATACGATGGTCTCGACGGCTGAAGAAGATAGTACGCTTGTTTTCAAGAATTTGGGAGGTTTCCTTGTTTTCAAGTTCTATGGAGATAATGTGTCGGTTTCTTCCATTATAATAGAAGGAAACAATGGAGAGTTTCTTTCTGGTGTGGCTACACTTAAACCAGAGGTGGGATTAGTCCCTACGGTTACTATGTCTTCTGGTGCCGGAAAATCTGTAACACTTTCTTGTGATACGCCCGTTGAACTGGGGAACTCAAAAGAAGATGCAACCGCTTTCTGGCTGGTTGTTCCCCCTACCTTGTTTTCGAAGGGTTTGACTGTTACCTTGACTGATCAGGATGGAAATTTTTTCACGAAGGCGACTACCAAGAGTTTGACGCTTTCCAGGAATAACATGCTCAGATTCTCCCCGATCGAGGTTGTCATGCATAAGCCTGCAACCGATGTCGTCGAGTTTTACGACCGCGTGTTCAAGGCTTATTGTGTGCAAAAATTCGATTCGGACGGCGATGGGGAGATTAACTACTCTGAAGCGGAAAAGGTAACGCAGATCGATGTTTCAAGTAAGGATATCGTTTCTCTTGAGGGCATACAGTATTTTACTAGACTGAAGACCTTGAAATGTAATTCCAATCGACTCATCAATTTGGATGTCAGCCATAATACTGCTCTGACGACGTTGAACTGCCACTCCAATAAGTTGGCTCGTTTGGATTTGAGCAAGAACAAGTCTCTTTCGGTTTTAAACTGCTATAACAATCAGTTGACATCTTTGGATTTACGCAATAACACCGCGCTGAAAGAGCTGAATTGTCGTGCCAATAAACTGTCCTCCCTGGATTTGACGAATAATAAGTCACTCGTCACGGTCTACTGCAATTCGAACGCATTGACCTCCTTGAACGTGTCTAATTGCGCTTCGTTGAAGAATCTGTATTGCAACAACAATAAGCTCACGTCACTGGATGTGAGCCCGAATAAAGCATTGGAAGAGTTTTGGTGTTACTCTAATCAATTGACTTCTTTGACCGTCGGGCCTAATTCCACCTTGAAGCGGCTGGATTGTTATTCGAACCGGTTGGGTGAACTTGACTTGAGCAATAATACGGCGCTGAAGGTCCTGTATTGCTATTCGAATCAACTCACCTCCCTCATCCTTACGAATGACGCCTCGATCGAGGAGTTGTCTTGCAATGAAAACCGGCTGACGTCCCTCGATATCAGCGGTTGTCCGAAACTGGGTTGGCTCTATTGTTGTTCCAACCGTTTGACTTCTTTGGACGTTGACAATAATACCATGTTGAAAGTCCTTCATTGCTATTCGAATCAGTTGGCTTCTCTGGATGTGTCGAAGTGTACCATCATGCAGTTCCTTCATTGCTATTCGAATCAGTTGACTTCTCTGGATGTTTCCAAGAACACGTCTTTGATGGACTTGTATTGTTATACGAACAAATTGACATCCTTGGAATTGGGTGGCTGTGCAAAGTTGGCCCATCTGTCATGCTATTCGAATCAGTTGACTTCGTTGGATGTCAGCAAGAGTCCCAAGTTGGTCCAGCTTTCCTGTCGTTCCAATCCATCCCTTGCGAAGATTTTCCTGAAGCAAGGTCAGACGATCTCCAATTTCGACTATGATGAAAAAGTGTCTACAGTCGTGTATATTTAGGGGTATCTGCGGGCAGGTATGTTTTTTGATAGAAGAGCGTCATCCTATTTTAGTTCAGCGTTGTCGTATATGAATAGATGCGTATTGAGAGCGGTTTTGTGTCTGATCCTGATGATGGGGTGCGGAATTCTTTCTGCTCAAAGACCTCCTCAATTGGATTTGATTGAAAAGACCATTGTACGGGATACCGTTTCCATGTCTGATGGAGTGCAGACCTTTGTCTTCCATTATCAGAATGTAGGTGATTCCGCACTGGTAGTTTCCCGGGTTGTTCCTGGATGCACCTGTGTGGTTCCCGAGTATTCTACCCAGCCTCTGGCTCCGGGAGATACGGCAAGTTTCCGCGTCCGGTTCACACCCCCTCACGCTGGGAGGTATAACCAGATGCTCACGATTTGCTCCAATGGCGTGAAACCGATTCTACGAGCGTATATCAAGGGTTTTGTTGTTGATAAACAGCAAGCTGAGAGTGATTAGTTGATGTTTGATATCAAAGAGGAGAGTATTTTATCATGAAAAGTGTGACATTGAAAAAGTATGAACGGCCGGAGGCCAGAGAACTGGAACTCAGACTTGAAGCCACCATCCTCTCGGGTGATATGGAGGATCCGGTTGATCCGGGTCAAGAGATTGATTTTTGAGTCCTACGGAGCATTTTTTGAAACAGAGTCACCGGAGTCGGGCCCTTTCTCCAGTCCATTTCAAGTCCCGATTATGATTTTGTTTTCAAGTATCGCAACGAAAGGGATACTGCTTTTGTGATTTCTAACGTTATATCCACATGTTCCTTTATTGCGGTTACTTTTTCTTCTGAGCCCCTGCAACCCGATGATTCTACATCTTTTGTCGCTCGTTACCATGCCCGCCATGTTGGTTCTTTTAGACAAATGCTACCGTCGAGAACAACAGCCCTCGACCTTTGATGCGTCTTCGGCTCGTGGACAGAGTCTTTGAGCCTGTTTCTTCTTAGGATCATGAAGAGTAATTATTTAATCAGTTTTAGTTTATGAAACGATTCCTTTCTATCTTTTTTTTAGTTGCCGTTCTTTTGGGATGTTCCTCCCCAGCTGAAAAGACTAATCCCTTGATTGAGCAGTACATTTTGGAGCATATGGCCAATCCGGATACATATAAACCGGGGAAGACGGAGATTTATGCGCAGGGATCCATTGATGTCCAGGATACCCAGTATTGGCAGAATATCCCTGTGAAGGGAAGAATTGACGTCGTAGTGCTTCGGCATGAATTCTCGAATGTGGATGCCGATGGAAATCCGTCTGACAAAGTTTTCTACTTCTATATGAATCCTACGCAGGACTTGCTCTACTATGCCCATAAGGAGAAGGGTTTTCTTCTCTTCGAGCTGGATGATTAGAGGTATTTATTTCACATAGTATAAAGCATTGGCCGGATCTCCTCCCCAAGAGACCCGGCCGGTATATAAAACGAACTTAACAAATAGACATGAACTTGAATTCAATGTCCATGGCAAAGGTATAGCCTTTTACTCAAATAAGCAAACTATTTACGGTTTAAAAGTAAAATAAATATTTTTACTTATAAATTAAAAGTTTTAAGATTGCGCGTTCGATGAATAAACTGCTCCTATTTGTCCCTTTGGGCTTTCTTGCCCTTTGCTCTTGTTCCTCCGGGGGCACGGAACCCGAACCGGAGCCGGGTCCTGCACCCGAGCCGCCTGCCGTGGTCTATGACGCTACGCTGTGGACAACCACCTTTGACAAAACGCGCGATTTTCAGAAAAGCGGTGTGGCGTTCGGGAAACCTTCTGCAACGGCGCAGAATATCATCCGCTTCACGGACGAGACTTTCCAGACGGTGGATGGTTTCGGTCTGGCAGTCACCCAGGCTTCTTGTTATAACCTTCTCAGAATGAGTCAGGATGACCGTACGAAGTTCCTGACTGAACTCTTCAGCCCCTCGGAGGGCGCTGGCTCTTCCTTGATTCGCGTATGTATCGGCGGTTCGGATTTCTCGATGGATGAATATACCTGGTGTGATAAGGAGGGGATAGAAAACTTTGCGGTCCATGAGAGTGAGAAACAATTCCTGTTTCCCATCCTGGACGAAATCTACCGGATCAATCCGAACGTTCAGATCATCGGTTCCCCGTGGAGCTGTCCACGCTGGATGAAGATGAAAGTCGATGGTTCCGGCGCATCCTTCAATAGTTGGACCTCCGGTCGCTTGAACCCGAAGTATTATGCCGATTATGCAGCGTACTTCGTGAAATGGGTGCAAGCCATGCAAGGCAGGGGTTATCATGTCAAGTACGTCACCCTCCAGAATGAACCCCTGAACCATAACAACTCCATGTCCTTGTTCATGCCCTGGGAGGACCAGCGTGATTTCCTGAAAGTCATCGGCCCTGCCTTCCAGAAAGCGGGTTTGAAAACGGAAATCTTGCTTTTTGACCACAATTACAATTATGATGACAAGGCCGACCAGAAGAGTTATCCACTGAAGATATATGCGGATGCGGAAGCTGCGAAATATGCGGCTGGTTCCGCCTGGCACAACTACGGCGGCAGCGTCACAGAACTGGATAAGATCCATCAGTCTGCCCCCGAGAAGGGAATCTGGTTTACGGAGGCGTCCATCGGTACCTGGAATTACGGGAAGGGCTTCGGCGCCCAGTTCCAGGAGGACTTCCGGAACATCATCCTGGGAACGCTGAAGCGCTGGGGAAGGGGTGTGACCCTGTGGAACTTGATGCTGGACAACGAGGGGAAACCTTATCGTCCAGGTGGCTGCAGCACTTGTTATGGCGCCGTTTCCATCGATCCGGTCTCCCATAGCCTCGCTTCCGTGGACCGCAAGTCACACTGGTACGACATCGTTCACCCGTCGGTGGTCATCAAGCCCGGTGCCGTCCGGATCGGCACCACCGGGAATACCTTTGCGGATGTGACGTACCTCGCTTTCCGCAATCCCGACAAGTCTTACGGCGTCCTGCTCCTGAACGAAGGGTCGACCGACCGGCAATTCACCTTCGAGACCGGCGGTCACGCGGTCTCTGTCAAGGTACCGGCGAAAGCCGTGGTTTCCGCGACTTGGAAAGATTAAGGAAAAGCCCGGTTTGAACCGGGCTTTTGATGTCTTTAGTCTGCTACGCTGAAAGCGAAGATGCAGCGGCTGTGGTAGGTCTCTCCGGGGCGCAGGACAGCCGAAGGCCAGTCGGGCTTGTTGGGCGTATCCGGATAATGCTGGGTCTCGAGGCAGATGCCGTGGCGCTGCTGGTAGACGATTCCCTTCTTGCCTTTGACCGTACCGTCCAGGAAGTTGCCGGAATACACCTGGATACCGGGTTCGTCGGTATATACAAAGAGCGTGATGCCACTCTCCGGGCTGCTCAATGCGGCAGCCATCTTGGTGATGTCACAGCCGGTATTCAAGACCCAATTGTGGTCGTAGCCGTTGCCGTTGCGGATCTGCTCATCATCGGCGTCGATATCTGCACCGACGGCTTTGAGGCGCTGGAAATTGAAAGGAGTCCCCTCGGTCGTGACGATCTCACCCGTGGTCATATAGGTGTCGTCGACAGGTGTATAGGAGGATGAATTGAGGCACAGAAGGTGCTTCAATACGCTGTTTTTCGCCGGGTCACCCGAAAGGTTGAAGTAGGAGTGGTTCGTCATGTTGATGACGGTCGGCGCCGTGGTCGTGGCCTCGTACTGGATGTCGATCTTGTTGTCTTCGGTAAGTGTGTAAGTCACATAGGCCTTCACTTCGCCCGGGAAATTGTTGTCTCCATCGGGAGAGACGCGGAGCAGCTTCACATGATGGGCATCGGCCTCGACGCACTCATACACCTGGTACTGCCAGCCGGTGGGACCGCCGTGGAGGCAATGGCCGAAGTTGTTCTGCGGGAGCTGGTACTCGACGCCGTCGAGGGTGATCTTTCCCTGGTTGATGCGGTGCGCATACCGGCCGATGGCGGCGCCGAAGTCCGTCTGGTTGTTCTCCGGGAAGTAATCGGAGACCTTGTCGAAGCCCAGGACGACGTCCTGCATGTTTCCGTTCTTGTCCGGGACCATGATGGAGACGATGCGGCCGCCGAAGTTGGTGATGCATACTTCCATGCCGTTTGCATTGGTCATCGTGTACAGGGCGGTCGGCATACCGTTGTAAGTGCCTTCGAAGTTCTTCGGGTCCAGACCGGAAACCGTGAGGTTTTTCTGCTGGCCGCAGGCCGCGAGAAGGGCTGCAGCGCCGAGCAGGATCAGTAATTTTTTCATATGTGCGTTTGTTTTGTTGTGTGTCCTTCTTTTATACAAAGTTGCGAATTTTTTTCTATATTTGAGAGAGTTTTAACCCGCCGGCTATAATTTTTAACA
>JAEEGL010923065.1_pt1 | contig 11361 bp, 9 predicted proteins | sample 9134231 | NCBI WGS metagenome assembly JAEEGL01 (sample SAMN16246548, study PRJNA631951) | gut metagenome | biome: gut microbiome; feature: rumen; material: fiber-attached | host: Bos | place: Iran: Karaj | collected 2018-10
GGACCTCAGAGAGCACGCGTTCCGGAAAGCGAAAGAGCTGTACGGAGATCCGCTGCCCACGCTGGTGGAAGAGCGGCTGGAGCACGAGCTCAACGCCATCATCTCAAATGGCTACGCAGTCATGTATTCCATCGCGTACAAACTCATCCGGAAGTCGCTTTCGGACGGGTATCTGGTCGGAAGCCGCGGCTCTGTCGGTTCTTCATTTGCAGCGACGATGTACGAGATCACAGAAGTGAATCCGCTGCCGCCGCATTACCGCTGCCCGAAGTGCCGCTACTCTGAGTTTGACTCGGAAGAATGCCGGGCTTACCGGGACTACACCGGCTGGGACATGCCTGACAAGATCTGTCCGAAGTGCGGCACGAAGCTTGTAAAAGACGGCTACAACATCCCCTTTGAGACCTTCATGGGCTTCAAGGGCGACAAGGAGCCGGACATCGACCTGAACTTCTCCGGCGAATACCAGGCGAAAGCCCACGCCTACACCGAAGTCATTTTCGGCAAAGGGCAGACCTTCAAGGCCGGCACCGTCCAGACCATCAAGGACAACATCGGCTCCGCGATCGTCTACAAATACTATGAAAAGAGGGGGATCCGGAAGCGGAACGCGGAGATCGACCGCCTCGGCTTGCCTCTTCTGGGCGTCAAGCGCTCGACCGGCCAGCATCCGGGCGGCATCATCGTGCTGCCGCTGGGAGAGGACATCAACCGGTTCACCCCGGTGCAGCGCCCGGCCAATGACGTGGATTCCCAGATCACGACGACGCAGTTCGACTATCATTCGATCGACCATAACCTCCTGAAGCTGGATATCCTCGGACATGACGATCCGACGATGATCCGCATGCTTCAGGACCTCATCGGCATCGATCCCAGGCTGTTCCCCCTGGACTCCCCGGAGGTCATGGATCTCTTTAAATCCACGGATTCCCTGGGTATCCGGCCGGCGGACATCCATGACTGCCCGCTGGGCGTTCTGGGCATCCCGGAGTTCGGCACCGACAATGCCATCAGCATGCTTCTGGACGCAAAGCCGAAGTATCTTTCGGACCTGATACGGATCTCGGGCCTTGCGCACGGCACGGACGTCTGGCACGGCAACGCAGAGAAACTGATCAAGGAAGGCACCGCCACGATCCAGACCGCGGTCTGCACCAGAGACGACATCATGCAGTACCTGATCTCCATGGGCATGGACAATTTCGAGTCCTTCAATATCATGGAGAACGTCCGGAAAGGCAAAGTAGCGAAGAAAGACTGCGCCAAATGGCCTGAATGGAGAAGCCACATGGAAGAGCATGGTGTGCCGGACTGGTACATCTGGTCCTGCGAGCACATCAAATACATGTTTCCGAAGGCCCACGCCGCCGCCTACGTCATGATGGCGCTCCGCATCGCCTACGCGAAGGTGTTCTATCCGCTGCAGTATTACTGCGCCTACTTCTCGATCCGTGCGGACGGCTTCGACTACGAAACCATGTGCATGGGCCATTCGAAGATGGAAGAGGAGCTCAGGCGCCTGAAAGATTCCGACAGTCTGAAGAAAAAGGAAGAACTCCGCTACCGCGACATCCGGATCGTGGAGGAAATGTACGCGCGCGGATTCTCATTTGTCCCGATCGACATCTACAAGGCTCAGGCGGACCGGTTCCTCATTGTGAACGATAAGCAGCTGATGCCTTCCTTCGCCGCCATCGAAGGCATGGGACCCAATGCGGCCCAGGCGCTTCAGGAGGCTGCGAAGGCCGGCCCGTACACCTCGATCGAGAACCTTAGGAACCGTGCCAGGATCTCGCAGACACTTGTGGACAAGATGGCTTCCTTCGGCATTCTCCGTGATCTTCCGAAGGACGACCAGATCAGTATCCTGGATTTCCTGTGATCTTTTGACCGGTGTGAAAAAGTATGTTATAATATCAGTTTGTATGATTGCCGCTTCCTAAGGAAGGTGAGTCTATGAAAGTTTCCTTTGTTGTCCCTTGCTACAATGAGGAGGGCAACGTTGTAAAAATGTATCACGCGCTGCACGAGGCTTTCGTGGATACCGGGAGCCGGATCGAGTGCGTCATGGTGGACGACGGAAGCCGCGACGGCACCCTCCGCGCCCTCCGCGCGCTCGTCTCCGAAGTCCGTGATCCTGATCTGAAGGTCGTCACTTTTTCCCGGAATTTCGGGAAGGAGGCAGCGATCCTGGCAGGCCTCAGGCATACGGAAGGAGACTACATCTGCGTGATCGACGCGGACCTTCAGCAGGATCCCTCCGTGGCGAGACAGATGTTCGACATCCTCGAATCCAGCCCGGAGACCGACGCCGTCGGCGCCTATCAGGAGAAGCGGAAAGAGAGTGCCCTGCTCCGTTTCTTCAAGAAGTGCTTCTACGGCCTCGTGAACAGGCTCTGCGAGACGGCCTTCAGGCCCGCTGCCAGCGATTTCCGGATGATGAGGCGGAAAATGGCGGATGCGGTTCTTGAAATGACGGAATACCACCGCTTTTCGAAGGGGCTGTTCTCCTGGGTGGGCTTCAATACCGAGTACATTCCCTACACGGTGAAGGAACGCAATTCCGGAAGATCCTCCTGGTCTTTCTGGAAACTTTTCCTCTACGCGATGGAAGGGATCATCGGCTACTCCGTGAAGCCGCTCCGCTTCCCCTACTACCTCGGCGGTTTCCTGAGCCTCGCCTCCTTCATCCTCATCATCGTGGAGATCATCCTGAGCGCATCAGGACGTACGCTCCCTGAACACGCGCTGATCCTTTCGGTGGTGATCCTTCTGTTCGGGTTCCTCTTCATCATGATCGGAGTCATGGGCTCCTACCTGGGAAGAACGTACATCCAGAGCAAAGACCGCCCCGTCTACATTGAGAAAGAGCTTCTTCAGTACAGAGAAGAGGACACAGAGATCTGAAGATTATGGCAGAGAAAAAGAAAAGCACATCCAACCGTACGACATCCCAGAGGAGCACTTCTTCGCGCAGTGAAGAGCCGAAGAGGAGTTCCCGCGCGCAGTCCGAAAGGCAGGCCGCACAGAGGCGCCGCTCGATCATCGAAGACATTATCGTCATCGTGGTGATCGCATTGTCCGTGCTGTGCTACGTCGCGATCTTCTCGAGCGCGATCCCCTGGCTTAAGACCGCGTTGTATTTTCTTTTCGGGAAGCTGATGTACGTCGCGCCGCTCCTGTTCGTCATTCTGGCAGTCGTTCTCCGGATGCAGGACAAGACCAGTCTCTTCATCCGCCGGGTGATCTCTGTCATCCTGGTCCTGTTCGCCGTCTCCGGAATGTTTTCATTCTTCTCCCAGGATCCGAAGGACGGAGGCCTTCTGGGACGTCTCAATTTCCTGATGATGAACAAGCTCCTCGGCACCGCCGGGGCCACCGTCATCAACATTTTCCTCATCATCGTGGCCGCGGTCCTGTTCGTGGATTTTTCTGTCTTCTCCTACCTGAAGGAGAAGCGTGATCCCGAACGCGAAGAGAATCAGCTCCGGCGCGAGCTTCAGGAAGAGAAGCGCGAGGCGAAACGGAAGAACCGCCAGCTGGAATCTGAGCGGAGGACCCGTGAATCCATCGACGAACTGCATGAGCGGAACCGGAGACTGGAAGCGGAAGAGCGCCTGAACCGCCGTTTCGTGGGCATCGGAGACACCACCATCACGAGCGACGAGGAAGCGCCGTCCACCTTCCGTTACGGCGATCAGGAAGCCGCTCAGAAGAATGCCTCCAGTTTCAACAAATACAAGAACAGCGGCAAGGATACGCAGGATAAGTACCAGAAGGCCGAGGAAGAAGATGACGTCCCCTTCGATCTGTCCGATGAGATCTTCATGCCGCCCATCCATCTGGGCGACGAGTATCTCCCCGAGGACGGAGACGGCATCATCACCTCCGACACGCCTGAAGAAACGCCGGAAGAGCGGGCCGAGAAGGCCGACCGTGCCCTCAAGGAACAGCTTTCGCCTACAGATTCCTATGAAAAGATCGTCGTGACCGCGAACGGCGCTGTCCGCAGAGTCACGACCGACGGTCCCAGAACCGGCCGGAACAAGGAAGTCATCGATACGGACGCCATCCGCCGCGCGCGCGGCGAGAGAGCGCTGAATGCGGACGGAACGCCGAAAGAGGATGCCCAGGACGCCCCGCAAGAGACTTCAAAGAAGACGGATGCTCCCGCTCAGGAAAATGCAGCCGGCCCTGACGTGATCTCCCGCGACATCGCCGCCAAGAAGGAATCCCAGAAGGAATACCGCTTCCCGCCGCTCAGGCTCCTTAAAAGAGGTGCCGGCGTAAACGGCAGCCGCCAGGATATCGAGGCCGAGCTTCAGGAGAACGCCAGAAATCTGGTCGAGACCCTCAAGACCTTCGGCATCAACGTGCGCGTCACGAACATCACCCGCGGTCCTTCCGTCACCCGCTACGAGATCCAGCCGGACGTCGGCGTGAAGGTCTCGCGGATCACCGCGCTCTCCGACAACATCAAGATGAATCTGGCCGCGACCAGCATTTACATGGAAGCGCCGATCCCCGGCAAATCCGCCATCGGCATCCAGGTGCCGAACAGCCAGAAGACCGGCGTCACGCTCCGTGACCTCCTGGAATCCGAGGAGTTCAAGAACAACCCGTCCAAGCTGGCTTTCGGTCTCGGCAAAGACATCGAAGGCCGGGCGATCATCGCGGACATCGCGCGGATGCCGCACCTTCTGATCGCCGGCACCACCGGCTCCGGCAAATCGGTCTGCCAGAACACGATGATCATGTCGATCATCTACCATGCGAAGCCGACCGAAGTGAAGATGATCATGATCGACCCGAAGATGGTGGAAATGCAGGTCTACAACGATTTGCCGCATTTGCTGCTTCCGGTCATCACAGACGCCAAGAAAGCCAGTCTCGCCCTCAACTGGGCCTGCACGGAAATGGACCGGCGCTACGAGATCTTCTCGCGCTATTCGGTACGCGGCCTCGAAGGCTACAACGACTACGTCGCCATGGAACAGCCGGAGGATGAACACGGTGAGCCCCTGAAGCCCATGCCCGAGATCGTCATTTTCTGCGACGAGATGTCCGATATGATGATGCAGGCAAGGAAAGAAGTCGAAAACTCTGTCATCCGCCTCGCACAGAAGGCGCGCGCCGCCGGCATCCACCTGGTGCTTGCGACCCAGACGCCCCGTGCCGACATCGTGACCGGACTCATCAAGGCGAACCTGCCTTCCAGGATCGCCCTGAAGGTCAACTCCGGTCTGGAATCCCGCATCATCCTGGATACACAGGGCGCGGAAGAGCTCCTGGGACACGGCGACATGCTGTACTTCCCGATGACCGAGAACAAGCCGAACCGTATCCAGGGCGCATTTGTCTCCGACGATGAACTCCGGGAAGTCATGAAGTACATCCGTGAGCAGAAGGACGTCAAGGGCGGCGGCGTGGACCGGAACATCCGGCTCGAAAAGCCCGAGGACAGCGCTCCCGAAGCCTCTTCATCCGGCGAAGGCAGATCCGGCTCCGACACAGACGAACTTCTGGAAGACTGCGGCCGTTTCATCATCGAGACACAGAAAGCATCCATCGGCGCGCTCCAGCGGAAATTCTCCATCGGCTTCAACAGAGCGGCCCGCATCATGGACCAGCTTGCGGAAGCCGGCGTCGTGGGAGAGGAAGAGGGCACCAAGCCCCGCCGCATCCTGATGAGTCAGGAACAGTTCAACAGTTTTCTCCAGGAGCGGTAAACGATCATGAAGCTTCAGTGGTATCCCGGGCATATGACCAAAGCCAGACGGGACATGACAGAGAACGTCCGGAAGGTCGATCTTGTCATGGAGGTCCTGGACGCCCGCATACCGCGTTCTTCCCGGAATCCGGACATCGATGAGATTGCCGGGAACAAGTACCGCCTGATCCTTCTCAACAAGTCCGATCTGGCCGAAAAGGCCGTGACCGACGCCTGGATCCGTTATTTCGAAGCGCAGGGGCTCTGCGCCGTCTCCCTCGACGGACGCACGAAAACGGCCCTTAAATACATCGAAAAGAGCATCTCGGCTGTCTGCGCGGATCTCATTGAAAAGCGCCGGAAAAAGGGCGTTTTGAAGCCTCAGGTGCGTGTTCTGGTGGCCGGCATCCCCAATACCGGCAAATCCACGGTCATCAACTCGCTTGCAGGCAAGAATTCCCTGAAGACCGGCAACAAACCCGGTGTTACGAAAGCGTCCCAGTGGCTTCAGGCCGGCGGCTCGCTGTCCCTTCTGGACACGCCGGGCATCCTCTGGCCGAAGTTCGACGACGAAGAGACCGGCACCCATATCGCATTCATCGGTTCTCTGGGAGAGGGCATCGCAGATCCGGTGCTTCTTTCGAGAGAGCTTCTGGGCGAGTTGCTCCTAAGACACCGGGATCTTTTGAACGAACGCTACGGGACGGCATTTTCCGGGGATGAGGATCCCAGGGAAGCGCTCGTCCGGATCGCTTCGCTCAGAAAGATCGTGAAAGCCGGCGGCGAGCCGGACGAAGAGCGCACCGCGGCGCTTTTCCTGAATGAATTCAGAAGCGGGAAGATCGGCAGGATCTCTCTGGAAAGGCCTTCTTGTGACTGACGGGACTGTCAAAAAGAAAAAGAAAAAGCGGAAGAATCTCCCCGGCTCGGCGGCAGAGGATGGACACGTCCTCGGCACGGTCCGGGATTATCTTGTGCTCATCGCGATCGCTTTGTCCATCGCATTCCTTTTCACGCGCTTTATCGCGATCCGTTCGGTCGTGGAAGGCTCTTCCATGAACCCGACGCTCACGGATCAGGACAATGTGCTCGTGAGCCGCATCACCTACACGCTCTCTGAACCTGAACGCTTCGACGTCGTGGTATTCGAACTCCGGAACGATCCGGGCACGTACTACATCAAGCGGATCATCGGTCTCCCGGGCGAGACCGTCACGATCCGGGACGGAGAGATCTACATCAACGGCGTCTTCCTGGCGGAAGACATTTACGGAAATGAGCCGATCCGGCGCGGTGGACGGGCATCCGCGTCAGTCACCCTGGGGGAAGACGAGTACTTTGTGATGGGCGACAACCGGAACAACTCTCAGGATTCCCGCTACGACGAGCCCGGGAACATTCTGAAGAAACAACTTATCGGCAAGGTCCTGGCCCGTTTCTGGCCTCTGTCTTCATTCACCTGGATCACACACCAGTGATTCGGCGTTTTCTTTCCAGCTGAACGGAAGGATCCCTCATGACGAACATCCGTGAGATCGACGCATATTTAAGTTCCCGGGCGCCATCGGAACTGGCGGCCGCGATCCTTGAATTCAGAAGCGACAGCCGGGCCGGCGTACAGAAGCTTTTAGACAGGCATGAACGCCGTCTTAACGCTTTCCGGAAGGAACTTGAGCGTCTGGACGGAATGATGGTCTACGAGCGGAAATACGTGGAATTTGAGCTGATAGCGGGTATCGACGAAGCCGGGCGCGGGCCGCTCGCGGGACCGGTCGTGGCCGCCGCCGTCATTCTGCCGAAGGACCATCCGATCCTCTATGTGAATGATTCCAAGCAGCTTTCCGAGAAGAAGAGGGAAGAACTGTTCCCTGTGATCATGACTGAGGCCGTGGCTGTGGGCGTCGGTATGGCAAGCCCGGAACTGATCGATGAGATCAACATTCTTCAGGCCACCTACGAAGCCATGCGGCACGCAGTCGCGGATCTGATCCGTCCGAACGGCAGCCCGGCCGTGCCTGACCTTCTTCTGAACGACGCCGTGCGCATTCCGGGCCTTCCGATGCGCCAGGTTCCGATCATCAAAGGCGACGCCAAGTCCTGCTCGATCGCTGCGGCATCCATCGTCGCAAAAGTCACGCGTGACCGCATCATGCGCGAATACGACAGCATTTATCCGGCGTACGGATTCGCAAAGCACAAGGGCTACGGCTCCAGAGAGCACATCGAGGCTCTCAAGGCTTACGGACCGTGCCCCATCCACAGGAGATCCTTCATCGGAGGGATCCTCGGAGAGGAGAGCAGCATTTGAAAGAACTCTATAACGAGAATAACCGTGTAAAGGGAAGCAGCTTCGAAGATGAAGCCGCTTCCTTTTTCATTGAGAAAAAGTATACCGTTCTGTGCCGTAATTACCGCACAAAAACGGGCGAGATCGATCTGATCGTCCGTGACCCTTCGGACGGATGCATCGTTTTTGCGGAAGTCAAATACCGGAAGAGCCGCCGCAAGGGGATGCCCTTCGAGGCTGTAACGCCTTCAAAACAGGCCCGGATCTTCCGTACGGCGCAGTGGTACATCAAAGAGAACCGGCTGGGTTTTGACAGAAGATACCGCTTCGACGTCCTCAGCATACTGAACGGCGAGATCACCCACATAAAAAATGCGTTCGGAGGCTTCTAGAAAGTGTCAGAGTGCCGGAATCCGGCTTGTATAAGCCGATTTCCGCCGTTCGAAGAAAATCGAACAAATGTTTGTTTTTCCTGTTGACAAACATTTGTTCGAGTGGTATATTGGCCTTGTCACCGAACAGGCGTTCGATGGAACGGAGGTCTCACATGAAGCAGAAGAAACTTTTGAAAGGAACACTGATCGCGCTGGCAGCTTTAGCGCTTCTTGCCCTTATTGCTGTCATTCCTTCTGTTCATTCCGCAAGTGAAGCAGATCTTGCGGCCCGTACGAAAGCCGAGGCCCGGGTCTGCTATGAGAGCTATGAGGTGCAGGCCGGAGACAGCCTCTGGAAGATTGCGGGGCAGCACGCCGCGGGCTACGGCATGACCACTGCAGAATACGTTGAGGTCCTCCGGGACATGAATCACCTTCGCGGAGACCGGATCGTGACCGGTCAGCGCCTGCTCATCCCGTTCAAGTCTTACTAAGGTTTTCAAGCTTTCAGGATGGCCGCTTATCGGAACCTGAAGCTTACAAAGGTTTTTCCTCCTATATTGTCGACGGGAGAGTGCAAGGCACTCTCCCTTTTGACATATCTCCTCATATCATATATAATCCTTGTATCTGATCAGCCGACATTTCATACGTCTGTTTCGTATTATGATTATAGAGAAAGGAGATGCATATATGAAAGCGAAAAAATCTCTGTCACTTTTTATCGTGATCATCATGCTGCTTACAGCCGTCATGGCTGCAGGCGCGCTGGCCGGCTGCTCAGCCAAAGGCAGTGAAAGTTATTACGCGGAAATCCCGGACGCTTCGGACCGTAAGGATTACAACGCAGATATTGCTTCCGAAGCACAGGCTTCCGCCCCTGCAGCCAGCCGGGATTCGGATCCTCAGGGCAACGGCATCGCGCAGGCGCCGTCCGTTCTTACCGAGGAAAAACTCGTATATACCTGCGACATGAGCGTGGAAACCACGGAATATGCCAAGACAGCCGCCGCGCTGAAAGCCAAGGTGAAGGAATTCGGCGGCATTGTCGAATCCGAAAGAGAAAGCGACAGCGACGGCTCCTGGTACTATTCCAATCATACCCGTTACATGGCTTCCATGAAACTGTATCTCACCGTTCGCATTCCTTCTGAGCGCTTCTCGGAGTTCATTGACAGCGCAGGTTCTCTCGGCAAAGTCCGTCAAAAGTCCCAGAACGTGCTGAACATCAGCCGCCGCTACAGTGATACGGAAGCCCGCATCAAAGCCCTCGAGACAGAAGAGGAGCGGCTCCTTGAGATGCTTAGGAAGGCCGCAAGCGTCGAAGAGATGCTCAATGTCGAAAAGCGGCTTACAGAGGTCGAGTACGAGCTCACTTCCCTTCGCAGCACACTTTCCGGCATGGACGTGGACGTCGCCTATTCAACGATCAACATCACGCTGACCGAAGTGCTCGAATACACAGAGGAAGAGCGGCCCGCCGTCACCTTCCTGGAGCGCATCAAAAATGCATTTTCCGGCATGTGGGAAGGCTTCGGCGACTTCAGTGAAGGTCTCGTCATCGTCCTGATCTACATGATTCCGCTGTTCGTCATCGCCGGCATCGTGCTTCTCGTCATCTTTATTGTCCGAAAGGCCAGAGACAAGAAGTACCCTGAACGCGTCGCAGCGAGAAATGCGCGCAAAGAAGCCCGGCGGATCCGGAAGTACGGCAAAGCGTCCGTCCCGGAAATAAAGGAAGTGACAAAAGAGTAATACGGAGGTTCCTGTATGGCTGAAAGCAACGGGGAGCAGAAAAACGGCAAAACCAGAAAACTCATCGCGGACATCGTGTTCCCGGCGGTCGGCATCGCTCTGTTTGTGGCATTGTCCATGTGTCTCAGAGTCCCGGTGTTTGAAAACTATTATCTGTGCCTGGGATACGTGGTAATGACCGTCTTCATCTGGTCATTCAAATGGTATGAAGGCGCTCTTGTAGGCTCTCTGGGCGTCGTCCTGTACTGCATCATCGGACAGCTTGGTTTCAACGGCATGCCGGGCTGGGCCCTTGGAAACGTTGCCATCGGTCTTTTGATCGGCCTTCCGCTGAAGTTCATCAAAAAGCTGAAGAGCAGAGCGCTTCAGATGCTTCTGACCGCTGTTGCGGCAGCCATCGGCACATTTGTCGGGATCCTGCTGATCAAATCCCTGGTCGACAGTTTTGTCGTCAGCCAGCCTTTTGTCGTACGCTTCGGCAAAAACGTCACTTCTTTCATCGCGGATGTTTTCGTGATCGTTGTCAGCATTCCGATCTGTGTGCTCGTGGACAAGCCTGCGAGAAAGCTTCGTTACAAAATGCAAGGCTGATCAGGCTGAAGTTGCGGGCAGGGTAGTACGATGGAAAACCAGAGAGTTGCGGTGATTCCCGCCTATGAACCGAATGAACAGCTCGTCAAGCTGGCAGAAGAGGCGCATGAAAGCGGCTTTTTTCTGCTGATCGTGGACGACGGAAGCGGACCGGATTATGCGGATATCTTTTCGCAGGTAAAAGACTACGGGCATCTGATCTCCTACAGCGAAAACGGCGGAAAAGGCCATGCGCTGAAACAGGCATTCACCTGGCTTGAGGCGAACCGGGAAGGGCGCTATACGGTCATCACGCTCGATTCCGACGGACAGCATACGGTCAAAGACGCGCTCAGGCTCTGTGATAAGGCAGAAGAGGCGCCTGACGCCTTGTACCTGGGCTCCCGCTATCTTCCGAAGGACGCGCCTCTTAGGAGCCGCTTCGGCAATGACGTAAACCGTTTCCTGTTCCGGACCGTCTCGGGAATGCCCGTTTACGATGTACAGACCGGAATGCGCGCATTTTCTTCGTCCCTGATCCCGGTCATGAAAGAAGCCCCCGGAGAGCGCTATGAGTATGAAATGAACGTCCTTCTGGAACTTGTGAGAAGAGAGGTCCCGATTCTCGAAATGGAGATCGAAACGATCTACATCGACAACAA
>JAEEGL010993016.1_pt1 | contig 11361 bp, 15 predicted proteins | sample 9134231 | NCBI WGS metagenome assembly JAEEGL01 (sample SAMN16246548, study PRJNA631951) | gut metagenome | biome: gut microbiome; feature: rumen; material: fiber-attached | host: Bos | place: Iran: Karaj | collected 2018-10
AAGGTTCTACTAAGAACGGCCGTGACTCTGAATCAAAGAGATTAGGTGCTAAAGCTGCTGATGGCGAATTCGTTACAGGTGGCTCTATATTATATCGTCAACGTGGTACTAAGATTTATCCAGGTAAAAACGTTGGCATCGGTAGTGATGACACAGTTTATGCTAAAGTTCCTGGCGTTGTAAAATTTGAACGCTTAGGTAAAGATCGTAAACAAGTAAGTGTTTATCCAGCAGAATAAAACGAGTTATCTCGTTTTTTTTTATTATTTGTGCTATAATTAATAATAGGAGGAAAACGATATGGGAATGTTTGATAATTTTTTTAGAAGGAATAAAAAGATGGCAGAAGGCCCAACAGGCGAAAGTTTAAATAGAAATGTTAATGGTGGAATGGGTGTAACAGAACCAAATGAATTAACACCTGAACAAACTGAAGCAGCAAAAGAAGGAATAAGAGAAAACGGAGAAAGAGCAGAAGCATTTGCTGAAGAATATGCTAGAGAAAATCCTGATAAAGTAACTTTAGTACATAATGATGGTGAATTATCAGAAGATCAACTTGCAACAATTCAAGGCGGTTACCCTTCTGAAAATCCTGATGAAAGAGAAATGTTTGTAGAAGGTCAAAGAGAAGCCGTTTCAGCATTAGGTTCTGATGATCCATATGCAGCAAGAGCAAGAGAAAATGCTAGCCGTGCTTCACTTGCAAGAAGATATGTTGAAATGGGTGGACCAGAAGATTATAAAACATTAAATGCATATTTAAACGGTGAATTAACAGATGAAGATCTTGCTAAAATAGTTACTTATGGTGGCACTAAAGTAGATGGTTCTCGCAGTGATTTTACTGATGAACATATAGAACAACAAAGAGACGCAGTTGATTCAATGGGGACAAGATAAAAAGCACTAAAAAGTGCTTTTTTTGTGGAAAAAAAATTCTAGTTATTATATAATAGAAATAATTGGAGGTGTCATAATGACAGATATAGAGATTAGTGATAAAGCTAAGAAATTAGATATTAAAAAGGTGGCAAAAAAGCTAGGTATAAATGGTCGTTATTTAGAGAGTTATGGCAAAACTAAAGCAAAAATTAGTTTAGATATAATGAAGAAACTTGAAGATCAACCAGATGGTAAATTGATTCTTGTAACTAGTACTAACCCAACTCCATATGGAGAAGGTAAGACTACTATGAGTATTGGAATCAATGATGCTATGAATAGAATAGGTAAGAAAAGTGTTGTTGTTTTAAGAGAACCATCATTAGGTCCAGTATTTGGTATCAAAGGTGGTGCTACTGGTGGTGGATATGCTCAAGTAGTTCCAATGGAAGATATTAACTTACACTTTACTGGAGATATTCATGCAATCGAAACATGTAATAATCTTCTATGTGCAATCATTGATAATCATATTTTCCAAGGTAATGCCTTAGATTTAGACTTAAATCGTATTACTTTCCAAAGATGTGTTGATCTAAATGATCGTGCCGTTCGTAATGTTACGGTAAGATATGATAATAAAGGATTAGAACGAAATGATAAATACAATATTACAGTTGCTAGTGAAATAATGGCAATACTATGTTTAGCAACTGATATTCCTGATTTAAAGAGAAGATTAGGTAATATCTTAATTGGTTATACTAAAAAAGGTAAAATGGTATTTGCTCGTGACTTAGATTGTGTAGATGCTCTTGCATTAATTTTAAAAGACGCAATCAAACCTAATTTAGTTCAAACACTTGAAAATAATCCGGCTATTATCCATGGTGGTCCATTTGCTAATATAGCTCATGGATGTAATAGTATTCTTGCAACAAAAATGGGTTTAAAATTAGCTGATTATGTAATTACAGAAGCTGGATTCGGTGCTGACTTAGGTGCTGAAAAATTCTTAGATATTAAATGTCCAACTGCTGGAATTAAACCAAATGCTATTGTTATTAATGCAACAATTCGTAGTATGAAATATAATGGTGGCGTTGCTAAAGATAATATCAACGAAGAAAACCTAGAAGCAGTTGCAAAAGGTATATCAAATTTAAGAACACATATTTTAAATATGTTAAAGTATACTAAAAATATTGTTGTTTGCTTAAATAGATTTGGTTTCGATAGTGAAGCTGAAATTGAATTTGTAAAAGCCTATGTAGAAGAAATGGGATGCTTATTTGGAATCTCTGAATGCTTCTCTAAAGGATCTGAAGGTGGCGTTGATTTAGCTAAGAAGATAGTTGAATTATGTGAAAGAAAAGTTGATTATCATCCACTTTATAGTTATGACCAACCAATAGTTGATAAAATCAACACAATATGCCGTGAAATATATCATGCTGGTAATGTAGTTATTACAGATGAAGCAATGGCTAAAATCAAAGATTATGAAAAAAATGGATTTGCTAATACTCCAATTTGTATAGCAAAAACACAATATTCATTAACAGATGATCAAAAAGTACTAGGAAGTCCAGAAGGATTCACAATGACTGTAACTGATGTCAGATTATCAGCAGGAGCAGGATTCGTTGTTTGCTTAATGGGCAATATTATGACAATGCCTGGTCTTTCAAAAGATCCAGCATATAAGAGAATGAAATTTAGTAAAAAAGGTAAAATAAGCGGAATATACTAGTTTACACTTTACATTTGAACGATTTTAAAAATAGATAATACATGCTATAATGTATATGAAGGGAAAATGCGGAAGGAGGAATGAAGATGAGCTGGCTAAGAAGATTATTCGGATGGGCTTAGGTCTCATTCGACGCATTACTCTGTAAAGTCATGCATAATGCATGACTTTTTTTGTTGTTTTAATGAATATTTTTGGTATAATTATAATAGGTGAAGAGTATGACAAAAGCAAAAAAGAAAAAAGCGAACACTAACTTTGAAACAAAGAGGCTAGCATTAAGTTTACTTGTTATAATATTCTATTTTATCTGGCCTTCAATAGTTGCTGCACTTAAAAATGTACTTCACATTAATAATGATTTAATTGTAGGAATAATTTCACATGTAGTATTAGCTTCAGTTCTTTTAATTATATATCGCAAGGATTTAATTGATTATGTTGCTCATTTTAAGAAAAACAAAAGTAAAATGTTCAAGACAATTGCTATTTATACACTTATTACAATAGTTGCGGTTGCAGTTGTTAATGGAGTTGTAATAAATGTTTTAGATATTGATCATGTAACTGCAAATGAAAACTCTTTATTAGAATCATTTAAAACATATCCATTTTGGATAGCATTCTTAACAATTATTTATTATCCAATTGTTGAAGAAATTGTTTTTGAAAAAACAATTAAAGATGTAGTTAGCAATAAATGGATATTTACTATATTAAGTGCGTTATTCTTTTGGTACTATAACATTGCATATATTGGAGGAATTGATTATATCACAATTATAAGTTCTCTATATTACTTTGTAGCAGGATTTATAAGAGCACTTGCATTCTATAAAACAGATAACTTATACGTTCCAATGTGTATAAAATCTCTATATAACTTATTTGTAACGATTATTTCTTAAGAAAGGTGATTTACATGAATTTAAATATATTTGAAAATTTGAACATGAATTTAAGTTCATGTATTAATACGCTTGCTATAGCTACTAATGAAACAACATCTGGTAACTTAAACTATGTTGTTATTGGACTCATTGTTGTTGTCTTAGTATTAGTAATAGTTACATTAAAAAATAATAAATAAAGATATTGAAATAAATATCTTTTTTTATTATAATATTGCCTTGTTTTACATTTTTTTTAAAATAAGATATAATTTTGAAAGAGGTGATACTCATGTTTCTTGATGAAGTTACAGTCGAATTAATGGCTGGAAATGGTGGTAATGGATGTATGGCATACCGCCGTGAAAAATATGTTGAAATGGGTGGACCATATGGTGGAAATGGTGGTCGTGGAAGCAACATAATTTTCAAAGCTGATGAAGGATTAAATACTTTAATTGATTTAAGATATCGTCGTGTTATCAAAGGCGATAAAGGTGAAAATGGACTTGGAAAAGGAATGACAGGAGCATCTGCTAAAGATGTAATCGTTAAAGTTCCAGTTGGAACAGTCATTACTGATCAAGAAACAGGTCTTATTCTTGGTGATTTAACTAAGAACGGGGAAGAAGTAGTAGTTGCAACAGGAGGTCGTGGTGGTAGAGGAAATATGGCTCTAGCAACAAGATCAAACTTGTGCCCTTCATATGCTGAAAATGGTGAACCAGGTGAACAAAGAAAAGTAAAAGTAGAATTAAAATTACTTGCTGATGTCGGATTAGTTGGTCTTCCAAGTGTAGGGAAGTCAACATTTATATCAGATGTTTCAGCTGCTAAACCAAAAATAGCTGCATACCACTTTACAACATTAACACCAAATTTAGGTGTAGTTAAAACAAAAGATAATCGTTCATTTGTAATAGCTGATTTACCAGGTTTAATCGAAGGAGCATCACTTGGTGAAGGACTAGGGGATGAATTCTTAAAACATATTGAAAGAACAAGAATCGTTGCTCATATAATTGATATGGGTGCTACTGAAGGTAGAGATCCATATGAAGACTATCAAATAATTAATAAGGAACTTGCTAATTTTAAAACTAATTTGTTAACTAAAAAACAAATAGTAATTGCCAATAAAATGGATGTTCCAGGAGCCGAAGAAAATTTAAAGAAGTTTAAAGAAAAAGTAGATGTTGAAGTATATCCAATCTCAGCAGTTACTAAAGAAGGAATTGATAAAGTCTTATATCGTATGGCTGATTTACTTGACGAAATTAAAAGTGCACCACTTTATGATGAAGATAAGTTTGAAAGTCATATCTTATATAAATTTGAAGAAGAAAAACCTTTTGAAATTACTAAAGAAGGAGATACTTGGGTAATCACAGGTGAAAAAGTCGAAAAAATATTAAAAATGACCAAATTCCAGACTGATGAATCAATCCTTAGATTTGCAAATAAACTTAGAAAATTAGGTATTGATGATAAACTTCGTGAGTTAGGTGCTCAAGATGGCGACAATATTCGTATTCTTGATTTAGAATTTGAATATAAAGAATAATTGACAAATAATTTTAAAATGATATTATAGAAACCGTCGAAAGGCGGTTTTATTGTGAAAGATGAAAATAAAAGAGAAAGATTAATATTATGTACTAGTTTTGCTTTAATAATAGTAATGGGAGTAGCATCTAAATTAATCAAGGTACCAATGAAAATGGATAATGTAACTATTGATAGAGTACCTGCTAAAATAGATTATATAAAAGAATCAGAAAGAGATAGATATGTAGTAACTATTCCTAGTGGCTATGATCTTAGAATGGATGAAAATGGAGAATTCTATGGTCAAAAAGAAACAACAAGAGAAGAAACAGTTGAAGTAACTTTAGGTGACTATATAGGATATCAATTAACAAAAGGAATGAACCAAAAATAAAAAGAGCATCAGCTCTTTTTTTCTTTAAATATTTCATTTAATTTGAAATCATATTTATTAATACTCGTTTCATAAGTATAATAAACGTTCTTCTTTGGTAAAATGATTCTCCATGGTTTAAAGTTTTTACATATATAAAGTATCTTATTATCTTTATCTGTCATATAAATATCAATTGGTTTTAACATAAAAAATGAATGGACACTATTGCACTTAGGGAAACACATATCAATGATATTTTTTCTAAACATATTACCTCTAAGACGATCTTTAAATTTTACACATGTTTTCATTTTACTCACCAAATATATTCTAACATAAAATTATTGTTTGACAAAATAATAAAAAAAGTATATATTTATATTAGTAAAGTAGTGGAGGATTTAGATATGAAATTGAATAGAAAAGGTCAAGCTTTAGTTGAATATTTACTTATTATTGCTGTTATCAGTGTAATTGTTGTTAGTCTTGTTAAATTATTAGGTGGATATTTACAAGATTCCATAACTAAATCATCATGTGCTATGTTCGACAAAGTATATGTTGAAGGAGCAAATCCAGGAGAAGGAATTTGTACTGATAAATAACATTGTTTAACAATGTTTTTTTTTATGTATTAAAAAAGGAGAACTTATTCTCCTTTGTGTTCTAATAATGCTTTTACTTTATCAGTATTCTTGAAGTTTAGTTTTGCAATTTCTTTTAATTCATCAAAACCAAGTTCTTTAGCAATCTTATAAGCACATTCATCAACAGCAGTAGAAGCACCTTTTGGAATTAAGAAACCAACTCTAGCACTTATTTTGCCCATTTCTTTGATGAATACATATCTACTTATAATTGATGCACAAGCAACTGATAACACTTGATCTTCAGCTTTAGTTAAGAATGTAATATTTCTAAAAATATTGTTGTTATTCTTTAAATAACTAAAGTATGCATTTGGATACGTGAATTGATCAACAACAGCATATTCATAATCACTATGTTCTTTAGTAATATTATTTAATACTTTATTATGCATAATAGCTTTAATAGCATTCATATTAATATTTTCACTATATCTATCATTATATTCAACATTACTTAAGATAACTGTATTATATGGAATAACTTTAATAATCTTAGGAACTATTTCTAAGATTTTTTCATCTGTTAGTTTTTTAGAATCTTTAACACCTAATTCTTCTAAGAAAGGAATGTTTTCTTTATTTACATAACAAGCTGTAACAACGATTGGACCAAAGTAATCTCCAGTACCAACTTCATCAGATCCAACTGTAGTAGCAGAGTAGAGCTTATAGTCTCTCTTAACTTCTTTCTTTTCTTTTTTGCCTTTATCATCACTATTAGTATAATGAACTGATCCAGCATTGATTTTTTCAGTTTCAATCCAATACTCACTTGCTAAGTCAGCATCTTTTCCTTGAAAAACAGCTTTGCCTGATTCATATAAGGTAACAACAGTATCACCATCTTGTGCTTGAAAGATAGCATATTGTGGTGTTTTAGGTCTTATCATATCCTTATAGAATTCATTCATCATATCTTTAGTTTTGTCAGTTATTTTAACAGTTATGGTCATCTATTCCACGCTCCCTATCATAACCATTTTATCATACTTTTTTGCATTTGGCTTTATTTTCTAAAAATTTTATAATATAATTTAAATAGGAGGTAATAAGATATGAGTATAGTCGATATTTTAATCATTGCTATTATCTTAATATTTGCTGTTATGGGCTTCAAAAGAGGCTTCATCTACTCAGCAATAGCAATAGTTGGAACAATTCTTGTTTTAACATTATCATTTGTATTCAAAAATTATGTTTCAATATTATTATATGAAAATTTACCTTTTTTAAAATTCAGTGGATTTTTTAAAAACGTTTCAGTTGTTAATATATTATTTTATGAACTAATAGCTTTTATAATAGTTGTAATAGTACTTACAATATTACTTAGTATTTTTCTTAGAGTATCAAGATTAATTGAAAAGATACTTAAAGCAACTATTATATTAAGTATTCCATCTAAAATAGCAGGTTTCTTACTTGGTTTAGTAGAAGGATATGTTATATGCTTTGTATTATTATATATTCTTTCGTTATCAATATTTAACGTTCCAGAATTACGTAATTCTAAATATAAACCAATTATATTAGAAGAAACACCATTGCTTACTGATTTAAACCAAAATACCACAGCTATGATTAAAGATTTTGAAAGTTTAAAGAAATCTTATAAAGGTGAAAATGCTGAAGAATTTAATCTAAAAAGTTTGGATTTGTTCTTAAAATATGATATTATATCAATCGAATCAGTTGATAAGTTGGTTGAAAATAAGAAACTTCAAATAAACAATATTGAAAGTGTACTTCAAAAATATAGAAACAAAGAAGAAAAAGTAGAGGAAAAAGTTGAAGAAGTAAAAGAAGTTGAAGAAGTAAAAGAAGAGGAGAAGAAAGACGATGCTAAAGATAATGAGTAAAGAAGACAACTTTGATGAACTAGTAAATGATGAATTAGTTCTAGTTGACTTCTATGCAGATTGGTGTGGACCATGTAAGATGTTAATACCACATTTAGAAAAATTAGGTGAGGAATATAATATAGTAAAAGTTAATGTAGATGACTTTAGAGAAATTGCAATTAAGTTTGCAATTATGAGTATTCCAGCACTATATGTATTTAAAAAAGGCAAGATTGTTGATAAAAAAATAGGTTATCAAGAACTAGCTGAATTAGAAGAATGGATGGAGAGTCTAAAATAAAAATTTTAGACTTTTTTTCTTGAAAGAGGAGTAGTTTTAGTATATAATAGTTGTGTAATAATAACGCAAAGGAGAACATATGATAGAGTGTCAAATTGAAGTGTTTTTAAATATATTTACTATGGATAAAGATAAACTTAAGATCCTACTTTTAAAGAAAGAGGGTAGTACTATTTGGAGACTTCCAAGTAGATTACTTAAGATTGATGAATCACTTGAATCATCAGCAAGTAAGATTTGTAACAAGTTTAAAATAAAACCAGACTTATTAAAAGAATGTCATACATTCAGTAATGTTAATCGTAACAAAGAAAGAAGAACAATTGCTGTTAGTTATATGACAATTATCAATAAATATAGTTTAAAGAGTTATGACTTTGAATATGAATTATTTGATATCAATGATATTCCAAAGATGGCATTTGATCATGGTGATATTATTGAAAATGCAATTTCATGTTTCAAAAAAGAATTGTTGAATCTAGAAAATTTAAAAATTATTTTCCCCGCAGATTTTACTTTACCAGAACTTCAGAAAGTATATGAAGAAGTATTAGGAGAAGAAATCGATCGTAGAAATTTCAGAAAGAAATTTTTACCTTTGGTTATTGAAACTGGTGAGAAAAACGAAATTCCAACAGGAGGAAGACCTGCTAAGCTTTATCGCTTCTCAGATAAAGATTTAGATAGGAACCTATTCAATGTTATCAAATAGGGGATCAGCAAAACTAAGCTTTGTAATCACATTTTTAGTAATTTTCTTGGTATTTGGAATATATTGTTTCTTTCTATTTGAAGAGACTTGGCCAAAGACTTCAATGAAGAAAAGCAGTAGTGCTCCAGAAACTACTATCAATTATGAAAGTGAGTTAACTAATGCTACAAGAAATTACGTAAGTGATTATTATAAAGATATGAGTTCAGGGGAAAGATTAATAATTAAATTATCAACATTAAGAGAACATAATTACATTAGTTTAAGTGGTTGTAGTGGTTATTCAGTTGTAAAAAAAGAAGCAACAATAGAAATACAATCTTTTGTTAAATGCAATAACTATACAAGTCCGAACTACAATGTAGATTATGAGTAAAGGAGTATATATGGATTATAATAATAACCAATATGATAATAATTATCAAAATAATGATATGAATAATCAATCAAATTATGAGGAAGAAGTTGAATACCTAGATTTTGACTTCAACACTAATTATCAAGAAACTACTCCAACAAGACTAACTGAAGAAGACCTAGCTAGAATAGATAGGATCTTTAATACAAAAAGTAAAAATGAAAAAATGGGATTTTATGGAACTATTGGACTTGGTCCATTATGTATCTTATTTATAGTTCTTTCATTCATGCTTGAAAGTAAATTCTTACCAGTGATGATTGCTATCTTATCTGGAATTCTTGCAATTATGTTTTTAGTAATATATTTAATTGCATATGGCAAGAGAAAGAAAATATATAGTCGAAACGATATTGATATCATTAAAGCCGAACTTGCAGGTGATGGAGTAACAGTATTTGAATCTGCTAAAGTATACTTAACTAAGAACTATATATTCTCACATGGTGCTTATTCAAATGTAGTTAAATATGAAGATATTGCTCTTATCTATAATGAAAGAAGAATATCTAAAGTTAATGGTGTTAGAATAGATAATGGAATATTTGTTATAGCTATATTAAATAGTGGTAAAAATGTAAATATTCTAAGAACATATAACGAACAAGATATGCAAATGATAGAGCAGGTAATACTAGAACATAATCCAAATATAATGATGGGTATGAATAGTGAAAACAAAGCGAAGTTAAAGGAAATTAAACAAAATTATAAAAATGCAAAAAAAGGTAAAATATAGATAAAAAATTGTTGACAACATTTTTTAAAAATGTTATATTATTGTTGCGTTTTAATTGGGGATTTACTTCGGTAAATCTTTAATTAAGTAATAAAATGAAACACCTGGATGTGTGTAGTGGAAAGGAGATACATATGCCAACTATTAATCAATTAGTTAGAAAAGGTCGTGGAGAAAAAACACGTAAAAGAAAATCACCTGTTTTAGGTATTGGATATAACAGTAGAGAAAAGAAGACTACTAAGTTAGATTCACCACAAAAAAGAGGAGTTTGTACTCGTGTTGGAACATTAACTCCAAAGAAACCAAACTCAGCTTTACGTAAGTATGCTCGTGTTCGTTTAAGTAATGGTATGGAAGTTACAGCTTACATTCCTGGAGAAGGACACAACTTACAAGAACATAGCGTAGTAATGATTCGTGGTGGACGTGTTAAAGACTTAATCGGTGTTAGATATCACATTATTCGTGGTACTTTAGATACTGCTGGAGTTGAAAAACGTCGTCAAGGTCGTTCAAAATATGGTGCTAAGAAACCAAAAAAGTAAAATAAAGGAGGATTAATATGCGTAAAAGACGTGCAGTAAAAAGAGACGTTTTAGCAGATCCAATATATAATTCAAAATTAGTTACTAAACTTATTAATAGTTTAATGATTGATGGTAAAAAAGGACAAGCTCAAACAATTCTTTATAAAGCATTTGATGCCGTTAAGGAAAAAACCGGAGAAGATCCAATGGTTGTTTTCGAAAAGGCAATGGAAAATATCAAACCAGCTCTAGAAGTTAAATCTCGCCGAGTTGGTGGTGCTAACTATCAAGTTCCAATTGAAGTAAAAGCTGATCGTAGTCAAGCTTTAGGACTTCGTTGGTTAGTACAATATAGTCGTTTAAGAGGTGGACACTCAATGAGTGAAAAACTTGCAAACGAAATAATTGATGCTTCAAATGGTGTTGGAGGATCAGTTAAAAAGAGAGAAGATACACATCGTATGGCAGAAGCTAACAAAGCATTTGCTCATTATCGTTGGTAGAAAGGGATTTAAAGTATGGCTCGTGAATATAGTTTAGAACATACACGTAATTTCGGTATCATGGCTCACATCGATGCTGGAAAAACGACTACCACTGAAAGAATCTTATTCCATACAGGAAAAATTCACAAAATCGGAGAAACTCACGATGGTGAATCTCAAATGGACTGGATGGAACAAGAACAAGAACGTGGTATTACTATTACATCAGC
>JAEEGL011374434.1_pt1 | contig 11361 bp, 10 predicted proteins | sample 9134231 | NCBI WGS metagenome assembly JAEEGL01 (sample SAMN16246548, study PRJNA631951) | gut metagenome | biome: gut microbiome; feature: rumen; material: fiber-attached | host: Bos | place: Iran: Karaj | collected 2018-10
CGCCGGTTATCAGACAGTTTCCGAAAAAGTATCCGGCCTGTCAGGATTGAACACCTCGCTCGCCCACATCAGCGTCACAAGGTCGTCCGTATCGCTCAGATTGATTATGTTGTGCGTGTAGCCCGGGATCATGTCCACGACCTGCGGTCTTTCGCCGCTCACGCGGAATTCGATCACGTCTCCGCCCGCCGCGGCCCGACCGGCTTCCGTTCCGGACGCCTTGCCCGCGCTCTCCGCGAGCGGATCGATCTTCCGCAGCTGTATCAGCGCTTCGCCGCTCACGACGATGAACTTCTCGGTCTTGGAATGGTGCCAGTGCTGGCCCTTCGTTATGCCCGGCTTCGATACGTTCACCGAGAACTGACCGCTCCCGAGCGTCTTGACAAGTTCTGTAAAGCTGCCGCGCGCGTCGGAGTTCATCTTCAGATCGTATATGAATCCTTCCGGCGGCAGATACGAGAGCCACGTCGAATACAGCTTCGACGTAAGCTCGTCCGAAAGATCCGGGACGAAAAACGCTCTGCGCGAAGGTCCGAAGCTCTGTATTGTATCCGCGAGATGCCCCAGCGTCGTCTTATAGTGAACGGGAACTTCGCAGAATCTGCGCTCCGCGGCATCGGTTCCGACTGCCGCGCAGGTCCCGCCGCGCGCCGAGTCCGCCTGTCCGGCGTACGTTTCCTTTCCGAGCAGCGCCCGTACGAGCTCCTCGCAGATGTCGTCGATATATACGACGTCCATCGCCACCGAAGGATCGTTCACGGTTATCGGCAGCCCGTTCGCCGTGTTGTGGCAGAACGTCGCGATCGCCGAGTTGTAGTTCGGCCTGCACCACTTTCCGAAAACGTTCGGGAATCTGTACACGAGCGTCCTGGCGCCGGTGCCGCGGCCGTACGCGAAGAACAGCTCTTCGGTCTCGCGCTTAGACTCGCCGTAAACGCTCCCCGCGAATCTGCCCTCGAGGGTCGCCTGCGCCGAGCTCGAAAGCATCACAGGGCAGGTGTTCCCGCACGCCTTCAGTATGCCGAGCAGCTTGATCGCGTAATCCTGGTTGCCGTCCGCGTACTGCGCCGGATCCTTCGGATCCGCGGGCCTGTTGGTCCCCGCGAGGTCGAAAACGAAGTCAGCGCGGGAGCAGTATTCCGCCAGCTCGTCATCCGTCGTTTCACGGGTGCACGCGAAGATCTCACCTATCTGAAGAGGTCCTCCCGGCATCAGCTCAGGAAAGCGTCTGTCCTTGCCGTCCCTTATGTTGTACAGCGTCGCTGTAAGATTGCGGCCTATGAAACCGGCCGCTCCGGTTATCAGAATATCCATACTTAAACTATACTGTTAAAACGGTCTGCCGTCAACCGCGCCGGAACGCAAAAAGGCCGGCGCGCAAGGCGCCGGCCCAGGTAGTTTTTACGTGTTTTGTCTCCCGCTTCAGCCGTTCATGCCTCGGCCTGCAGACAGGAGTTTTCAGGCTGTCCCGGTGTTAGAAGCACTTCTCCACGATGTCGGCGTCGAGCGGGTGATTCTTCACTGTCAGCTTGCCGATAACGATGTAGAGGATTCCGCCCGCGATCAGGCCCCAGACAACGGCGTTGATGCCTACGACCTTGACGTTGTAGTAGCAGAACACGTACGTTGCCGCGGCGCCGATCGACGACGCAACCGCCGCGTACTTTGTGCCCTTCTTCCAGAAGAGGCCGCCGATAAGAGGCCAGAAGAACGAGCATTCCAGACCGCCCATCGCGAACAGGTTCAGGAAGAAGATGATGTCAGGCGGGTCGAGAGTGAGCAGCACTACTACGATTCCGAGGCCGAGGGTAACGAGTACGCTGGCAACCTTGACGTTCTTGTTGTAGCTTGCGATCTTCTTCTCGTCGTTCTTTACTACGTAGTTTCTCCAGAGGTCCTTTACGATCGCCGCCGATGCGAGGAGCAGGAGCGAGTCCGCCGTCGACATTACGGCAGCCATAGGAGCCGCGAGGAAGATGCCCGCGATGCCTACAGGCATGATCTTCTGAACGATGTAAGGGATGAAGTAGTCCGAAGTCGGAAGGTCAGCGGTGTCAACGAGAGCGCCCGCCCACGCGCCGGCCATGTGCATGCCCACTATTACGAACGAGCAGGTGATGACGCCGATCCACATCGCCTTATGCAGGTTTCTGGTATCCTTGAAGCTCATCGCGCGGACAGCCGTCTGCGGAAGGCCGAGAGTACCGAATCCCACGAGTACCCAGAACGAGATCAGCGTTCCCGGAGCGTACTTCGCGAACAGGTTGTCGTAAGTGTCCGGCAGGTTCGCCTGCAGTCCCGCGTCGATTCCCGCGAGGCCGCCGCCTACCTTGAGCACGAAGAATATGAACAGGAATGTGCCGATGCACATTATGATGCCCTGGATGGTGTCTGTGATGGCTACGGCCGAGAAGCCGCCGAACGCCGTGTAGATGATTACTACGATCGCGAATACTACGAGAGCCGCGGTGTAATCGAGTCCGGTTATCGACTGGATCAGCGTAGCGCCGCCGGTGAACTGTCCGATCATCTGAGCGATGAAGAACGCCACCATCAGAATACTTGTAACGATTACGAGCACGTCGCTCTTGTATCTCGCCTTAAGGAAGCCGACAACCGTTACGGAGCCGGTTCTTCTGGATACGAGCGCGAGCTTGTTGCCCAGTACGCCGAGCACGAGGAACGTTACCGGAACCTGAACCGCTGCGATCCACGCCTGCGCGTAGCCGTAGGTGAGTCCCGCGGCGCCCGGGCCCGAAACGAACGAACTTACGGAAGTGTACGTCGCCATCGTGGTCATCGCGAGCATGAGTCCGCCGATGTTTCTGCCGCCGATGAAGAAGTTCTTTTCAGCGGAGAGCGAGCTCAGGCGCTCCTGTCTGCGGCTGAACAGCAGACCGGCAACGACGTTGAAAGCGAGGTAACAAATTAAAATCACAAGCATTATTACCTGATTGGAAGTCATTTATTCCACCTCCTCTTCATCGTCGTACTCAAAGTCCACGAAGACCTTTTTAAGTAAGTACCACGCGCCGACGATAGCTATAACTATCGTGCCGAAGACGGATACGGAAAACCATGCCGGCATCCCGAGGAAGTACGCCCCGGAGCCGTTCAGAGCGAACGCCGTGATTATATGCCATGCGCAGCATATAGCGACCACGATGAGCGTCCACTTGATTTCCTTCAAGCACTGCTTGTGTTTCTCTTGCCTTGAAAGCTTGTTATTCATTTGTGTTCCTTTCCGGGTCACCCGGCCTGCGCCTCGATGCCCTAAATGAAAGATCTTTGATGCCGGAACGGTTTTCGCAATCCCGGGCTTGGCGGACGACCTGTGCGTCCTGACCGTACCTTTGCGGCTGCCTTTCCGATTTTTACGGTGTGATTATAACGCCCTGCGCGCGTATTGGCAAGCGCCGGGCGGAAAAAAGATTATTAACAATATGTTACACCGGGAAACGGCGCGGGGCGTTCCGCGTGCAGGCACACAAAAAGCCCGGCGCGTTCGGCGCGCCGGGGCTTATACTCTTTTCGGTTATTTCAGCGCTTCCTTTACGTACTCGGCGGTCAGCAGCTTTTCGACCGTCTGATCGACGTCGAGCAGCCTGGTGTTGTGGCTCGTGTACGCCTCGTCCGCCTGCGTGCGCACGCTGCCCTCCACGAAATACTTGTCGTAGTTCAGGTCGCGGGCGTCCTCGCAGACTCTGAAATATCCGCCGAGATCCTCGGCTCTGAGCCTCTCCTCGCGCGTCAGAAGCGTCTCGAACAGCTTTTCGCCGTGGCGCGTGCCGATGATCCTGGTTCCCGTATCGCCGAACAGCTTCTGAACTGCCTGCGCCAGCACGCCGATCGTAGACGCGTCGGCCTTCTGCACGAACAGGTCGCCCGGTCTGCCGTTTTCGAACGCGAACATCACCAGCTCAAGCGCCTCGTCGAGGTTCATCAGGAAGCGCGTCATCTCCGGATCCGTTATCGTTACAGGGTCTCCGGCCTTTATCTGGTCGATGAAGAGCGGAATCACCGATCCGCGGCTCGCCATTACGTTGCCGTAGCGCGTGCAGCAGATCACCGTCTTGTCGCCCGCGACTCTCGCGTTCGCGGCCGCCACCTTCTCCATCATAGCCTTGCTGATGCCCATCGCGTTGATCGGGTACGCCGCCTTGTCGGTCGAAAGGCATACGACCTTGCCGACGCCCGCGTCGATCGCGGCTTTCAGCACGTTGTTGGTGCCCTCGACGTTAGTCTTTACGGCTTCCATCGGGAAGAATTCGCACGAAGGCACCTGCTTGAGCGCCGCCGCGTGGAACACGTAGTCGACTCCGCCCATAGCGTCGCGGACAGCCTGCGCGTCGCGCACGTCGCCGATGAAGAATTTCACTTTTTTCGCCTCGTCAGGATAAAGCTTCTGGAGCTCGTGGCGCATGTCGTCCTGCTTCTTTTCGTCGCGGGAGAATATGCGTATCTGTCCGATGTCGGACGTCAGAAAATGCCTGAGCACCGTCTCGCCGAAGGAGCCTGTGCCGCCCGTTATCAGGAGCGTTCTGTCCCTGAACGCGTAATTCGCTTTGTTGTCAGCCATAGTGTCACCTCGCTAAAGTGAAAGGATGTACTCGCCGTAGTGCGTGCCCTTGTATCTGGCCGCGGAGGCGTGGAGCTCGTCGATCGTTATGTATCCCATGCGATACGCGATCTCCTCGAGGCACGCTATATACAGGCCCTGGCGGCTCTGTATCGCCTCTACGTAGTTCGACGCCTGGAGCAGCGCCGTGCAGTTGCCCGTGTCAAGCCATGCCATGCCGCGTCCGAGAAGCTCGACGTGCAGCTTTCCGCGCTTCAGGTATTCCTCGTTGACGGTCGTTATCTCGATCTCGCCGCGCGCCGAAGGCTTCACGTTCTTCGCGATCCCGATTACGTCGTTGTCATAGAAGTAGAGGCCCGGGACCGCGTAATTCGACTTCGGTTTTTCCGGCTTCTCCTCGATCGACAGCACTTTTCCGTCCGCGTCGAACTCAACGACGCCGTAGCTGCGCGGATCGCCCACGTAGTAGCCGAAGATCATGGCGCCGTCTTCGAGCGCCGCGCCCTTCTTCAGCGAATCGCTGAAGCCCTGGCCGTAGAATATATTGTCGCCGAGGACCAGCGCCACCTTATCGTCGCCGATGAATTCCTCTCCGACGATAAACGCGTCCGCGAGTCCGCGCGGCTTGTCCTGAGGCAGGTACGACAGGCTGATCCCGAGGTGGCTTCCGTCTCCGAGCAGCCTCTCGAAGCTCGATACGTTCTCAGGATTCGTTATTATCAGTATCTCCCGGATCCCCGCCAGCATCAGCACCGACAGCGGATAGTAGATCATCGGCTTGTCGTATACCGGAAGAAGCTGCTTGGACACAGCCATCGTTACCGGGAAGAGACGGCTGCCTGTGCCGCCGGCTAAGATTATTCCTTTCATTATCTGCCTCCGTACATCTTTTCGTAGTAATCGCGGTACTCGCCCGACACTATGGTCTCCCACCATCCGCGGTTGTCGAGGTACCATTTGACGGTCTTTTCGAGCCCGTCGGCGAACTTCGTTTCCGGCAGCCAGCCGAGCTCGTCGTGTATCTTCGTCGGATCTATAGCGTAGCGCATGTCGTGGCCCTTGCGGTCGGTGACGTGCGTTATCAGGCTTTCAGGCTTTCCGAGCGCTTTGCAGATCAGCTTTACGATATCGATATTCCGCATCTCGTTGTGCCCGCCGATATTGTATACCTCGCCCACGCGGCCGTTCTGCAGGATCATGTCGATCGCCTTGCAGTGGTCCTCGACGTACAGCCAGTCGCGCACGTTCAGGCCCTCGCCGTATACCGGAAGCGGCTTGTCGCTCAGGCAGTTCGCGATCATGAGCGGTATGAGCTTCTCCGGGAACTGATACGGGCCGTAGTTGTTCGAGCATCTCGATATGGTCAGCGGCAGTCCGAACGTTCTGTGGTACGCCTGCGCCAGAAGATCCGCGGACGCCTTCGAGGCCGAATAAGGGCTCGAGGTGTGTATCGGAGTGTTCTCGGTGAAGAACATATCCGGTCTGTCGAGCGGAAGATCGCCGTATACCTCGTCGGTCGAGACCTGATGGAAACGGCCGGTGCCGAACTTCCTGCACGCGTCCATAAGAACCTGCGTGCCGAGGATGTTCGTGTTCAGGAACACGCCCGGGTTTTCTATCGACCTGTCCACGTGGCTCTCCGCCGCGAAGTTCACAACGACGTCCGGCTTTTCCTCTTCGAAGAGCCCGAAAACCGCGTCGCGGTCGCAGATATCAGCCTTTACGAACCTGAAATCCGGATGCTTCATCGCGCCTTCGAGAGTCGAAAGATTGCCCGCGTAGGTGAGCTTGTCCAGGCAGATCAGCCTGTAGTCCGGATGCTTCTCCTGCATGTAGTATATGAAATTGCTTCCGATGAATCCGGCTCCGCCGGTGATTATCATTTTCATTGCGTCACACCACTGTTTTTACAAAAACGCCTTTTCGCCGCATCCGTACGTTTAGTTCGCCGCCTCTTTTACGAACTCCCCGTAATCGCGGATATACTCGGCTTCATTGTAAGGCGTGTCGGCCAGAACGACCAATACGCAGTCCTTTGAAAAATTCCGCATCTCCTTCCAGGTCATGCGGTCTATGAAAAGCGCCTTGTCCGGCGCGCCGAGCACAACGCTTTCGCGTTCGGCGCCGTTATCGATCAGCACCTCGCACGATCCCGCCGCCGCGAACATTATGAACCGCGAATCCCTGTTCGCGTGCTCGCCGCGCACCTCGCCCTCGCGCACGTTGTAGATGTAAAACACACGCTTCAGGTCAAAGCCGCCGGCCGCCTGTTTAAGCTCGGCCGAGCCTTCGAACACCGGCGTGATGTCCTTTTCCTGCTCAAGCACCGAGAGGCATCCGCTCCCGTTCGCGAACGTCGGTATTTTTATAACCTTATATCCCTTCATATGTCCGTCCTTCTCCGCGCGGCCTCTGTCCGTCCCGTCGGCATACGCCGCTCCTTCCTTACGGCCCCGCCGTCAGTACGCGTTTACCGCTTCGATCACCCTGCTGACAGCGCCGTCCGGCATCCCTTCGTATATCGGGAGCGACAGCACGTGATCCGCCAGATATTCGGCGGCCGGGAAATCCCCGCGCTTGTATCCGAGGCACTCGTACGCCTTTGAAAGATGCGGCGGCACCGGATAATGGATATCGCTGCCCACGCCGCTGTCCGCGAGATACTGCTTCAGCCCGTCGCGGTCTTCAGCCGTTATTACGAACAGGTGCCACACGCTCGTCGCGCCCTCGCGCACCTTCGGCAGAGCGATTTTTTCGTTCCTGATCTCCGAAAGATACCTCTCCGCGATTGCCGCGCGCCTCTTCATTATCTCGTCTATATGCGAAAGCTTTACGCGCAGCAGGCCGGCCTGAAGCTCGTCCAGCCGCGAATTGAAGCCCTGATAATCGTTGTAATACTTTCTGGCGCTGCCGTAGTTCCTGAGTGCCCTGAGCTTTTCCGCGAGCGCCTCGTCGTCGGTCGAAATCGCGCCGCCGTCTCCGAACGCCCCGAGATTCTTCGTCGGATAGAAACTGAAAAAGCCCATCTTTCCGAACGTCCCGACCTTTTTGCCGCCGAACCTCGCGAAATGCGCCTGCGCGCAGTCCTCCAGCAGCGTTATCCCGCGCCTTTCGCAGACCGCGCATATCTCCGCCATGTCCGACGCCTGTCCGTACAGATGCGTTATCAGTACCGCCTTTGTCCGCGGAGTTATCGCGTCTTCGATCTTCGGCGCGTCGATGTTGTAGTATTCGTCCGGCTCGACGAATACCGGAACCGCGCCGTTGTGAGTCACGGCGAGCACCGTCGCGATATACGAGTTCGACTGAAGGATCACCTCATCGCCCGCGCCGATCCCGAGCGCGTTTATCCCGAGCGATATCGCGTTGAGACCGTTGTCGACGCCGATCACGAATCTGCTGCCGAGCTTCGCCGCGAATTCACGCTCAAACGACTCGACCTCGCTGCCGAGCACGTACCAGCCCGAGCGCAGCACGCTCAGCGCCTTCTTTTCGTATTCATCTCTGTACAGCTCAAAGCTGCTCTTAAGATCGTTTACGCGTATCAATTCGTCGCCTTTCTCTTTCAGCGCAGTTTCCTCAGGTCGATCACGTCGCTTCGATCCGCTATCTTATACTTCATGACGTTCTTCTGGATGAACGCGTACAGCGGATTGCCCGAGCATGATTTGTCCAGCGAAACGCTGAACCCGAACCTCTCCCTAAGCATCGCGCGTATCCGCTCGATCTCCGTCAGATACGGCAGATAAATCGCGTATTTCAGCGGCTTCTCCGGACACTGGGACCGGATGTTTACAAAGTCGTAATTCAGGTATCTGATGTTCTGGAAGTGATAGAACACGAGCGGGAACTCTTTGCCGGTCGACTTCTCGCGCATAATAATACAAGGCGCACCGTCTGACCCGCCGCCGGTGTTATCCGCGCCGTCCGCCGAAACGAGCGTGTACTGCGCTATGTTCCAAGGCGCGACACCGCCGCCGAGATGCTGAAGTTCGTGCACTCCCTCGTACTTTTCAGTCCAGCCCTCGAGGTACTTCTGATCGCCCATGCGGTCGTCCTCGTGGCGGTAATAGCACCACTCAAGGCAGCGTTCCTTCCACCACTTCAGCGGCTCGAGCCCCTGCGCGTTATTCCTGAATGCGTTGAATTCAACGCAGTATTTGCCGTCCTTTTTCAGCGCTTTGCGGCCGTCCTCGGTATCCGCGAAGCGGTGCTCGGTAAGCAGCACCGACGCGTTGTTCTCGTCAAGTTCGTCCAGCAGCACCTTCGGATCCGCGAAGAAATACAGATCCGCGTCGATATACGTGCAGCACTCTTCGCCGTACTTCTCCAGCACGTACTCCACGGTTATAGGCGTGCACGTCCAGCAGTACTCCGCGACCGTCCTGTCCGGCTTGACCGCGAGCATCTCCGGCGTCTCGAACTCCCCGAGCCCGATGATAACCGCATGCTCGAGTTCCAGTTCGCGCAGCATCTCCTCCGACTTCGCGTCGAATGCGAATATGTACAGACGGAACGGCTTCGCGACGCGCTCCAGCGAATAGTACAGCGCCAGACCCTTGTCTATGTAGTTTGAATCGAACAGTGTGCAGAAGGTGTTCATATGGTACTTTTCAGTTTAAGTGTTGTTTGCTGTATTTTCAGTGCGCGCCCATCCGGCCGCCCTGCGCTTTATCCGGCGTTGGCCTGCCTGTAGCGTTCGATCGCGTCCAGTATCTCTTTTTCGTACTCGCGCGCCTTTTCCTGATAATCGTAAGTCTCGCGGATCACGCGCAGGGCGTTGTCCGACACGGTTTTGTACTCCGCGCCGTCCATCTCAAGCGCACCGCGGACTCGCGCCTTAAAGTCTTCCACGTCGCCCGGTCTGAACGTCCACCCGTTGCCGTAAGAAGTGCGTTTCGCATTTATCTCGTTGTCTTCCGCGATGACCGGCAGCCCGCATGCCTGCAGATCGTAGAAGTTCAGGCTGCACTGAGCCGGAATCAGCGAAAGATCCGCAATCTGATAGTATTTCGAAAGGTCCGCGTACTTCTGCGTCGGTATCCTAACCACCCTGTACGGACTCTCCTCAAACGTTTTTTCGACTTTCGCGCCGTATTCGCCGACAGTATTGCCGATGATCAGGTATACTATCTCGCGGTTAGTTCCGAGATCCTCGCAGGTCAGATCCGCCAGCAGCTGACCGCCCTTCGCCTCGTCAAGCTTCCCGGCGTATAGTATCACAAACGCGTCCTCCGGAATGCCCAGTTCTTTGCGCAGTCCCGCAGCGCCGCAGCTTCCGGAAGATCCGCCGTCAGCGCCATCGCCGCCCGCGCCTGCGGCATCCTCCGCCGGCCTGAACAGCATCGTATCCGTACCGAATGAAATGAACGGCGCCTGGCTGAGCGGTATCCCGAAACTCGTCTGCACGTAATCGCTGTCCATCGTCCGGATGACCGTGATCCTGTCTTTTATTATCGCCGGGGTCACAAACGCCTTGTAAAACGCCCGGAACGCCTTGCGGAAACGGTTTTCGGAAGCCATCTCGACCATATGGCTGTCGGTGATCACCGGGCAGCCGAACTTTTTGCGGTTCAGTATAGTCCAGATGCTTGTAAACGTATCGTTCCCGTGCGTGTAGATGATATCAGGCGCCTCGGCTTTCAGGCCCGCCATAAGCGCTTTGGTGTCATATATGACCCTGCCGCTCATGTATTTTCTGACCGGCACGCGCACAATGCGCACGTTGTACCTGCGCTCGTATTCGGCGTCGCGTTCGGGCATATTGTCGCGCCCGAAGAACGACGTGAGCCCTTCCGGGATCTTGTCCATCTCGGCGCAGAACACCACCACGTCGTGACCGAACTTCGCGAAATACTTGGCCAGGATATTCACCTGATACCCCGCGTCGGGGTGAAAGAAATCTTCGATGTTTACTATCTTCAATGCTATAACCTGTAAACGTTGTCCCCGCTCACCGCGTTCCGGCAGTCGAGAACGACCTTATCCTTCAGTTTATCGGCGTTTTCAAGGATCTCGTTGTGCTTTACCATTATCACAACGAGTTCCGTATCTGCCAGGAAGCTGTCGAGATCATGGTACTGGTTCGCCGCAAGATCCTTCTTTATGTACGGATCATAGCTCTTTATCGGAGCCTCGCCGCGCTTTTCGCGAAGCGCCAGAAGCTGCAGCGTAGGTGAATCACGGTAATCGTCCACGTTCTCCTTGAACGTGAGGCCGTACAGGCCGACCTTACCGAAATCGCTGATTCCGTTCTCGCGCATAATCTCGGCTACGCGGTCGAGAACAAAGCCCGGCATCGACTCGTTAACCTCGAGCGAATTGCGGATGACCTTCGTAAGCTCCGGATAATCGCCCACGAGGAACCACGGATCGACCGGAATGCAGTGGCCGCCGACTCCCGGCCCCGGGCTGAGGATGTTTACTCTCGGGTGCATGTTGCAGATGCGGATGACCTCGTTTACATCCATTCCGTCATAGCGGCAGATCTTCGCCAGTTCGTTCGCGAAAGCGATATTTACGCAGCGGAACGTGTTCTCGATGACCTTGGTCATCTCCGCCGTCTTTATGTCCGTAACTACTATGTCGCCCTGACAGAACGTCGCGTACATTTCCTTTACGCGCTCGCCGATCTCGGGACTGTCCGCGCCGACCGTGCGGTTATTGTGCAGAAGCTCGTAGATCATATTGCCCGGGATTATGCGTTCCGGCGCATGGCAAAGATGCACGTCCTCGCCGATCTTAAGTCCCTTCGCCTCGATGCACGGCCTTACGTAGCGGTC
>JAEEGL012112626.1_pt1 | contig 11361 bp, 9 predicted proteins | sample 9134231 | NCBI WGS metagenome assembly JAEEGL01 (sample SAMN16246548, study PRJNA631951) | gut metagenome | biome: gut microbiome; feature: rumen; material: fiber-attached | host: Bos | place: Iran: Karaj | collected 2018-10
AGATATCTGCGCCGTTGAACTTATCAAAGTCATAGATGAAGAGGGTCGCTTCGCCGAACCACTGTCCGTAGAACTTACCCCACATGCACTTCATCCAGCCGGTATCGGAGATCGTGAAGTGGAGTTTTCCATCTTCAACTCTGTGCCAGAATACACCGGTAAAGAGATGTCCCAGCGGCAGTGTATGGTCATGAAGAACCATCGTCGGGTAACCTGTCGTACCGGAACTAAAGCACATGAGCATCGGGTCGGTAGCTACCGTTCCCTCTTCGCCGGTCGGGCGGGTCCACTCGTCGCTCTGCTTTAATACTTCCGCGTCAAAGTCGATCCAGCCTTCCTTCTGCTTACCCCAGGTAACGCAGCGGATGACCTCGTGATCGTACTGATCCTGATCCTCGTCAAAGCGCTCCGTGCAGTCGTCATCACCTGTGATGACCGCCATCTTGATATGTGCGCTGTTGACACGGTAGACATAGTCTTTTGCCATCAGCTGGTTGGTTGCCATAACGGTAACGGCGCCGATCTTGTGAAGTGCCAGAACCGAGAACCAGAACTGGTAACCTCTCTTAAGAACCAGGAGGACGCGGTCGCCCTTCTTGATGCCCTGGCTCTTGAAGAAGTTGGCACACATATTGGAATACTTTCTTACATCACCGAAAGTAAATCTCTTCTCTTCGTTGTGTTTGCTTACCCACAGGATCGCCGGCTTGTCCGGTGTTCTCTCTGCGATCTTATCCATAACGTCATATGCAAAGTTGAACGTCTCCGGATAAGTTACTTTATAGTTTTTCTTAAGGTCATCGAGGGTAACGAAATCGTCTCTGTTTCTCCCTACAAATTCTTCGTATATTGCCACGGATCAAATATCCCCTTTCATTACGATCGCCAGGAATTTACACGGTTTTCCGTTTGTCGCCTTCATAGCATGCGGAATATCGGAATTGAAGTACACACTGTCGCCTTCGTTTAACTCATAGACGATGTCGCCGATGAAGAAAGTCATCGAACCTTCGAGTACGTAGTCGAATTCCTGACCCTCATGTGCATGCTGGGTCGGCTTCTCTATATCATTCGGTTCAACCGTTACATAAAACGGCTCCGCGATCTTTTTTCTGAATGTAAATGCTAAATGTTTATAGTTGTATGCCGCACGGCGGTCAATTTCAAATCCCTCGCCCTTGCGGACGACACACGCTATAGAGAGTTTCGGTGAATCACCGACCATAATATCGACCATGTCGACGCCCAAAATCACCGCGACGTTGTTGAGAAAAGAGACGGAAAAGTCTTTCTTTCCTTCTTCATAAAGAATGTAGTCTTCTTCGGACATTTCAAGCCTTGCAGCCATTGTCTTCACATCGATCTCTTCGATCTCACGAAGTGCCGCAATACGCTCACCGATCTGACGCAGTTGATCTGTCATATTGATCCCTCCTAAAACGTTTCGTGCCGATTTTCTACACAATTAGTCCATAATATCGGTCTTATTATAATAGTTTTCAGGGAATGAAGTGTCAACTGACAAAGTGCCTAATATAATGTATAATTAAAAAACGTTGGGTTTTATATCATTAATCTTACTTTTGTGACATATCCCCTTCGTGCATAAGACTACAATCAGTGGGTAATCTTTACCGTATCCGGAGGTAAGTATGGCAGTCAGTGAACAGACAGCGGCAGGCGCCGTTGCTTCGAAGATCATCAGCAATGTAAATCAGGTCATCGTAGGAAAAGATAAGCAGATCAAGCTTCTCATGGTCGCTCTTCTGACCGGTGGTCACGTGCTCCTCGAGGACGTTCCCGGTACAGGCAAGACCAAGACCGCGAGATCCCTTGCCCAGTCTCTGGACCTGAAATTCAAGCGTGTCCAGTTTACGATCGACCTTCTTCCTTCCGACTTAACGGGTATCCACTACTTTGACAGATCCGCCGACAAGTTCATCTTCCGTGAAGGCCCGATCTTCACGAATATTCTTCTTGCAGACGAGATCAACCGTGCCACCGCAAGAACACAGTCTTCTCTCCTCGAGTGTATGGAAGAGAAGCAGGTCACCGTAGATGGCGAGACCCGTGTTCTCCCGCCGCCGTTCCTCGTTATCGCGACGCAGAACCCGATCGAGTCCCAGGGTACATTCTCCCTTCCGGAAGCTCAGCTCGACCGCTTTCTGCTGATGCTCTCGATGGACTATCCGACACACGAAGAGAGCATTCAGATCCTGAAGCGTTTCGCCACATCCGATCCGCTCACCACTCTCGGTTCCGTCGCTACTCCGGACGAACTTCTCGCTATGGCGAAGGAGGCCTCCGAGGTCTATGTTGCCGACTGCGTTTACGATTACGCCACCTCGGTCGTCGAGGCCACAAGATCTTCCCAGGAAGTACGTATCGGTGCTAGCCCCCGTGCTCTTCTCGCTCTTGTCGCTGCGGCAAAAGCACTGGCACTTCTTTCCGGCCGCACCTTTGTTACTCCCGATGATATCAAGGAACTGGCTGTTCCGGTCCTTGCCCACCGTCTTTCCATGCACGCCTCCGGCGCGCTCTCTAAGGACGGCGGCATCCTGACCCAGCACGACCACGCCGCATCTGTGATCCGTTCCATTCTGGAACAGGTCGCCTGCCCGACAGAGAACTTCGCGAACAAATGATACTGATCGTCTTTCTTGCCCTGCTGGCCATTCTGGCAATCGTTGAACTGATCTACTACCGCAAGCATGCGCTGGATGATCTTTCTCTTCATGTGTCGTTTTCCAAACCGGTCGCAAGTTACGGAGAAGTGATCGAAGTCATCGAGGTAGCCGAGAATAATAAGAAGCTTCCTCTTCCCTTTGTCCTTCTGAAGTTCGAGTCCCCGACATCTCTGGAATTTCTCGATATGACGAACTCCTCTCTGTCGGACCTGATCTACCGTGAAGACATGCTCACCATGAAGCCGAATTCCCGCCACACCCGCAAAATCAAGGTGAAGTGCGTCAGACGCGGCTACTATTCTTTCGTTCGTGTAAATCTCACCACTTCGGATATTCTTCTGGTTGAGAAGATCGCACGTTCTTTCGACAATAACGCCAGCATCACGATCCTTCCGGAGATGGTCCCGCTTCCGGAGATGCAGACACTTCTGTCCGTAACCTTCAGTGATGTTCTTCAGAGAAGAACTCTCCTGACAGATCCGTTCTCTTTTTCCGGCATCCGTGAATACCAGCCCTGGGATCCCATGCGTTCCATTAACTGGACAGCAACCGCCCGAGCCGGCGATTTCATGGTCAACCAGAACACTTCCACTTCCACAAGACAGGTGTCTATCTTCGTGAATCTGGAATTCTATAACATGAAGGAGTCCCTTGCTCTTCTGGAGAAGGCCATCAGTCTGGCATACTCCTATTCCGCAGAGCTTTCTGCCGCAGGCATCCCGTCACAGATCTTCACCAACGGAAGAGACGCGATCACAGGCATCCCCGTGGTGGACTCATTTGTCTCGGAAGGAGATGAAGCGATGCGCAGAGGTCTGGCTCTTGCCAGGATCGACATTTCTGCCGGAGTCGTTCCCTTTGCCGACCTCATTGATGAATATATCTCCAATACAGGTGCGAATGACTACATCGTCGTAATCTCACCGAAGTATGACAGTGCTTTCCGAACCGTACTTATTGACCTTAAGGCGAAGCGTTCTTCACTTTTGTGGGTCATGCCCTGCTTCCGGACAGCATCTCCTGTCGCCCTGGAATCGAATATTGCTTCGAACTACATGAGATGGGAGGTGAAGGGCAATGACAGATAACCCTGAGAAACAGCGTTTCGTCTCCGACTATCTCGTGATCGAGATCATGACTTCTCTGATGGCCTGCTTCACCATGATTTCTGTTGAAGTCATGTGCCTGGTATACTTCCTCGTCGAGGATATGAATTATGCCCATCTCTGTCTCGGTGCGATTCCCTGCGTTGCCTTTGTCCTTATCCGGAGGCTTCGCATCTCACAGCCTCTTATGCTGGCACTTCACCTCCTTGCCGGTGTGGTTTATGTCACGGGCTTCTATTTCATCTTCCTGGAAGGCAAAGGACAGGCCATAGGCTGTACCGTTTTTATCGGTATATCTGTATTTGCCCTGTTCATGCACTCTCTGACGCACCGTTATTCGAGAAAGACACGACATGTCACGTTCGATAACCTTGTCGTTCTGCTGTCGGTCCATACGGTACTCCTTTTTATCATTACGATCATGGGCGCGCTGGATCGTAATTTCTATGTTCTGCTGGACGCGATCGTTATCGTCGGACTTCACTTTGCCGCCAGACAGCTCGATGTTTTCGATACGAAGTACTATCACAATCTTCACTCCTCGACACAGCCGATCAAGAGCATGAAGAGTCAGAATCACTACACCATCGTCCTGATCTTCGGCGGCATCGGCTTCGCACTTATCCTTCTGCTCTTTATGCCGATCGAAACCATCTCCACCGTTGTTCAGGTGGTCATTGGTGCCATTTTTACATTCTTCGGCACGATCATCGGCTGGTTCCAGAAACTGCTCGCCCCCTCCGCCGGCGAATATAATAATCAGGGCGCCGAAATGGTCCATCCTGACACCGAGGGTTACGAACCGTCAGATAGTGCTATGATCATTACGGTAATCATCGTGGTTGCGCTCGCACTAGCTTTCTTCTTCATCTTCATCAGCACGCTCCGCAAGCTGATCAAGCGTTTCCGTGTCGCAGAAGGGACCGAAAAAGTCGTAGAGAACAACGTGGTTATCGATATCATCGAAGATGTTCCGAAAAAGAATAAAGGGCTTCTGTCCCGCCATGACTTCGGTGAAGGTTATGAAGGAAAGATAAGAAAGAAGTACTACCACACAGTCACCCGTGCCATGAAAAACGGGATCACGGTCAAGGCGGCAACTTCTCCCCGTCAGATCGAAGAGCAGATCAAAGAGAAAGGAGATCCGTCCATCTCTGAACTGACCTCCCTCTATGAATCTGTACGTTATAACAAGAAGGATTCCTGACCTTCTTTTCCTGAACGGCCTTAGGCTTTCAGCATCTCGTCGATCATCGCCAGCGCACCGTAGAGGATCGAGTCATCACCCAGTGCCGCAGCCTTGATCGTAACGGTATCCCTGATTGACGGCATGCAGTATCTGTCGACTTCTTTGAGCACTTTCTCGAGGAAAACACCGCCCATGGCTTCCATGACACCACCGCCGAGGACAACCATCTCCGGGCTGAATGTATTGATGAGATTTCCGATACCGATCGCCAGATAATGGCAGGCACGGTCGATCGCCTCGATCGCTACCTCATCACCTTCATCGTATGCCGCTTTCAGTGCTTTGCTCTTAAAGACGCCCTTCGAGACCGCTTTGGCCATAGAAGTATTTCTTCCTCTGGCCGCCTGCGTACGGATATAATCGGAGATTCCCTGCTTACTGGAGAAAGCCTCGAGGCATCCTCGCTGTCCGCAGTTGCACTTCGGGCCTTCCGGATCGAGCACCATATGGCCGCACTCCGCGCCCTTATCAAGGTGTCCGGTAAAGAGCTTGCCATCGACGATCAGACCTGCGCCCATACCGGTTCCGACAAAGAGCCCCACGACCTGGGTAAGCCCCTTCGCCGCACCGTACTTCCACTCACCGTAAACACCGACATTGACGTCATTTCCGATGAAGAAAGGCACCTTGAACTTCTTCTCGATCGCCTTCTTGATCTCGTAGTTTCTCCAGGGAAGATTCGGTGAGAAAAGCACTATTCCCTTTTCGATATTGATAACACCCGGAGCACCTGCCGCAATCGCCGCCACGTCCTTGATGGAAATGTTGTATTCGGAGATCAGCTGCTCCACAAGGGAAATGATCGTATTCTCGATATTCTGTGAATCGTCACCGCTGGCTTTCGTCTTTTTCTTCACACGGTACACGATCTCGCGCTTGCTGTTGAAAATAACGCCCAGGACTTTAGTCCCGCCGATATCCAGACAGATATAGTACTTACTGTTTGCCATAGTCATTGCCCCTTTCGTTTTTCAAGTTCATCAATCAAAGTATACATTTTCTGTACACCGTTTTCCAAGTGGTAGTAGTGCACGATATAGGGAAAGAGCAGAACCACGATCAAGGCCAGGAGCATAAGTACGTACCATTCTCCGGACACAATGAAAATACCGAAGACGATCAGCATCGCCAGTGCGAATAACACTGTTACGATCAGATGGATCAGCCGCTCATGCTGGAAATACAGGAGCCATCTGTGCATATACGAAAGCAGGCTTTCAAGCCTGCTTCTATCACCGGTTCCGCCATTCGCGCGAACCTGATCGTATTCCGAAATAAAGCTTTCAGCTTCCTGCAGAAGCTTCTTCAGTTTTTTTGCCATAAGACATTACCTCAAATCAGGCACCTTTTTCCTCGGTCTTCTCGCTGCCGCTTCTGGATCTGGACTTCTTCGGCTTAGCGCCCTTGATCAGCTCAGGTCGGGTACCCTCGGTGACGCACTCCTTATGCACGATGCACTTGACGGCATCCTGCTGGGACGGAACGTCGTACATGATATCGAGCATGAGATCTTCAAGGATCGCACGAAGACCACGTGCACCGGTCTTTCTCTCGATGGCTTTCTTCGCGATCTCGACAACTGCGTCATCGTCGAACTCAAGCTCGACGCCATCCATCTTCAGCATCTTCCAGTACTGCTTCAGAAGCGCATTCTTCGGCTCTCTGAGGATACGGATCAGTGCTTCCTCATCAAGACCGTCAAGTGTTACGTTGATCGGTACACGGCCGATAAACTCAGGAATAAGGCCGAACTTCATGAGGTCCTGCGGTACGAGCTGCGAGAGCCATTCGCCCGCCTGCTTCTCCTGCTGGGAGACGATCTCCGCGCCGAAACCGAAGTTCTTCTTACCTACGCGCTGCTCGATGATCTTCTCGAGTCCGTCAAAAGCACCGCCGCAGATAAAGAGGATGTTGGTCGTATCGATCTGGATAAACTCCTGATGCGGGTGCTTTCTTCCGCCTTGCGGAGGAACATTCGCGACCGTACTCTCGAGGATCTTCAGCAGTGCCTGCTGTACGCCTTCACCGCTGACGTCTCTCGTGATGGACGGGTTCTCGGACTTCTTTGTGATCTTATCGATCTCATCGATATAGATGATGCCGCGCTGGGCAGATTCTACGTTATAATCCGCTGCCTGAAGGAGCTTAAGAAGGATATTCTCGACATCCTCACCAACGTAGCCGGCCTCGGTCAGCGTAGTTGCATCAGCAATTGCAAAAGGAACATTGAGTGCACGGGCAAGTGTCTGGGCAAGAAGTGTCTTACCGCATCCCGTCGGACCGATCAGAAGGATATTACTCTTCGTAAGCTCGATATCGTCTGTGCTGCTGAACTTGGAGAAAACGCGCTTGTAGTGATTGTATACGGCAACGGACAGTGCTTTTTTCGCCTGTTCCTGACCGATGACATACTCATCGAGCGCCGCCTTCAGTTCAGACGGTGTCGGCAGGTGATCCTTAGGACCGGTGCCGCTGCCCTTGGTCGTCTTGATCCCCAGCTCATCTTCTGCCAGGATCGATTCGCAGATCATCACACACTCATTGCAGATGTAGATGCCCGGCGGGCCCGCGAGCATGCGGGATACTTCATTCTCACCCTTTCCGCAGAAAGAACAATGGATGATTCCGTCAAAATCAAGTATGTCGTCTTTACCCATATTTACCTCTCACACCGTGGCGGATCACTGCCCGAAAAGCTCTTTCCGCCTATGTATTCTTATATCATGTTAACCTAACTGCATAGGTCTTTCAATTAATCTATGTTACGAATCCTTTTCATTTTCGGATCCGGGAAAAGAAAAGGACTGCCGCCCGAAAGCGGCAGTCCCTGAAGTTCTAACTGATCGGGAAGATTACTCTTCGGTCTTCTCTTCCTTCTTCTCTTCTTCCTTCGGTTCAGTCTTAACAGCCTTCTCAGCAAGAGCATCTACTGTCTTTCTGCCGATGATGCTGTCACGGATGAACTGGTCGTTATCCTTGATTCTAGCCATGAAGTCTTCTTTCTTCATGCCGTACTGAGCAGCGATCTTCTCAGCTTCTTCTTCAACATCAGCGTCAGTTGCCTCGATGTTCATCGCCTTAGCGCAAGCTTCGAGAACCAGAGAGCTCTTTACGCGTGTCTCCGCCATTGTGCGGATACCGGAACGGTACTCTTCCATGGTCTGACCCATGTACTGGAGATATGTGTTGAGGTCCAGGCCCTGGGAACGCATGCGGTAGTTCTGCTCGTCGATCATGCTGTCGATCTCGGAGTCAACCATGCACTCCGGAATATCAACCTTGGCATTCTCGCATACAGCCTTAACAACTTCATTCTCGAAGCGGTCCTGAGCTGCCTTCTCAGCCTGCTCTGTTTGTGTCTTCTTGATGTCAGCCTTGTACTCATCGAGAGTATCGAACTCGGAAACATCCTTAGCGAAATCATCATCGAGTTCCGGCAGTTCCTTTACCTTGATAGCGTGGAGCTTGATCTGGAATGTAGCTTCCTTGCCCTTGAGGTTCTCAGCGTGATAATCCTCCGGGAATGTAACTGTGATCGGGAACTCTTCGTCGATGTTATGACCGATCAGCTGCTCTTCGAAGCCCGGGATGAAAGAGTTGGAACCGATCTTCAGATCGTGACCCTCGTCCTTACCGCCATCAAAAGCAACACCATCTACGAAACCTTCGTAGTCGATCGTTACTGTATCGCCATCCTCGACTGCACGTCCCTCAACCGGAACCATACGGCCGTTTCTGTCCTGCTGACGCTTCAGCTCAGCTTCTACTGTCTCATCTGTCGGAGCATTGAGCTTGTACTCAGCCTCAACACCCTCGTACTTGCCAAGTTCAACTTCCGGCTTAACGGTTACGGAAATTGTGTACTTGATACCCTTATCTTCACCGATCTCCTGGATATCGAGTTCCGGACGGGAAACGACCTTGAGGTCATGCTCCTTGACCGCTGCGGTGTATGCAGGGTTTACGACGAAGTCGATAGCGTCATCGTAGAGGACTCCCTCACCATAGTACTGCTTAACGAGCTTGTACGGTGCTTTTCCTTTACGGAAACCCGGGATCTGAAAACGGTTCTTATTCTTGTTAAAGGACTTCTGCAGAGCGTCCTTAAATTCTTCGGCGGATGCTTCCAGTGAGATAACGACAATATTGTTATCCTTCTTCTCAACAGACGACATATCTATCTCCTCCATATATATAATATATTAAGTCACACGAACAGGTATTTTATCACAGAACTTTCCGTAATTCAATCATGTTTTCATGAGCATGTCCCGAGGCGGATCCTAAGCCTTTTGAAAAGCACTTATACTCCGCAGTAATGCAAAAGGACTGTTCCCGGGAGAACAGTCCTTCTTAATTGGCGCGCCCGGCAGAGATCGAATCCACAACCTTCTGATCCGTAGTCAGACACTCTATCCAGTTGAGCTACGGGCGCAAATAATGTTTGCCGCTTGCACAGCATGATGTATTTTAGTCCCAAGACTAAATCTTGTCAATGCTATTTTTCAATAATTCTCTCTTTTTCAGAAGCAGACTTAGGAGAGAGCGGGAGGAAAATGTCCAGAATGAACAGTTCATCCTTCACTTCCGCGGAGATCGTACCCTTCATGCGCTCGACCAGCCCCTTTGCGATAGCCAGGCCCAGGCCCGTAGATGTAGATGTTCTGGCCTTATCTCCTTTATAGAAACGGTCGAAGATCTGCTCGACATCGATGACCTCACCCGGTTTCTTATCGTTATAGCATGAGAAATGAAGCTTATCGTCTTTTTTCTCTAGTGTAAGGCCGATACGGCTCACGCCGTGGACCAGTGCATTTTTCACGATATTCTGGATCACCCGGCGCAGTGCCACTTCATTGGCAACGATCGGCAGCTCTTCTTCACAGAAGTTCACATCCGGCTCAAGACCGCGCTTTTCAAAGTCCTCGTAAAAAGCCAGGACCGTCTCACAGATACAGTGTCCGCCATCCATCGGAACGACCGCGAGCTCATAGTTCTGATCCTGCATCTTCGTGTAGGTAAAGAGCTCTTCGAGAAGTTCCTTGAGACTGGAGATACGGTTCTGGATGATCTGCAGATAATGCTCTTTTTCCTCGGAAGAATCCGACATCACGAGAAGCTGGACATAGCCGTCGAGGGATGTCAGCGGAGTTCTGATATCGTGCGAAAGGTTCGCGATCGCTTCCTTAAGGTTATTCTCATTTCTGGCAAGAATGATCTTCTCTTCCTGATAACGGTTACAGATATCATTAATGCGCTGGACAAGTTCATTTATCTCTTTATACGGAACCTCAGAGGTCAGACGCTGGTTCGAAGTATGCTTCTGCATGACATCGAGCTGATGACAGTTCTTACGGATCTGCATACGGTAATGGATCAGTGCGATCAGAAAAACGACCGAAAGTATAGTGGCCAATATTGCCCAGTAGATCATGTTCCTTCCTCCCGAATCTTACCTTCTCGCCTGTCCTGTGATGGAAAGATAATAGTCTTCCAGCGCCTCATTCTTAACGGTGATCGAGAGAGTCTTGATACCGTTTTTCGCCAGCTCGAGAACGATCTCACCACTGTCCTCCAGCCGCTCGAAGATCTGTATGATACTCTTATCCAGCACCTTATACTCCATAATTCCCATTCCTTCGATCACGGTCGCCGCCTTTGTCGGATCACTCGGACGGATCTCGATCCTCTCTCTGCATCGGCGCATAAGCTCGCTGTGCGAGAATTCATCGATCAGCATACCGTCATGAAGGATGCCATATCTGGTCGCGATCTTGGAAAGCTCCTCCAGGATATGCGATGAAATCAGGATGGTGATATTTCTTTCTTTGCTGAGCCTTGCGATCAGTTCACGGATCTCCACGATACCCTGCGGATCCAGTCCGTTGATCGGCTCATCAAGAAGCAGAAGGTCCGGATGTCCGATCAGGGTCATCGCAATACCGAGGCGCTGCTTCATACCTAAGGAGAACTGGCGGACCTTCTTCTTTCCGACATGTTCAAGTCCGACGTCCAACAACAGTTCTTTTAGAAAACCGTCATCATTCATTCCCAGCATGAGTGCCTTGACCTTCATGTTTTCAAAGGCCGTCATCGAGGGATAGAGTCCGGGGCTCTCGATCAGGACACCGATTCTGTCACGCATATGGGATGTCTGCTCAGACGATTCTCCGAAGATCGAGAAAGTGCCCTCCGTAGGCTTCGCCAGACCCGCAAGCATCTTCAGAAGCGTCGTCTTACCGGCACCGTTTCTACCGATCAGGCCGTAGATCTCGCCCTGTTCCAGATGCATGGTCACATGATCGACCGCAGTGATCGA
>JAEEGL012406494.1_pt1 | contig 11361 bp, 11 predicted proteins | sample 9134231 | NCBI WGS metagenome assembly JAEEGL01 (sample SAMN16246548, study PRJNA631951) | gut metagenome | biome: gut microbiome; feature: rumen; material: fiber-attached | host: Bos | place: Iran: Karaj | collected 2018-10
GCCAGAGATAAAGTGGTTCCGACAGAAAAAGGTTTCCAAATGGACAGACTGAACGGTGTGGTAAGCAGCGGAACCACAACATGGGTTTTCGATCAAAAGGCGTTTACATTTAAGCGTTTGTCTCCGATCTATATAGACAGGCAGGATAATCTCTATGCTACGATCTGGGATACAAATAGACTTTTTAAAGAGGGAGAACATACACTCCGCAAATATTCTCCTCAGGGAGAACTTCTCTGGTGTCTGAACGTCAGTGACCCGGACATGATCCGACATTGTCCCCATGCCGTAAAATACTGCCGAGACGGAAAGATCTATTTTATGATCATCTGGGAAAAAGAAACTGTGATTTATCAGGTACAGGAAGAAATAGATTAAAGGAACTATGCGGGAACTGACAGCCATACTTTTAAATATTCTGCTATTACTGCCACAACACACACCAAAACATGCTCCATATTCGGAAAGCAGATCCGCGAGAGGCATTCTTTCGCATCGGGAACAGGCAATTGCACAGGGTGCGGAGCTGTGTCACCGTATTCACCGGACTGGACAGGTCACCCTGTCGGAGAATAAATAAGGAGATGGTTTCTATGAAGAAGATATTGATGCTAATTCTGATGAGTATACTATGTCTGTTCACCGCGTGCGCAAATAACGAAAAACAAACAACGGAACACGCCCTTGCTTCCGGGGAGGCCCGGGAAGCGGACAGTACTCCTGATATGACAAGAACTGCCGCAGCAGAATCCGAAAACACGCCGCAGAATTCTTCGGAACCTGATCCGGCTTCAACTGCCATCTCGTCAGAAGCTGCGGAGTTCGACAAAGAAAGGAAGCGGACGCCGATAACGAAAGAACTGCCGGTCTCTGTTCCAACAGTGGGACCGCAGGAAAGGAAATTGGTTATTCTCGACGATCCCTATGCGGAACCGTTGCTGCCGCCGCCGGAAACAAAGGAAGTTCTCAGACTGCCCAATGAAGTGTTTTTCTATCCAGCGCTTGCCGATGACGACGCCATTCACCTGAGGGAATTGGACACCGGAAGCGGTCTCCTGGAACCCTGCGGGTTTGCGGCTCTGGATGAAACAAGGTTTATCATTCTGGATAATATCGGCAGATATATAAAACTATATCAGGATGGGAAGTGTGTCAGAAAATATTTTATGGAGCCTGACGATGAACCCTGGTATATTGAAATCGACGAGGAGTATTTCTACTTTGTAAATGGAATCGAAGATCTGGATACAGCCGATGATAATATGCTCTATCAAGTCGACTTGGAAACTGGAGAAAGAAAGGCCATTCCATATTATGATCCTGATCCAAACCATGTTTGTTTTGACAGCATGCTTTGGATAGACGGACAGCTAATTATTATTGATTGGTTAAGCCTGAAGCCTGACACGAGCAATTGCAATTCCTGTCTGAATCTGTCCGGAGACAAAGTTATTCCGACAGATAAAGGATTTCAAAGGGACGGAACGAACAGCGTGGTCAGCAGCGGAACTACAACATGGATTTTCGGCAAAGATGGGTTTAGTTTTAAATATGTGTTTCCAATCTATGTAGACATGCAAGACAATCTCTATGCTGAAATCTGGGATTCGCATTTAATCGGGAAAGAGGGGGAAAGTACACTGCGCAAGTATTCTCCTCAGGGAGATCTTCTCTGGTGTCTGAACGTCAGTGATCCGGACATGATCCGACATTGTCCCCATGCCGTAAAGTACTGCCGGGACGGAAAGATCTATTTTATGATCATCTGGGAAAAGGAAACCGTGATCTATCAGGTGCAGGAAGAAATAGATTAAAGGAATGACGGGCCGATGCTTTATCGGCCCGTCATTCCAGGGCGCCCATCTGGGCGTTGCAGATGTCGCGGTAGTAGGGGCAGGTCTTCATGAGCTCTTCATGAGGGCCGTAGCCGATGCATTCCCCGTCGCGCAGGACGAGGATATTGGTGAGGTGGCGGATGGAGCTGACGCGCTGGGCGATCATGATCAGGGTGGAGTCCAGATACCGCTCGCTTAAGGTTTTGCGCAGCTGGGCGTCCGTACGGTAATCCAGGGCGGACGAAGAGTCGTCCAGGATCAGGATGCGGGGGCGGGCGGCGAGACTGCGGGCGATCAGGAGGCGCTGCTTCTGGCCGCCGGAAAGGTTGGCGCCCTTGATGTCCGCGACGAAATCCAGACCGCCTTTCAGGCCGTACACGAAATCCGCGGCCATCGCGTCTTTCACCGCCGCGTCGACCTGCTCCGTGGTCAGGCTGCGGCCGAAGTCCACGTTGCTGAACAGCGTGTCGTTGAAGACCATGTCGTTCTGGAAGACGACGCCGAACTGGCTCCGCAGCTCGTCCGGCTCATAGCCGCGCACGTCGCGGCCGCCGATGAAGACGCCGCCGTCCTTTACGTCATAAAAACGCATCAGCAGCTGCAGGACGGTGGATTTGCCGGCGCCGGTAGGGCCGATGATGCCCAGGCTCTCGCCTTCTTTCACGGCAAAACTGATGTCGTCCAGCGCCAGCGCCTGCTCGCCGTCGCGGATCTCTTCCTGCGCCTCCTGATAGCGGAAGCGCACGTGCTCCATGCGGATCAGTTCGTCTCCGGCGGGCTGCCGGCATTCTTCCGGGCTCAGCACGGGCTGGTCCTCGGGCGAGGCCAGCACGTCGGCGATGCGGTTCGCAGAAGCGGAGGCCTTGCTCAGCATGATGAAGATCCGGTTGAGCGCCATCACGCTCATCAGGATCGTGTTGAAATACGTCAGGCTGCCCAGGATGACGCCGGGCTTCATGGCACCGGTATTGACGCGCGAGGCGCCCACGTAGACCACCAGCGCCAGTCCCGCGTTCAGGCAGAGGTTCATCACCGGGCCGGGCAGCGCCATGACGGTGGAGGCGCGGGTGTTGCTGCGGTACATTTCTTCGTTGGCCTTATCGAAGCGCCGCTGCTCGTAATCTTTCTTGGACAGCGCCTTCACCACGCGGATGCCCGTGATGTTTTCCCGCATGATGCGGACCACCGTATCCAGTTTTTCCTGGACGATATTGAACAGCGGGATGCCCTTGCGGGAGACGAAGAAGATGAACAGGCCCAGCGGGATGATGATGGCGACCAGGATGGAGGCCAGCACGACGTCCATGCTGAACATCATGAGGATGCCGCCCAGCATCAGGAACGGGGCGCGCACGCACATCGCCTGCAGGGTCTGGGCGAACTGCTGGATATTGTAGCTGTCGCTGGTCATGCGGCTGGTGAGGGACGGAAGGGTGAAGAGGTCGAAACGCGTGCCGGAAAGGCGGGCGGTCTTTTCGAACAGATCCTGGCGGACCGCGTACGCCACTTCCTTGGCGTTGCGCACGGCGGCGCGGTTGGCCAGGATGTTGAGGGCGGCGGTCAGGGCCGCGACGAGGATCATCGCCAGGCCCCAGAGTACGACGGCACGGACCTGCCCGGTGGGCACGATCTCGTCGATGATATGGGTCAGGATGCGGGGCAGGAGCAACTCAAACATGGCCGCGAGGAATTTCAGCGTCATCGCGGCGGCCAGTCTGCCTTTTAACTTACCCAAATAAGACAGTATCAGTTTCATACCGATTATTACTCTACCACATCTTCTTGTGAAAAACCACAAAAATATGCTATAATTCGGCCATGAGCTTTTCCATCAAAGACGAACTGAAAAAACTGCCGGACGCCCCGGGCGTGTACCTGATGCACGATGAGGAGGGGCGCATCCTTTACGTGGGAAAAGCCACCAGTCTGAAAAACCGCGTGAAGTCGTACTTTGCGAAGACTGTGAACCGGGGCCCGCAGATCATCAAGATGATCGGGGAGATCGCCTGGTTCGAGACCATCACCGTCAGTTCGGAGACCGAGGCGCTGATCCTGGAATGCAATCTGATCAAGGAGCACCGCCCGCCGTACAACACGCTGCTGATGGATGACAAGACCTACCCGTACGTCTGCCTGACATCGGAGGCGTATCCGCGCGTGTTCCTGAGCCGGCGCTTAAAACGCGACAAAAACGAGTATTTCGGCCCTTTCACCAACGTGACGGCGGTGCGCGAGGCCGTCCGGCTCATGGAGACCATCTTCCGGCTCAGGACCTGCAGCCGGCGGCTCCCGGAGGACCAGGGGAAGGAACGCCCTTGCCTGCAGTATCAGATGGGCCGCTGCCCCGCCCCGTGCCTGAAGGACGGGATCAGTCCGGAGGAATACGGCGCGAGCGTGGAAAAGGCGCGGCGGTTCCTGAAAGGCGATTACCGGCCGGCGCTGGCGTATCTGAAGGAAAAAATGCAGGAAGCGGCGGAACGGCTGGATTTTGAAGAGGCCGCGCGGTACCGCGACCTGATGCAGGACGTGAAGGTGCTGGCGGAGAAGCAGAAGATCTCGGAGGCCGGCGGCGAGGACCGCGACATCCTGGCGCTGGCGGTAAAGGACGGCGAGGGGATCGCGGAGATCTTCTTCATCCGGAACGGACGGATGATCGGCCGGGACCACAGCCGCATCGAAGTGATGGAAGAGGAGCCGGCCGCCCTGCTTTCGCAGGTGATCCGCCAGTTCTACAGCGGGACGCCGTTCCTGCCCCGGGAGATCCTGGTGGAGACCGAGCCCGAGGACCGGGAACTGCTGGAAGCGGTCCTGAGCAGCCGCGCAGGCCGGAAGGTCACGGTGCGCGTCCCGCAGCGGGGCGAAAAACGCGGCCTGCTGGACCTGGCGGCGGAGAACGCGGCGCGGGAACTGGAACGTATGCAGACGCAGGCGAAGCGCGAGGAGGAACGCAGCATCGGCGCCCTGAAGGGGCTGCAGGAACTGCTCGGCATGACGGAACTGCGGCGCATCGAGGCGTACGATATTTCGCATATCAGCGGCTTTGCCACCGTGGGGTCCATGGTGGTGTATGAGGACGGCCGCCCGAAAAAGAATGATTACCGGAAATTCCGCATCCGCTTCGTGGAAGGCAACAACGACACGGCGTCGCTGACGGAAGTGCTTTTCCGGCGCTTCACGCACGGACTGAAGGAACAGGGTATGGTGCGCGAGAGCATCGGTTACGACGCCGCGGATTCGTTCCTGCGCTTCCCGGACCTGATCCTGATGGACGGCGGGAAAGGACAGGTGCACGCGGCGCTGGAAGTGCTGGCGCGGCTGGGCCTGCGCGTGCCCGTGTGCGGCATGGTGAAGGACGACCGTCACAGGACACGCGGCCTGTATTTTGAGGACCGGGAGCTGCCCATCGACCCGAAGAGCGAGATCTTCAAACTGATCACCCGCATCCAGGACGAAACGCACCGCTTCGCCATCGAGTATCACCGCTCCCTGCGCGGCAAGAGCCAGGTCCATTCGATCCTGGACGACATCCCCGGCGTCGGCCCCGCCCGCCGCCGCGCCCTTCTGGCCGCCCTCCCCGACATCGACTCCATCCGCACCGCGGACTACGCCTCCCTCAAGGCCGTCCCCGGCATGAACGCCCCCTCCGCCCGCGCCGTCTACGCCTTCTTCCACGGCGGCGAAGTCCCGGAAACCTGACAGGAGGACGGTTCCTTTGTCAGATGGCCGGCTGCGGATGCCATTTGAGGACGGTGCCATTTGGGGACGGTTCTTTTTTGGCAGTGCCATTTTGGAACCGTCCCCCAATGGCACCCCAATGGCACTGAGGAGACCGGAAGGGGACCGGCTCCGGCCTGCGCTTCTGCAAAAGACTGCTTGCATGGGACACGGAAAATCGCTACAATACAACTATAAATTTGCAAATGAGACGGTGACGCCATGAGTGGAATTACTTTACAGGAATTATCCGAGAAACTGAACCTGCTCAACCTGACGCCGGAGATCCCGCTGAAGGATGTCGAGATCCATAACCCGGAGCTGAACCGGCCGGCGCTGCAGCTGACGGGGTTCATGAAGCATTTCGACCCCACGCGCATCCAGATCGTGGGCATGGTGGAGTTCGAATATGTGGGCTCGCTGCCGGAAAAAGAGCGGATCACCGCTTTTGAACGGCTGCTGAACCAGCAGATCCCCTGCCTGATCTTCACGCGCGATTACCGGCCGCGCGAAGACGTGGTGAGCATGGCGCTCCGGCGCCGCATCCCGCTGCTCAGCACCACGCTGCCGACTTCCGTGTTCGAGGCGCGCCTGCTGCGGCAGCTGGAGATCTCGCTGGCGCCCATGGTGGCGATTCACGGCGTACTGGTGGACGTGTTCGGCGAAGGCGTGCTGATCCTGGGCAACTCCGGCATCGGCAAGAGCGAGGCTGCGCTGGCGCTGGTCAAACGCGGACACCGCCTGGTGGCGGACGACGTGGTCGAGATCCGGCGCTACAGCGAGCAGGAACTGGTCGGCCGCGCCCCGGACGTGACGCGCTACCTCATGGAGCTCCGCGGCATCGGCGCCATCGACGTCAAAGCCCTCTACGGCGTGGAGTGCGTGGAAGACGAAAAACAGATCAGCATGGCGATCCGCTTGGAAGCCTGGGACCAGGGCAAGACCTTCACCCGCCTGAACATGAAGGAAGAATACGTGGAATACCTGGGCAACCGGCTGACCTGCTACACGATCCCCTTAAGCCCCGGCCGCAACACGGCCGTCATCGTGGAGACCGCGGCGGTAAATTTCCGCCAGAAGCGGATGGGTTACGACGCCGGCAAGGAGCTGGAGCGCCGGATCATGGAGAAAATGGCGCGCGACAGAGCTCAGAAGTAGGAGGGAGAAATGGCGGGAGACATCCTGTGTTTCGCAGAAGATTATACGGTGGCGACCGACGAGGTGGAGATCGTCCTGAGCGAGCCCATGCGGGAGCACACCAGTTTTCATATCGGCGGGAACGCGCAGGTATTCGTGCGTCCGTACAGCGAGGAGGCGCTGGCCATCGGCCTGGACCTCTGCCGGGCCTATGAGCTGCCCCGCCGCATCCTGGGCAAAGGGACCAACCTGCTGGTGAGCGACGCCGGCGTGCCCGGCGTTGTCTTTGACATGACGACCCTGTGCGGCTGGCGCTTCGACGGAGACCGTCTGTTTTCCCTGGCCGGGAGCCTGCTGCGCAATCTGGCCAAAGCGGCGGCCGAACGGTCGCTTACCGGTCTGGAATTCGCCCACGGCATTCCCGGCACGCTGGGCGGCGCGCTGACCATGAACGCGGGCGCGTACGGCGGGGAGATGAAGGACATCGTCGAAAGCGTCCGGCTGATGGACGCGGACGGGAAGATCAGGGAACTTTCCTGCGGGGAGATGGATTTCGGCTACCGGCACAGCCGGATGGAAGGCAGAGACGACATCATCCTGTCGGCGGTGCTGCGGCTGGCACCCGGGGAGCGGGAGGCCATCGAAGAGAAGATGCGCGAACTCGGGGAAAAGCGGCGTGAGAAGCAGCCGCTGGAATATCCCAGCGCGGGCAGCACGTTCAAGCGGCCGGCGGGGCATTTTGCGGGGCAGCTGATCGAGGAGGCAGGGCTCAAGGGCTTTGCTGTCGGCGGCGCGCAGGTGTCGGAAAAACACGCCGGATTCGTGATCAATACGGGCAATGCGACGGCACGCGACGTGTATGCGCTCTGCGAAGAGGTATCGCGCCGCGTATGGGAGAACAGCGGCGTCCGTCTGGAGCGCGAAGTCCGGCTTTGGGGTGACTTCTGATGGCCGGTTCGTTCTCCGGAGAGACCAAAGAACTCCTGAGCCGCGTCCCGCTGAAGCCGCGGAGCCAGCGGCTGGCGGAACTCCACGCCCTGGCGGCCGGGATCGGGGATCTGGACGTGAAGGAAGACGGCTCCTTAGGCCTGATGATCCAGAGCGAAAATCTTCCCGCTGTGCGGCGGGGGGATTTTTTGATGCGCGCGCTCAGCGGCTGCGATCTGATGAGCAGTGTTTTTACGGTGCACGGCGGCTCCCCGGTCTATACGGTCACGCTGGAAGACCACCGCGCCACGGTTCGCCTGCTGCAGGAACTCGGCTTCATGAATCGCCGGGGCGTCCTGCGCGAAGAAGGCCTGCCGGCGCCGGAAGGGATGCTGAAAAATGAGGCCTGCCGCCGCGCTTTTCTGCGCGGGGCTTTTCTGGCGGGCGGCTACGTCAGCGACCCGGAGGGAGCTTATCACTGGGAAGTGGTGACCACGAGCGAAGCCCGCGCACAGGAACTGGCCGCTCTGCTGAAAGATTGGGGACTGCCGGCCCGGGCGACCGTCCGCAAAGGCAAAAACCTGGTCTACATCAAGAGCAGCGAAGCGATCTCCTCCGTCCTCAGTCTGATGGGGGCGTTTCAGAGCACTCTCCAGTGGGAGAACGCGCGCGCCTACCGCAGTCTCCAGGGCCGGGTGAACCGCCAGGTCAACTGTGACCTGGCTAATTCCACCAAGGTCTCGCAGGCCGGGGAGAACCAGATCCGCGCGATCAGGACCATCCAGGAGAAGGCCGGACTGGAGATGCTCCCCCGCCCTCTGCAGGACATGGCCCGCCTCCGCCTTGCCAACCCGGACCTGCCGCTGAAGGAACTCGGGGAACTGCTGGACCCGCCGGTCGGCAAATCCGGCGTCAACCATCGCCTCCGCAAACTCATGCAGATCGCAGACGGCCTGTCATGACCCCAAAACAGGGCCGCTTTGGGACGGTTCTTTTCTGGCAGTGCCATTTAGGAACCGTCCCCGAATGGACTTATTTCTCCGGAAAGGAGCTTCATGGACTGGCATAAGTATTCGATCATCGTTGATCCTTCTCAGGAGGATGCTGTCACGGCCCTCCTGTATTCGCTTGGGATCGAGGGCGTGGAGATCGAAGACGGGATGATCCCGTCCGAAGAGGAACTCGGGCAGATGTTCGTGGATCTTTCGCCGGAACTGGCGCCGGATGAGATGCCGGCGGCCGGCGAGCCGAAGATCAGTTTTTATCTGCGGGTGACGGAAGATGAAGGCGCGGCGCCCGCACAGGACGGAGACGCGGCGGATGATTCGTACACGATCCATGACCGGCTCTGGGCACCGGAGGAAGAGCAGGTTCTGCTGCGGCAGCTGCGCGCGGGATGGGAACGTCTGTTCCCCGGGACGCCGCTCCGTCTGGAGAGCGACGTCAGCCGGGAGGAGGACTGGCGCGATAACTGGAAGCAGTATTATCAGCCGCTTCTGGTAAATGACCTGCTGATCCTGCCGGTCTGGGAGAGCATCCCGGAGGAATACGCGGAAGCGGCGGACAGCGGGACGGTCAAAGTGATCCGCCTGGATCCCGGCACCGCTTTCGGAAGCGGGACGCATGAATCCACGCGTCTGTGCCTGGACGGGCTGAAGAAGTGGATGCGCGGCGGCGAGACCGTCCTGGACATCGGCTGCGGAAGCGGGATCCTGGGGCTGGCGGCGCTGGGGTACGGCGCGTCGTCCGTGACCGCCACGGAGCTTGACCCGGCCTGCAGCCATGTAATACAGGAAAATTTAACACTGAACGGCGTGAGAGAAGAGAAGTTCTTGTTTAAAGAAGGAAATATTCTCTCCGATCCGGACCTTGTCCCCGGCCGCTATGACCTCGTCCTCTGCAACATCCTGGCCCCGGTCATCATCGCCCTGGCCGCCCCCGGCGCGGCGGACCGCCACACAAAAACCGGAGGGATCTTCATCACCTCCGGCATTTACAAAGAGCATCAGCAGGCCGTCGAAGCCGCTTTCCGCGCCAATCCCGCCTGGGAATTTGTCGAGACAGTTCCCCTGAACGACTGGGTCAGCGTGGTGGCGCGGCGTGCCTAAAATATTCCCATAAAGAAGCGCCCCAATACATACAGCACGATCGCACAGAACGCCCCGATCCCGATCGCCATCAGGGCGCGCTTCTGATTCCGGACCTTCCGCAGCACCCGCGCCTGCCATTTCGGATCTGAAAAATCCAGGCGGGTCATCACCCACTCTTCCGGCGTCCCCAGCTTTTTGACCACGCTCGCATAATCGCAGGGCTCCGTTTTGGGATCCATGCTGTTCTTGATCATGGACAGATAATAATTCTTTTCTTTTTCGGGGCAGATCAGAAGGGAATACACCTTCCGAATGTATTTCGGGATCCCGTTCATTTTCAGTCCTCCTTCGGTTCAGCCGCATCATCCGGAGAGGCGAGGGCCGGTCCTTTGTCCGGAAGACCCAGCAGCCTCATCATGGCTCCGGTCACGCTCCGGTATTCCCGGATCAGTTCCTCCAGCTGCGCTTCCCCGGCGGGTTCCAGATGATAGTAGATATGAGTCATCCTTTTCTTGTGGGGGACCCGGTATTCGGTGACCTGCCCCGCTTCCAGCATCTGATACAGGACCGGATACATGGCGCCTTCCTTCACGGCAAGGATGCCGTCCGTCCGTTCGGCGATCGTCTTGATCAGTTCATAGCCGTACATGTCCTTCTCCTTCAGCAGACGGAGAAGGATCAGCGGCAGAAGACCTTTTCGGAAGTAATTCGGGTTATAGGGAGACATTCGGCACCGGCTTTCCATGGATTCAGATCCAGTATACCAGAATATGCACAAAAATACAAGCACATAAAAAATAAAGTATTGCTTGACAGTAGTCCCGCTGTATTGTAAGATGTTTTACAGGAACAAGGTTCACGGCATCAGTGCGGGAAGTCCCGGGAGGAAACGGAACATGCGCAGAAAAAGGATCATCATACTGTTGTCAGTCATCCTGGGGATCATCCTGATCTATTCTTTCACGCAGGCTGGTGCGAAAGTCGGTGCATTCCGGATCCCTGTCATTCGCTTTATCGAGTCCCTGGAGCAGCCGTTTATTCAGACGACGGAAGAGGACACCTATCTGATCACCGTCAAAAACGTCAGTTTTCTGCAAAGCCTCTGGATCCGCTTGTTCTGGAAAGGGGAAGTGATCGCGGACGGCGATAAAAGCTTCCATGGTGTGAACTCGCCGAAGATCTGTCGGATCCGGGGCGGAAACGATGAATTCCGGGTGATCGTCGAGTACCATGACGGCAAGATCCAGATCGGGGAAGCGGATGCCCGGACCCGGGAGAAAGCGGCCAAGCCGTAACATCTTCAGTGAATATAAGAAAAAGCAGGAACTGATGTATCTTCAGCTCCTGCTTTTTTAGTCCGGATGACAAAAGAACAGTCCCTTTGTCATCTTTTCTCCTGCGTATCCAGACTCTTCCCAAATACGAAAAACCGCTGATACAGGAACTCCGTGACCAGGTTCAGCGCCATGTTCGCAAACGTCGCCAGATACTCGTTCCAGCCCCACTGCATGGTGTACACGTGCTCCAGCCAGGAGGAGAGGGGCGTGAAGACTGCGTAATACGCCGCGACTTTCAGCATGGCGGCCGGTACGTTGGCGGCGGATTTGAACGTGAATTTGCGGTTCAGTGTGAAATTCCACAGCACGGACAGGATCAGC